>JAEEGL011896297.1_pt1 | contig 38434 bp, 34 predicted proteins | sample 9134231 | NCBI WGS metagenome assembly JAEEGL01 (sample SAMN16246548, study PRJNA631951) | gut metagenome | biome: gut microbiome; feature: rumen; material: fiber-attached | host: Bos | place: Iran: Karaj | collected 2018-10
TACGGGCTGGGCTCTATAGTATGTATTTCTAACCAACCAATCTATCGTTGTATTTTGCAACGATAACAAAGCTGACAGACTATTCTTTTTCTTTTCCATATTCTGATATTCGCGGACGAAATTTTACACGGCAAAGCTATGTCATAACTAAAATTCAGGCTTGGGCGCTTATAACGATTAGTTTTGCGTATGTAACATTTTCCCCAAAGTGTCCATTTTACCGCATAAATAGGACTGATAAATAACTATACGAGCAACATCAATTCCATAATCGGACAATCCTGTCGCGCCGGAGTGTAAAATCTGACATATTTATGAAAGTCGGATTTTATTCGTATAAAATATTTATGATTATAAGTTATTATTACAACGACAGTTGCGCGAGATGGCGAAAGATTGGCACGGAGAAAAATCGGACAGTGGCACACACCTTGCAAAAAAGGGCGGTCGAACGCCGAAAGGTGCTCAAACAGATAAGTAAAATAAAATAACCAAAAACATAAATGGAGGTAATAACCATGAAACCGGTTAGATACAACTACAGCAATCGTGACAACAACAATCAAGTGTGGCTTCCAAGCTTCTTCAACGATTTCTTTGATGATGGCTTGAGCTGGGCAAACATCAAACGCAATTCTATGCCTGCCGTCAACGTCACCGAGGACGACAAAGAGTACAAGGTGGAATTGGCAATCCCGGGTTTGCAAAAAGATGATTGCAAGGTTCGCTTCAACGATGGTATTCTCACCGTGAGTGCCGACAAGACGGTGCAAAACGATGGTAAGAAATACCTGCGCAGAGAATTCTCCTACAACCACTTCGAACAGAGCCTGACAATGCCAGACGACGTTGACCAAACGGCCATTACCGCTACTGTGAAGGACGGCGTTCTATCTATCGACTTGCCTAAGATGGACGAGAAGAAAGAGGAAGAGCGTTGGCAGACGGTAGAAATAGCTTAATAGCTGTCATAGCATAAATCTTTCCCGCGACTCGCTAACCACGAGTAGCGGGATTTTTTTGTATGGATGAAATTGTATCTATCAAACCAACTACCTTTACGGCTGTTTGTAGAATTTACTGATTTTTCAACCTTATAAATTTTATCGTTATGAAAAGGATTATTATCCCATTCATTTTGATAGTATCGTTGCTCAGCTCCACACACGCAAGCGCCGACGTCTTGTCGTGGGGTATCACGGGCGGTATTAACATTTCGAAGATTAACTTCAAAGAGAAAGCTGTGCAAGACATAGCTAAGCCTGACGCAAAAGGTGGCTGGTATGTAGGTATGATGGGCATTGTGTCGTTGCCAGTGCTTGGTTTTGGCATCGATGGCGCATTGACCTATTCGCAAGAGAAGGTGAACGTCACAGAAGACATGAAAGATGAGACTGCTAAGTTCATCAGCGTGCCATTACACGTGCGCTACGACTTCAAGTTGCCGGTTGTAGAAAAGATGGTTGTTCCGGTTCTTTTTGCTGGTCCACAATTCAACTACGCAACAAACGATTTGAAGCTTGCCTATAAAGATGGCACTGACGCCGAGGCTGTCATAAAGAAGACCAACTCATGGCGTATGGATCTTGGTTTGGGCGCAACGCTATTCAACCATGTTCAACTTACATATTCATACGGCATACCTATGGGTACGCACAAAATAGAGAGCGTCGGCGATGTTGAATCGACCTACAAACTTGGCGCACATCGCATCGGTCTCGCAATATTGTTCTAAAGGACACATAAATAGGACGAAAAAGAGAAAGGAGATAATCGCAGCGAGCGGTTATCTCCTCTTTTTTTGCTATGTATTTTTCTAACTACACTACAGCGTGAACTTCTTCACCAAAGTGTCGAGCTGAACTGACGTAGCGGCCAATTCTTGCGAGCTGGCAGCAATTTCTTCGGCTTTGGCAGCCGTGTTCTGCGTCACGTGGTTGAGGTTAGATATTGCCTGATTGATTTGCTCAGCGCCCAAGTCTTGCTCGCGGCTGGCGGTAGCAATCTCGTTGATGAGCGACGAAACCTCATGAATTTGAGGCGTAATCTCATCAATCTTACGGTTAATCTTATCTACGCCGCCAATGACTTTGTTAGCGGTATCGGAGATGCCAGTGGCAGTATCTTTAGTCTGATCGGCAAGGCGGCCGACCTCTTTAGCGACAACAGCAAAGCCTTTACCTTGTTCGCCCGCACGAGCAGCTTCCACCGAAGCATTAAGCGAAAGAATGTTGGTCTGGCTAACGAGTTCATTGATAGATTCGAGAGCATCGGAAATCTTGAGGCTATCGTCGCGGTTTGCAGAGGCCTCGTCGGCTACGTTGTTTATAGAATTGTCGGCTTTCGTCACAAGAGATTGCGTGGTCTGCGCGTTCTGCGTGGTCTGATGGATATTGGCCGTCATCTCTTCGAGCGACGACGAAATCTCTTCGAGCGCAGCTGCTTGCTGGTTAGCGCCGTCGGAAAGTTGTTGCGACGAATCGCTCATTTCTGAACTGTAGTTATGCAATTTTTGCGACGTGATCTTTATCGTCTTTATTGTGTCGGCAATGCCTCTACGCGTTGTCTCCATACTATCGCGCAAGAGCTGAATCTCGTCGCCAGTCTTTGGGTCGGGCACAACGCGAGAAAGGTCGCCATTAGACATCACATCAAGCGTATCGCACATAAGTTTTATTGGCTTGATGAGTCGGCGTCTAAATATGAAGTATGCCAATAGAATTATTATTAGCGATATAATTATTGACATTATTGCAGCGCGAGTACTGAGCGAATTGCTGAGGTCTTCGCAAATCTTCATATCCAAACCGGCGTGGAATATCGTTATAAGATCATCTTTATAGTCGAGCACCGGATAATAGAACGAAGACCACAAGCGACCGTTGGTCAAATCGACCTTGCTGAGTGGCTTTTTAGAGCTCTTCACATCGTCCATTGCGGCTGGATCGAGAGGACCTTGACCGACGAGATTGATACCCATTACAACTTCGTCAATGGAAGTAGAAACGCAGACGTCGTTTTCGTACGTAGAGCAATAGAGCTGGGTTAGTTTATTGCAATACGTCATGAATTTTTTATCGCGGAAACAATTGCTGGCTATCACCACTACAGCTACGTTTTCCTCGCTGGAGTTCGTCAATATCAAACCAGTGATGAAGCATGGGCCTTGGTTGAGCACGTTCACAAGGTCGTACTGCTTTTTGTTGCCATTTCTACCGCCAACCAGATATTTCACATAATTAGTGATGGCATTCTCATCTTGGCTGCTGTATCCCTCATAGCTTGTGTTCTGAATCTCACCATCCATATTGGTAAGTATGTAGCCATGATACTGAAGAGTCTTCTTTCCAGCCTCGAGTTGTTCGGCAATAGCGTCGAAATCGGCATCTTCTACCGCTTGTGTGTAGTTAGGCGAAATCTCGGCAAGGTTCATCAAGTAGTTGTCGATACGATTGATGACAGAGAGGTTGTTCGATATAACTACGTCGAGTTTTTGTCTCTGCTGCTCGGCAAAATACTCGGTTAGCAATTCGCTACTACTTAGGCGAACATCTATCACATGCGCTGCACTTAGCAAAACTGTGAGTACTACGAGTATGAACACTATTCTTCGCAGCAAGTGCCTACTAATTGAGCCGTAGAGTTTAGTCCAAATTTTTTTGATAGCCATTTGTTTTACCCTTTTTACTGTTGTTGTGTATATATTTTCTTACTTATGCTGAATGCGATAATTATTTAGAGAGACCCCAAGCTTCCAAACGTTTATATTCCGCCTCGGTAAGCGCCATGAACGAACCATGCTGCGGAGCTTCTACGCCTTTGATGTCGACAGGATCGTGGAAATTTTGCAGATGAGCGTCGGCTTTGCAAATGCGGTAATGTATTGGGCGAGAAGAGTATTCTACGTAGCCCACGCGCCAAGTAGAGTCGCCAGCGAGCTTGAACGCCGAAGCGCCTTCGCATTTCTTATTTCCTTCGAAACTTATGTAGTCGTCGTCGGTCGGAAGTGTATATGGGCCCGTGATATTCTTCGCCGTAGACGAGAAGATGCCAGGTTTGCCGCCCTCTTTCTTTATCATCATGTGGTAAAGGCCATCGGCTTCTACATAATTAATATCGGCATCGATAGTCGCATAACCCCAATCAACAAGGATTCTCGGTTTGGTGAGTTTGGTGAACGACTTGTCGGCGTATGAATAGTAAATACGGTCGTAAGGTTCTTCGGTCTCGTGGAGTAGCGAATAGTATATAAAATAGCCGCCCTTGTCGCCATTCGACCATTCGTAATTTTCGTCCCAGATGATTTCGGGAGCCCAAACGCGATTTACGCCCGAATAATCGGTATAAATATCAGGCGATTCTGGGTCGCAGAAGATTTCTGGACCTTTGCGGAAATCGAACGTCGTAGAAGTCCAATTGATAAGGTCGTCGCTCTTGAGGAGGTCCATGCCATAGTTGAACCATTGTTTGCTCTTACGCACACACATGTCGGTGGTGACCATCACGTAGGATTTACCGTCGTGCGAACGAGTGATGAATGCATCGCGAGCACCGCCTTCGATAGCCGAAAGTTTCTCGGTGTCGTATACTTCGTCGCCATTTTTCAGGTCGGTCCAATTCTCACCATCGCGGCTAATGGCAAACGCCGTCCACTCGCCACGTCCGCTCATGTGGCAATATAAATACCCATATATTTCTTCTTGCTGCTGGGTGCAACATGCAGTCGACATTAGCGCTGCAACAGATGCTAATAGTATAGTTTTCATAGAAATGCGAAATTAGTTTTCTACAATTTCTTTATATGTATGCTGCATTCCATTTCACTATTATTAACACTTGAGCAGTTTCAGAAGTACGCACAAAAAAAGGTCGCCCTTTTCGGAGCGACCATATTATTAACTTCTGCAAAGTATTCTGTTACCACGCGAACATTGGGCGAGGTTCCATCATAGCGTTCACATCAGCTTTCACTGCTTTGATTACGTTCTCGTTCTCAGGATCGGCAAGAACGCGATCAATCATATCTACGATGGTAAGCATGTCTGCCTCTTTCAAACCACGTGTGGTTACGGCAGGCGTACCAAGGCGCAAACCGCTGGTCTGGAATGCCGAACGCGAATCGAAAGGCACGAGGTTCATATTTACGGTGATGTCGGCTGCTACGAGAGCTTTCTCTGCTACTTTACCCGTAAGTTCCGGATATTTAGGACGAAGGTCAACAAGCATCGAGTGGTTGTCGGTGCCACCACTGACAATGTAGAATCCCTTATCAATCATAGCCTTAGCCATAGCTGCAGCGTTTTTCTTCACCTGTGTCTGATATTCTTTGAACTCAGGTTGGAGTGCCTCGCCAAATGCAACAGCCTTAGCAGCAATCACATGTTCGAGCGGGCCACCTTGCATACCAGGGAATACAGCCGAGTTGATGAGCGAGCCCATCGTGCGAACTTCGCCTTTCTTGGTCTTCTTGCCCCAAGGATTCTCGAAATCTTTACCAAGAATAATCACACCACCACGTGGACCACGGAGAGTCTTGTGGGTTGTTGAGGTAACGATGTCGGCATATTTCACAGGGTTATCGAGCAAACCAGCAGCAATAAGACCTGCAGGGTGAGCCATGTCTATCATGAGAAGAGCGCCACAAGCATCGGCAATCTTACGCATGCGGGCGTAATCCCATTCGCGGCTGTAGGCAGAACCACCACCGATGATGAGTTTCGGTTTCTCGCGCATTGCTACCTCTTCCATCTCGTCGTAGTCTACGCGACCAGTCTCTTGGTTGAGGTGGTAGGCGCAAGGCTGATAGAGCATACCAGATGTATTTACAGCTGAGCCGTGTGAGAGGTGACCACCATGAGCGAGGTCGAGGCCCATAAATTTATCGCCCGGGTTGAGGCAGCAGAAAAGCACAGCACCATTTGCTTGAGCTCCAGAGTGAGGCTGAACGTTTACAAACTCTGCATTGTAAAGTTGTTTCAGTCTGTCGATGGCAAGTTGTTCAACTTCGTCTACAACTTCGCAACCGCCGTAGTGACGTTTGCCAGGATAGCCTTCGGCATATTTATTAGTTAAGCACGACCCCATGGCTTGCATCACTTGGTCGCTCACAAAGTTCTCAGAGGCTATAAGCTCAATGCCTCTCTTCTGGCGTGCATATTCCTTATCAATAAGGTTGAATATGGCGTTGTCTTTCTTCATGTGAAAAATTTGACGTTGATGTTATTTTGTTCGGCAAAGATATGTTTTTGATAAATGAAAGTTGAGATTTGAAAAACGAAAAATGCAACCTATTTTGCCCATGACCAGACGACGCAAGTTGCTTATATTTATATGTATGTTGTCAGCATAAGATATTAGCTTTCTCCGTAAATAACATTCGCACAAAAAACAGAAAAGCGGACCGCAAGTGAATGCAGCCCGCCAAAGGTTTATAGTTGTTCTATGTAAATATTATTTTACGAGGAACTTCTTGCCATTCTGGATATAAACGCCAGCCTTGTTTACGTTTTCTACCTTCTGACCAAGGATGTTGTATACAGGAGCATTAGCATCGAGCTCAACATTAGCGTTGATAACCTTAACTGGGGTTGGGGTGTCTGGGGTGGTATTACCACCTTCGTTTATCAAATATGCTTCATGACCACCATTCTTAACTTTCACGCTCAATTTCTCTTTTGAGAAAGCGAATCCGTTAAGAGTTAATTTACTACCACGTGCAAATACATAATAGTTGCAATTAGCATATACAGGGAATGTAATAACACCAGTTGCGTTGTATCCGTATTGAGGAACATCATTTGCTCCAATCCAACCATTACCACGAGACCAAGTAGTATCCTTTACTTCAGTACCATCCTCCAATTTTCTCTTTGTTATAGTATACAAATCAGTTTCACCGATCATGTTTACGCCCGCAGCAAATTTTTCTGGCCAAGGAAGAGCCACACTACCTGTATAGTATCCGTCTTCGTTAGTATACTCTGCAATATGTTTTGTAAGATCAAGATCAAGAACTGAATCTGCGTTCAAATAACCCATAAACACATCACTCTTAACAGTTGTAGCAAAAGCCCATGCAATGCGATATGCAAGAGGATAATATGTACCAGGAGTATTTGTTGGCTCTTCAAAGGCATACAAGTTTTTATGAGAAGAATATTTACCTACTGCATATAGATAGCCATCTTCGGTAGGAGTGAATTTATAGACACAACCATCAATAGTTGGCGTAATGTAGCCACCTTCAGTAGTCGCATCTGCTACTTGAGTACCATTTGTTTGACCTTGCATACCATGAGTTTCATCACCTGCTTCTTTACCTCCAGTAATTAATACAGAATCAGCTGCAGTTTTGGTAGCATTTTCAAAAACCACATATTTTATAGATCCTACATTACCGCCTTGAGTAATATAAGTATCCGCAGCGCCAGTCATCATTTTAACTGTGGCAGATTTACAAATTTCTTGATCAGCCTTCCATGCTGTAGCAGCATCTTTATCAACACCTACTTGTCCTTCTTCTTGACCTACAGTAAGATTGATTTGTCCAATCTCAATTTGAGCAAAAGCTCCTACGCTAACGAGCGCAAAGAGAGGTAAAAATACTTTTTTCATAACGTTATAAATTTAGTTTTGGAATTGTGTGCCACTCCAAGGAGTAGCACACGGGATTATTAATTGATTTGGCTATTTAGTTCCTACGAAAGAGAATACTGTTTGAGTTGCTGAGCGACCGGAACCAGACAATGCAGTAAACGAGAGTGTGAGCTCTCCATCTACTATTTCGCCATAAAGAGTTTTGGTACCAAGACTCATTCCTTGCGACATATTGTAAAACTTATATCCATTAGAAGTACTAACGATATTGGCATTGCCAGATCCACTATAAACAGAGCCGTCGACCACAGATATAGTGCACATGTAAGGTACGCTATCTGCAAGAGCCGCTATAGTTACAGTACCTGCAACCTCTGTAGTATCCTTACTACTAGCATTAGTCCAAGTACCACTATACGTACCAGCAGCATCTGCGGCAGGAGTATTGCTCACAATACCTTCTGTAGTGTCGATTTCTTCTTCACATGCAGAGAATCCGAAACACGAAGCCGCAGCGATGAATGCTATATAAATCAGTTTTTTCATTTTGTTCCTTTGTTTATAAGATTAATATCCAGGATTCTGATCGTCGGAAGACATGCCAGTGTTGTTAGATAATTCATCTGCAGGTAATGGGCGGAGCCATTTAACTTCACCTGCTGCATTAGCAAGTTTTGTCCAATCCGTAATATCAGTAAACACATCTGAGTGGAAAGCTACATAGTAGCGTACCATTTGTTTCGTACGGCGCAAATCAATCCAACGGCCAGGCTCGCCATAAAGTTCTCGAGCACGTTCATCGAGCACAACATCAAGGTCGGTCAATGTCATATTGTAAAAACCTTTACTGATGTAGCTTGGATTATATGCTCCGAAACTGCTAAGTTCTGCAGCACCAGCACGTTTGCGAAGAACATTGACATACTCAAGCGCTTTAGCAGAGTTGCCTGCCATTAGATATGCTTCTGCTGCAGTAAGATATGTTTCACTTGCGTGGAGGAATACAACATCACGATAGTCGTTGCTTGTTCCTGCGCCACAAGAGCTATTCTTGTCATCCCATTTCTTTACGCAGTCAGCACCGTGGGTTTGCGACAAAATACCATTCAACTCATTGTATGCGACAGTCTCTTTTGACTTAATGCTACCATCATTATTGAATGAGTAGTGAATTTCGGGTTCGCCAAGGATATATGCATGACTTGCTTGCACCCAACCATCACCATAAGCGAATTGATCTTTGTGAGAGGCTAAGAACTTCTCGAATTCAGAAACTGTAGTATAAGATGGAGCATAATAGATACCGATGTTGCAACCTGTGGTATCTGCCTTCAAGCCATTATACAATGCATAGTAACCAGTTGTTGGCCAATTCGTACCATCGTAGTTGCAGTGAACGCCAGCGAATGTACCGAAGTAGCGTTGGTCACCTCTTTCCCACAAATAGAGAGCTTTACGGCTTGTAACTTTAGTAGAGCCAGATTGCTTACTACCCTCGGTATTCTGAGCGCCATAGTAGCTTCCATAATCATTCTGCAATCCATGACCGCCATCTGATTCTGTACCTACTGAAGAATAACTTGTACGATCGTACGCAGCAGCCATGAACTCTTCTTGGTTTCCTTCATTATTTGGCGACCATTTGTCGTTGAAGTTTGCAATGAGAGTCACACCGCTAAGTGCTTTTTCCGCATAAGTAGCTGATTTGGTAAAGTATTCTGTACTATTAATAGAATATGTACCAGCAGCAGCATCTTTCACTGTCGTATTCAAATCCCAACCTGCTGCAAGTGCAACTTTTGCTGCGAGAGCGTATGCAGCTTTTTTATTTACTAAACCATCGTGAGAAATTTCTGCAACGTTCTCATCGGCAATAACGGCATCGAGATCAGCAAGAATATTTGCATAAACTTCGTCCAGCGGAGTGCGTGGATAATTACGCTCTGCACTATTAATATAGAACGTAATATATGGCACTGAACCAAACTGCTGCGTCAGCATATAGTATGCATACGCACGAAGGAATTTCATCTCACCGGCATACGCATCCCCGCCGTACTCTATCACGCCATTGCAAGCATTGATAAGTTTATAACATGCAGTATAGTAGCTCTTGATAGTAGAGTTTTCTGCCGTTACGTTGTAATAATTGAACACAGTCTTACCATTACCACGACTTGGCCAATATAGGTCAGCACCATCGTCATACATATCGTTGTATTCATTATTGACAAGTGGACGAAGAAGCGTATAGGCATAGTTGCGATATGTAGCTAAGCCTTCGGCTGTGCTGAAATAATTGTCTGCTGTTTTGCCGCCTGCAGATTTGTTTTCAGCTTCAAGGAAGTCACTACAACTTGTGCCCACTACACCTAAAGCTATTGCAAATGCTGCTATATAAAGTTTACTTTTCATCGTAATCATTATTTTTTATGTATTAGAACTTAAGATTAAGACCAAATTCCCAAGTAATTGTCGAAGGACCATCATTCTTAAGCGAAGCATCTGCCCATTCAGGATCCCAACCTTGATAATCAGTCCAACAGAATGGGTTGGTAACAGTGCAGTAGACGCGAACCTTCTGCATGTGTATAGTCTCAAGAATGCTCTTTGGCAAAGTGTAGCCGAGAGTGATATTCTTAATCTTCACATAAGATGCATCGGTGTACTTATTCAATGCGCCAAGCCAATAGCTCTTTGTAGAGCCAGAGCCCTTTGCTAACCAAGGTGCAGGATATTTACCATAGTGAGTTTTCTGCTGGAACTTTGGATTAACATAAGAGCCATCGGTTCTTACGCCATCGCAGTCGATTAGAGTACCTGCGGGGATATACCAATCTGTTTGGAGTTTCGTACGACCACGGTCTGAATAGTTAAGATACTCACCATAGGTATTAGAAGATACCCAGTAGTTCTGTTTTGTATACAGAGACGCAGAAAGATCGAAGCCGAAACTTGAAATCGTTGAAGTCAAACTACCAGTCCAAGATGGATCTTTATGATAAATCTTATAATCTTTATCATTGAATGAGCCATCACCGTTCTTGTCTTTTACAATCGCATCGCCTTCATACCAGCCATAGCAAGCGTAATAGTAGTCGTAGCTCTTAACAGTCTGACCAGGAGTAAAGCCTTTGAGCTTTGCTATTTCATGGTCGGGGACAATCATATTCTTATCGGTTACGATACCATCCCATTCATAGCCACGGAAGCTATTGATTGGTTCATTGATAAAGAGGTCCGATAGACTTTCACCAGTACCATTGATTTCTATCACTTTATTGACATTCTTAGCAAATGTTGCGGTCAAATCCCAACGAAGTATATCATTATCGATGACAGCACCAGTCACAGAGAACTCAATACCGCGGTTGCGAGATTCTCCAATATTCGTATTCATAGTGCCGCCACCACTTTCAAGAGGCAACTCAACATCTTGAAGAAGGTCGTAAAGAGTTTTCTGATAAACATCGATAGTACCGCTGATACGATTGTCGAGGAATCCGAAATCGACACCTACGTTGAACTCGTAGCTCTTTTCCCAACTAAGATCTTTGTTCACGATTGAACTTGGATAGTAAGCTTTTTCTTGAGAATCGCCTATTGTAGCATAAGTAGGACCAGAAACAGTCTGCTGTGTAGCATAGTTGCCCGAGCCTGAGTTATTTCCTGTTGCACCATAGCTAACACGAAGTTTCAAATTAGAAAGTACCTCACGTGTGCTCTCCATAAAATCTTCTTCTGTCATACGCCATGCAACAGCCAATGAAGGAAACGAGCCCCACCGATGCCCATCGGCAAACTTAGAACTGCCATCCCAACGAACAGTACCAGTAAACATGTATCTACCCTTGTATGTATAATTCACACGAGTAGCAAAAGAGAGCATACTGTTCTCGGTATAATTAGAGCTTGAATTTTTGGAATTGTATGTGCCAGATCCCTCGTTGTTCCAAAGAGAACCATCAAGCACACCCCACGATTGAACAACATCTTTTCGCGTATTGCTACTATTCCATTCGTTCATGGCCATAAAGTCAATGTGATGATCGGTATTAAACGTGTTGTTGTAGTTCACAATATTTGTCCATGTCCATCCGAAAGAAGTACTCTCTGACTTTTGTGCCATGTTACTCTCTGCGTAGTCCTCAGTGAGAGCATTTTTTTCATGGAATTCACCTTGTATATAGTGAGTGTAACTTGGCGAATACGTTGTCTTTATGCTAAGTCCCTTTATAGGTTTAATAGTCATATATGCATTGCCGAGCAAGCGGTAAGTATTTTTTTCAAGAGTGCGGAGTTGAGAGTATAGGAGTGGATTTACTTGGTCGGTAAACTGATTTTCAGCAGTGCCAAGAGCTGTTTTATTACCTGGTTTCTCCAACAAATTTCCATCTTCATCGTACGGATTCATAAACGGATTCATACGATATGCATACTGAATAGCTTCGTCATTAGCATATTCATTTTCTGTATATGCAACATTCACATTGAAGCCCGCGCTTACATACTGATTCATATCACTATCCAAGCTACCCTTGAAATTGTACTTGGTCATTTTATCACCAGCATATATACCCTCATCTTGAGAATAGCCTAAGCCCAAATGATAAGAGATGTCGCTTGTACCACCACTTGCAGCTATATAGTGGTTTTGCTTTTTACCACTTTGCGTGACAAGGTCGACCCAATCGGTGGTATTGCCTTCTGCCAAGCGTCTCTTCATAACAGAATAACCTGCATCAAGGTCATTTACCGTATAAAGCGCCATTTGGTAGTAGCTTGCTGGAGTCATATAATAAGTTGGGTTGCCGACGCCAGAGTTTGCTGGAGACAAGAATTCAAGAAAACGGAAATTATAGAACTCTTGAGGAGTCATAAGATCCATTTCACGTGCAGTAGACGTAACGCCATAATAGCCATCGTACGAGATATTGAATTTCTGTTTGCAGTCATCATTCTTATCTTTCTTTACTGCATTTCCACTTTTTGTCGTAATCATGAGAACGCCAGCAGTAGCACGGCTACCATAAATAGCTGTAGAAGAGGCGTCTTTCAAAATATCGATTCGCTCAATATCTTGCGGATTGAGGAAATCAATATCTGAACAAACTACACCGTCAATAACATATACTGGCTTTGTATCAGGAGACCATGAACTTTTACCACGGATTTCAATAATGAAGCCACCATTCGTACGACCAGAAGATTGTGTAATATTTACGCCTGGCACCGAACCTTGAAGATTCTCCATCACAGAAGTAGCACCTTTCGAGACAAGTTTTTCGGTAGAAACTGATGCAATAGAACCAGTAATGTCGGTTTTCTTCATAGTACCATAACCGACGGCAACGACTTCGCCGAGCTCTTGCGTCTCGTCTTTCAAGGTGAAGTCAATTGTTGTTTGATTTCCAACGGCGATAACTTGCGTAGTGAAGCCGATGAAGGATGCTTGAAGATTTGCCGACTCGGGTACATTAGCAATAGTATAATTACCATCGAAGTCGGTTACTGTGCCTTGGGTTGTTCCCTCTACAATTACGGAAACACCCGGCAGTGGAGCACCCTGCGAATCTTTTACAACACCAGAAACTGTATGCTGCGCAGAGGCTACTAAGCAAATTAAGCCTAAAGCGAGAGTAGAAAGCACCCTCTTTAGCTGTTTGTAATGCATAAGTTGTTTTTTTTGTTATTTACATATAATCGTCTCCGTGTTTCGCAGTTGCTCCGAACGAATCCTTTCGTCCATTTTCGGCAACCGAATTCACACATCGACCACGATATTCCATTCGCAATATTAGATAATTTTAACTATCGACAAACGTTTGCACACCCCCTTTTTAGGTAGACGAAACGTCCGTTTTTTGCATATAATATGGGCGACAAATATCACAATCCACTGCTAACCAACGGATTTTACAAAAGTGAATTTTCGTTTAGGACGAATCGATCATAGTGTGGACTAATTAACATATCACCCACCAAATGTTACAGAATGTGCAACCGACAAGCGTATAGACAAGGGTGCTAATTCACCTCGTGCCAAAACTTATTCGGCCACTGTTCGGTGCTTTGGATGAAATATTACTCGGTAGTAATAATATTTACGAATTCGTTCTTGGTTATCGGGAAGTGAATCACACGATAGGCACCAACGGAAAGGAGCAAGTCGTTATTGAATTGACTTGTCTCATCGTTGATGACAAAAATTTTGTGTTTTCCAAGCGAATTGCTCATGCACTCTATATCCTCAATAAGGCTTTCGGGTGCCAGTCGCGCATCTACAATAATCACATTCGACTTCTTCTCGAGCCACTCGTCGATAATATTATCGCAACTTACGCGCTGAATGGCATAATCGTCTTGCAACGCCGCTTCGATGAATGTGTATGTGTCGGAATCGGGCGTAGCCACCACGATGGGCGAACGCTGCGCCTTGACGTATTTCTCTATTGCCTCTTTCTCGTCAGTAATTATAGGTACAGTAAGCCAGAAGTGCGAACCAACGCCCTCCTCTGATTCCATCTGTATAGAACCGCCCATCTTCTTTGCCAACACACGGCAGATGGCAAGTCCTAAGCCAGTACCTATGGCAAAAGCGTCGAGTTTCACGAAGGTTTCAAATACATGCTCTTGCTGAGCTTTAGGAATACCCTTGCCCGTATCTACAACATGGAAACGGAGGTTATTATCTACCACATCGTACCACAGTTTGACGTAGCCTTTTGTGGTGAATTTGAACGCATTACCAATAAAGTTCGTCACCACCTGAGTTACGCGGCGGCGGTCGACGAAGCAGGTGACGTCGGGAGCATCGTTTTTCTCATACATAAAATCAACGCCTTTGGGCACTTTCATGCTCATGCTCTCGTGTATGCACTCACAAAGGTTGTCGGCATTCTCTTCGCCATATTGTAAATCGACATTGCCCGACTCTACGCGCGAGAGGTCGAGAATGTCGCTGACAAGTTGCAGGAGCAAATCGCTGTTGGCGTGGATAATATCTACAATCTTCTGACGTTCTTCTAAATCTTCCGATTGTATTAGCAGGTCAGAGAAGCCCACTATGGCGTTCATAGGCGTGCGTAGCTCGTGGCTGATATTGGCAACAAACTGAGTCTTGAGAGCATCTGCTTGTTCGGCTCTGGCGCGCGCATCCATAAGCATTCGCTCATACTCTTTGGCTTGCGTAATATCTACAGAGATAGACGAAATGCTCTTCGTGTATTCATTTATAGCAAAATGCATACGTAGCCAACGCTGAGCAGAGCCGTTGGGTTTGAGTCGCACATCTATTTGGAACGATGGTATTATGCCATGCTTCAGATCGTGTATACGTTGTCGAGCAGCTATTTTGTCCTCATCTACCAAATTGTCAAGGTATTGAAATGTAGGAGAAAAGGCCATCGTTGGAGGCAAGCCAAGGTTTACGTTCCACTGTTCGGTGGTAAAACCGCGGTCTTTATCGTAGAAGCAGATGCCAAGATGAGCTATGCTACCGATCTCTTTCATATACAAATCGAGCTCCTTCATGCGCTGATGCTGCATTATGGAATCGGTATTATCGGTCAATACCGACAAATAGCCGCCAAATTTGCCGTGTATATAATATTTAGATATGCGCATAGTGAAATATTTCTTGCCTGTAGATTTTGACTTCACATAGCCTTCAAGGCTCGAAAAATCATACTGCATATCTATCATACACTGCTCGCTATTTCTTATCTCTTCGCGCTGCTCGTCAGTGAAGTTAGGATCGCGAAATAGGTTCATGTTCGAAATAGGACCTTCAACAGCAAAGAGGTCGACATTCGTTTGGTTTATGTACAGACATTCGCCATTCACGCCAAAGAAAGCTACACCAACTGGCAATTTATTGAATACGGCATTCTGACGGTCGGTGCGTTTTTTCACTGCTATACTTATGCGTTCCTCTTGGTCAATATCACGCGACGTACCTACAACGGTTAGTGGTGCGCCATCAGACGTTGTAGAGGTCACGCGACCGTGCAATTCGCGCCACTGATAATTATCGCTACGGAAGCCATGTTGGCGTACTTTGAATTTGAAATCTGTGATTCTGCCGTCGAGAATGGCATCGTATTGGGTGCGCATTCGCTGTTGGTCGTCGGGATGTGAAAGAGATATAATATCATCCAAATCCATCTGTACGGTGTTCGTAGCATCGTCAGTATATAGCGTCATATCTACGATTCCCGTAGCGCAGTTCCACAGCCAAGTGTTCGTGCCTGTGTTTCTACATGCAAACGAATTTATATATAGCTGATCTTTGAAATTTTGCAGACGCTCGGTGTGCTTCAAGCAAAGCGAAACAGCTCGTGCAAGCATCGATACCCAGTTCATATCGAACGGCGTCCAATGAGTAGCTCTTTTGCGTCCAACGGCAATTGCGCCCCACGCCGTGCCGTCTTCCTTCAATATTGGCGCAACTATTACTGACCCGAGGCCGTTGTGCTTGAAGAAATCAATCTCTTTTTGATAATCGCCAAACTCATCGAGGCTGTTGGCTACGAATTCGACGCCTGTTTCGCAAGCGTCGCACAACATTGGCGAATAGAGATGGTAATGCGGCAAGATTGGTTTGTTGTCGCGCTTCAAACAGCCGCCAATGGTGTCGATATTCTCAAACTCAATATCGTCGTTCCACTTCATCACCAAGGCTATGATGCCATTTATCTGCGCGTTGATACTCTCCAAAATCTTATGTACACCCGACTCGAATGTCTGTTCCTCAAGCATCAACGAAAGCGAATGTATTAGGTTCGACACCTCGTCGGAACTTACACCTGAAGAGTCTACGATAGTATCAATCTCATCGGTAGTCATCTCGCGCACCACACCCACCTGATGCACGTGCCCAATATCGTCTTTGAACGTATTTACAACTATAAGGTCGAGCCACACCAAGCCTTTCTCGGTGTTTGTCCTTATAGGCATCTGTATCTCGGTAATCTTCCGCTCGAAGTTCATTGCGTCTAAATACTCCTCTGGCACGAGCTTTAGGAAGTCCGAGAAAACCCATACAGTCTTTGGAAGCTTGTAACGCGCAGCCACTTCGGTACTTATTGTCAGTAGCTGCGTATTTATGTCGAAGTCCCATAGATTGATGCCGTCGCGCATCACCTGTGCGTGTATATATTCGTCGTTCGTCATAGATATTTTCTTAGTGGGTATATGCAATGTGTCGATAATTCTTTCAATTTCCAAACCGTGCGCGTTTTGCAGGAGCGAGAAACAATTCAAGGCGCTCATTTTGTGCCGTAAGTATCTCGTCACGTGTTCCTTCCCAACATTTCACGCCGTTATCAATAAAAACAATGTGTTCGCCCAACGTCATAACCGAGTTCATATCGTGAGTATTTATAATGGTAGTTATTCCATACTCTTTGGTTATCTCGGCTATCAAGTCGTCAATCACAGCCGAAGTGACAGGGTCGAGGCCCGAATTGGGTTCATCACAGAACAGATATTTCGGGTTCAGCGCTATCGCTCGAGCTATTGCCACTCGCTTCTGCATGCCGCCGCTTATCTGCGTAGGATAAAGTTTGTAGCAACTCGCATCCAAATTTACACGTTGCAAGCAAAAATGTGCACGTTCACTTCGTTGTTTGTACGTATCATTCGTAAACATATCGAGCGGGAAGCGAACATTTTCTTCCACCGTGAGCGAATCGAAAAGCGCCGAACCTTGAAATAGCATACCTATCTCTTTGTGTAGCTCTTTGCGCTCATACTTGCTCATCTTTTGCAGGCATCGTCCATCGTACATAATCTCTCCCGAATCAACCTCATACAATCCTACCAAACTCTTTAGCATAACCGTTTTACCCGAACCGCTTTTGCCTATTATGAGGTTGGTCATGCCTGTGCCGAACTCACAATCGACGCCATTCATTCGCAAGCACCCGTCGAAACTCTTTGTTATGCCTTTCGCCGTAATCATAATATCTGCGTAATCAATACATTGAACGTAAGTATAGTTATGCTGCTTGCCACTACAGCCCGCGTGCTCGCCCTACCTACTTCAAGAGAACTTCCCTTCGCATAATAGCCACAATATGCAGCTATCGATGAGATGAAGAAGCCGAAGAACGTCGCTTTTATTAGCGAATAAATTATATAGAATGGCTTGAACGAGAAATGTATGCCCTGCACGAAATCCTCCGTCGACAAGAGACCCGTCATTATTCCCGAAAGCCAACCACCTATCATTGCTATGCCTATGCTGTACATCACCAAAATGGGCACGCCTATCACCATAGCCATAATCTTTGGCGCAGCAAGATACGACACCGAGTTCACTCCCATAATATCAAGCGCGTCAATCTGCTCCGTTATACGCATAGTTCCAATTTCGGATGCAATATTCGACCCAACTTTACCAGCCAAGATGAGACAAACTATCGTAGCCGAGAATTCCAAGAGAATGGCTTCGCGAGCTACGTATGCACACATATATTTAGGTATAAACGGATTATCAAGGTTTAGCGCCGACTGGATTGTCATCACCGCGCCTACGAATAGCGATATTATAGATACTATGCCGAGCGAGCCTACGCCAAGTGTGTCAAGTTCCGTAAGCAAACGTCTGCCGGATATTCGCCATTTGTCGGGCTTAGAAAATGCCATGCCCAAAAAATGGAAATATTTTCCCAACTGCTCTATCCAATTCGTAATTAACATTCTATATACAACCTTACGTCTTTCTCTCCGTACAAATAGGTCAACTATAACTGTCAAACGATAAAGTTATAATTATTTACTTTACTTTTGAATAACTCAAAACAACATACTTCTCATGAGCGAAACCTATTGCGTAATTATGGCAGGTGGCAGAGGCAGTCGTCTCTGGCCTGTGAGCCGTAGTGCCAAACCAAAGCAGTTCCTCGATCTCATCAACGAGGGGCGCACAATGTTGCAACTCACGTACGATCGTATGCTATCTATCTGTTCCCCAGACCACATAATTGTTGTCACCAACAACGATTATCTCTCGTACGCCATCGATCAATTGCCCGACCTTCCGCGTCAGAATATTCTCTGCGAACCGTCGCGCCGCAACACTGGTCCGTGCATTGCGCTCGCTACTGCATATATAAAACAGCAATGCTCCGACGCCGTAATGGTTGTCACCCCTGCCGACCACTACGTCACCAATGATCAAGTTTTCATCGATAGCATAAACTCGGCGCTCGGCTATGCCGCACAGAGTAGCGATCTTGTAACGATAGGCATCACCGCTTCGCGCCCCGAGACTGCTTTCGGCTACATACAGGTAGGCGATGCTATTTATGACAAACGCCAACAACTCTTCCACGTGAAGACCTTCACCGAAAAGCCAAACGAAGAGATGGCAAAAGTCTTCTTCGACTGCGGCGAATTCTGCTGGAACTCTGGCGTATTCTGCTGGAACGTCAACACTATTCAAGACGCCATAAGCAAGCACATGCCAAGCATCAAGCAACAATTCGAAGAGCTCGACAATATTCCCATTTCGCATTGGACCGACGAGGTCATCAACCGCATCTACGAGAATTGCGAGCAAATATCTATCGACTATGGCGTGATGGAGAAGGCTCAAAATGTAGCCGTTCAGCTCACCGAAGCCAACTGGAGCGACCTCGGCGCATGGGATGCTATATACGAATCGGGCAAGAAAGATCGAGCTAAAAACGTTGTTATGGGCGACAAAGCTGTAGTAAAGAATAGCGAAGGTTGCCTTGTGCACGTCTCACCAAACAAGACTTTTATTATAGACGGATTGAAAGATTTCATGATTCTCGAGCGCGGCAATGTGGTGCTCATCTGTCCACGCAGCAACTCTCGCAACACATGGAACTACTCCGCCGATTTTGCCATTAAGCACAACAAAAAATAGACAAACCAAAGAGAATCTAAACGATTGATATAGCAGCTGCGAAGGCTGCTATATTTTTTTGTGGGGGCTTTATAATTACGAATTACGAGTTATGAATTACAAATTACGAGTTATGAATTACGAGTTATGAATTACGAGTTATGAATTACGAGTTATGAATTACGAGTTACGAATTACGAGTTACGAGTTACGAGTTACGAAATAACAAAGAGATTTCTCTTACGCCCCTAAAACAAAAAAAGAGTGGCAGAAGTTTTATCCACCACTCAAGTAGTCCCTAGCAGAATCGAACTGCTCTTTAGAGAATGAAAATCTCTCGTCCTAACCGATAGACGAAGGGACCATAAGAAAAACTGCGTCTTGTATTAAGCCGCAAGTTTATTTACATGTTTAGCAAGCTTCGATTTCAAGTTGCTAGCCTTATTCTTGTGAATAATGTGGCGCTTAGCAAGCTTATCGAGCATAGAAGCAACCTTTGGCAACAATGCAGCTGCTTCGGTCTTGTCAGTAGCCAGACGAAGTGCTTTCACTGCATTACGAGCAGTCTTAGCGAAGTAGCGATTGTGCAGACGGCGTTTTTCAATCTGACGCGTTCTCTTTATTGCAGATTTATGATTTGCCATTTTTCTTAACCTGTTTAGTTTCTTTTGTATTCAAACTTATTATTTGTAGTCCCTAGCAGAATCGAACTGCTCTTTAGAGAATGAAAATCTCTCGTCCTAACCGATAGACGAAGGGACCGCCTATATGCCAAACCGATATTTTTCGATTTGCGGCTGCAAAGATAAACCTACCTTTTGCAATTGCAAACTACAATCTGCTTTTTTTCTCTCTATTCACCTTTTTTATAATTACGAGCTTTTCACGCTACGCCCTGAAGCCATAAATAGCCTCAATTTCGTTACATACATACGTATTTATAATGCGCATGTACGTATAATCTTGCGTTATGAATATGCGCAAAAACGCCATTCGTAGGACACAAAAAAAGTGCAGCCAGTTACCTGACTGCACTAATACTTGACTTGACTAATAATTTTTCTACTTAACTGCTTTACGTGCAGAATAGCTAATCTTCAGCGCTTGTGCTTTACGAAGAGCTTGTTTGATGTCGGTTATGGTACCCATCTGAACATCATAATCGGCTTTGATAGAAACGGTCATCTTCGGGCGGTCGGACTCTTTCATGTTGTCGCGCTCTTGGATAATGTAGTTTTCTATATCATCAACCGTTGCATACGAGTCGTTGAGCTGTATACGAGGCTCCGAACCATATTTCTTAGAGTTCAATGGAAGACCTACATATATATAAGACACCAACGATTTCTGCTCAAGCTTAGTAACCTCAGAAGCTTCAGGCGACTGGATCTTTACCATCATCGTAACCTCCTTCATGGTAGTAGAAACCATGAAGAAGAACAAGAGCATAAATACAATATCAGGAAGTGATGATGTATTTATCTTTTGCTGAGAACTTCTCTTTCTCTTACCAAATTTTGCCATTACTTCTTCTTATAATCTTTTGGTTCTGCTTCGGAAATACGCTGCGGATAAATTTTCTTTATCGCATCCTGCTCCTCGTCGCTACAATCAGCGTATGGGTGATGGAATTTGGTTTTAGCCAACTCATCACGGAGTTCGTTGTAAGCTGCTTGCAACTCGTTCTGGACTTGCAAATATGCGTTATACTGACTCCCTCGGTCGTTCTGAAGAGAGATGACGCCTTTCGATACCATATAGTTACCTATAAGCGGAATCTCTGTCTCTGTCTTCTCTGGAAGATCTGCAGCGTCCTTAGGATTGGCGATAAACTCTTTTGCTCTCTCCTTCAATTGTCCAATCTCGCACCACTCACCTCTTACAAGAAGTTGGTTCTTGTAGTTGATGTTCACCTGGAATACGTTACGCTCTTTGATAGGAGGCACGTCGTCATTGGTGTTTGGCAGAATTGGTGGCAACATACGCGCCAAACCAGTATCTGTACTCATGGTGGTGGCCACAAGGAAGAAGATAAGCAGCAAGAAAGCAATATCCGCCAACGAACTTGCGTTGATTTCCGGTGACTCTTTCTTCTTACTCATTTCTTTGTCTTTTTACTAATTGACAACTTTCGCTGTCGATTTGTTTATTTGAAAAGTTGGTAAATCTCCGAAGCTACAATTGCAAATACTGCAACTGCGGTGAAGATATAGAGGAGATACAAGCCTACATCGGCAATGTTAAGCCATGGTGCTTGGTTCTCTGAACCTTCATAACCTGGAAGATCCATTGGAGTAGCGTCCGACAAGCTCCAGCATACAAATATTAGAGCTGCAAAACCTACCAACATAATCAAATCTTTCACTATACGACTCGGATCGATTACCCAACCGAAGAAGTATGAGAGAATTATAAGAACAACGCCAATAACGAACATGGCGATTGTCCATGTAATAATGTTGCCAGTCCACGAACCGTCTGCGAGTGCAAGAGCATCTTCGGCAGCTTCTTGGTTCATGATGATTGCGCCTAACAGCAATACGCTGATAGCCACAAAGGCATACATTATTATTTTACCTATTAGATTTACTTTATTCATTGTACTATAGCAACTCTATTAACCTTGACTCTTATTGTATTTTACAAGCATATCTGTCAACGAGATAGATGCTTCTTCCATCTTGTTGGTGATACCTTCAATCTTCACAACGATGTAGTTGTAGAATACTTGAAGAATGACTGCTGCAATAAGACCGAAGAGTGTGGTAAGAAGAGCGACTTTGATACCGCCTGCAACTGCGATAGGAGAAATATCACCCATCTTTTGGATGCTATCGAATGCACCGATCATACCTACAACGGTACCCATGAAACCCAATGAAGGAGAGAGTGCGATGAACAATGAAATCCAAGTCAAACCGCTTTCCATTTGGCCTGATTGAACAGCGCCGTAAGAAACGATGGTTTTCTCTACCATATCAACACCTTCATCGTAGTGAAGAAGGCCCTGATAGAAGATAGAAGCTACAGGGCCACGAGTGTTGCGGCAAACTTCTTTAGCTTTCTCTACACCACCCTCTTCGAGAGCGTCTTCAACGAGCTTGATAAGTTTTTTGGTATTTGAGTTAGCGAGCGTCAAATAGATGATACGCTCAATTGATATTGCCAAACCGAGCACAATACATACGAGCACTGGGAGCATCCAACCCACACCACCTTCAACGAATTTCTGTTTGAGGGCTTTGTGGATACTTACCTCTTCGTCAGCTGCAACATTTTCTGTTTCTGCCTCAGCAGCAACAACTTCTGTAGTCTCTGCATTTGCCGACTCAGGAGCAGCTGTTTCGTCTTGTGCCATTGCAACAGAGCCGAAGCTCATCATGCCAAATACTGCTAAATACGCAAATAGCTTTTTCATAATCTCTGATAAAATTTGTTTTATTGAAAAATAAATAATTGTTTGAATTTAGATTTAACTACTAAAAACACGAATTTACAAGCTTTGTAGAGCCTCCAAATTCGAGCAGCCAAATTACTAAAAATTATTAACCACACAACCACATAGCAACTATTTGAAAGATTTGCTGCATCTACATTGCTCGGTCAAGTGTTGCTTGGGGGGGCTTATGTACGTATTTATTCGACTAAACTGCAAGTTGATATACTATTTATTATAACAAAAGCACAAAAAAGAGAAAGATTGCAAGTAAAATGCCTCAAGAAAGAAAAAGTTAATAATTATTAATACTTTTGCTAACAGTATATAAATAAAATGCATTCTTGACTAACGTTTTGTTTGTTACGAGCACTGCATTTATATTTGACGCACAACACATTACTTATAACACTGAATTTTCAGAGATTATTATTAAGGTATAAAACCAAACAAAAATCGCTTCCACGAGAGTTATGAAAAAGACGCACATGGAAGAAAAAAAGGGGGGAGATTCAACTAATGGACATTATTGATGTAGTATGCGCAGTTATCATAAAGAATAATATGATACTTGCCACCGACAAGGACGATTCTAAAGAAAATCAAGGCTTATGGTTTTTCCCTGGCGGGAAACTGAGCGAGCATGAATCGCATGAGGAGTGCCTAAAGCGCCACGTGGAGACAAAAGTGGGGCTGAAGGTGAGCCTTATAGAGCGCTTATCTTCGTACGACATGGAGATTGACAGCAAGGGTAAAATTTACAGAATGCACCCATACATAGCCGAGATTGAAAACGATGCTGTGATTTTAGAGGTGCAAGCACGCTCTGAATGGTTTATGCCAATTCAGCTTATGCGCCTTGCTTGGTCGAAGACAGACTTGCCCATAGTGGAAGAAATTATCGACCGAATAATAAAAACTGGCAACATAACAAAGGCGCGAGCTTGCGTTGCAGTATAAACGAGACAAGAGTAAAGATTGAGAATGAACGGCGAAGAGATGATGGAAATCTTTTCGCCGTTTTTTCACAAAAAAGGTTAGAGATTCAAAAACGGCTTGTAATTAAGTTAGTTTGTGTAATTTTGCGCGAATTTTTGACGAAAGAAATCATCAATAATAATGGCTAAAATAAATGCAGTAATTACGGGTGTTGGGGCATTCTTGCCGGAATATAGGCTCACCAACGAAGAGTTGAGTACTATGGTCGACACCAATGACGAATGGATAATGACGCGCGTAGGCATCAAAGAGCGCCGAATACTCAAAGAAGAGGGCGAAGGTGCTTCGTATATGGGCGTCAAAGCCATAGAAGACTTAGTAAGAAAAACTGGTCTGAACTTGGACGAAGTCGACTTGGTTGTCTGCACAACCGTTACTCCAGACGCTCCAGTGCCTTCTACCGCAGCAATAATTTGCGACCGCGCAGGCATTCACAATGCACTTGGTTTCGATATGAACGGCGCATGCTCGGGCTTCCTCTACGGACTTGACCTCGTAGCACAATACATACGTTCGGGTTCTAAGAAGAAGGTTATTCTTGTTAGCGCCGAAAAGATGTCTACTATCACCGACTACACCGACCGCACCACTTGCGTACTCTTTGGCGACGCTGCTACGGCAGTTCTCGTTGAGCCTACCGAAGAGGAAGGCGTTGGTCTTATGGACTCGAACCTCTACACCGATGGTATTGGCCGCAATTGGCTAAAGATTATAGCTGGCGGTTCTGCTAAACCTGCATCACACGAGACTATCGATGCTCACGAGCATTATATATATCAAGAGGGCAAGCAAGTATTCAAATATGCCGTTACGCGTATGGCCGACGCTTCTGTAGAAATTATGGAGCGTAACCACCTCACAGCAGACGACATTGCTTGGCTCGTTCCGCATCAGGCAAACCTCCGCATTATTTCGGCTACGGCAGAACGCATGGAACTCAACAAAGAGAAGGTGATGATAAACATTGAGAAATATGGCAACACCACTTCTGCTACAATTCCTCTCTGCCTCTACGAATGGGAGAAGCAACTCAAGAAGGGCGACAACCTCGTACTTGCAGCTTTCGGCGCAGGCTTCACTTGGGGCGCACTCTACCTCAAATGGGGTTACAACAGCAAATAAGTATTTCTAATAATACACGTGAAAAGCCGTTCAACTGCGAGTTGAACGGCTTTTTTGTTTCTATTCATATACATAGGAACACCTACACAAAAAAGTCAGAGGGCACAGAGAATAGAGAGACTCTATGCGCTCTGTATTCCCTGCACCCTCTGTAATCTCAGTATTTTCAGTATTTAGAATGCGAAGTTTACGCCTACAGTATACTGACCACCAATCTTGTCGGAGAAGATTGCTTCTTGCAGGTCGGTATTGAGCAAGTTCTGTGCGTTGAGGAAGAACTCGCACGAAGGAATTGGTCTATAACCAATCTTCATATTGAGCGTAAGTTTGCTATGTAGCTTATTCACTCTGTTTGCCGCATTAGTCAATTTTTCTGACAAAGTAACCAATCTGGGAGCATCAGTTGCTGAAACGAATCCTAACTCAACAGCCTCTTCGTCTGACATATCCCAATCGCGCCAAAAGAGAAGACCTTTAGCCGTTTGCGACAATACGTTTGAATATGTGGTATTATATGTACGATGATGCATATAGTTGGCATACGTAGAGATGGTAAGTTTAGGAACAGGCTTATAGATAAAGCCAACCATACCATACACGCTTGGAGTAGCTAAGTGCTTGTGTTTATCAACGAGTTCAGGTTCGCCTTCTATGGTCTCGCCAAGCTCGTAGCGCACAGAACCATCTTTCTGAGTAGTATGACGGATACCATACATCAAACCATAGTACAATGAGAGCGGTTTTCCATTGTAGACGCCACCGTTGTATGCTGCCGAGGTCTCTCCATTTCGGTATGCTTCATATAGCACGTCCCAGAATTCCGCCTGCTCTTCAATCGACCATGAGTCGTAGCCAGAAGCGGCTTTGAATGCATCGATATTAGCATCGCCCAAAGCATCGTTTAGATAATCTTCGCCTTTGGTCTGACATTCATATAGTATAGTCATGAGCGCGGTACTGGTGTTCGCACGTGCATTTTCCATCTGCTGATATTGCGAGGCACCCATATTGTATTCGTAATATTTATCGACCTTAGTATACTGGAGATTGGCGTTTACCTTCACGATGAACTTAGGAGACACAATCCAGTCGAGGTTGAGGCTCAAGCCAGCTTGGCTAACTTCGTAAGGAAGATTCTTGTATAGCAAGTTCGACTTTGTACCCATATTATTGCGAAGCATCGACGAAACTGTGCGGCTTATATTATCATCGTCACCCGTTGGTTCTTCGCCATCGGGAGGAGTCATACCACCTTCACCACCATCTGGAGGAGTCATACCGCCCTCACCACCATCAGGGGGAGTCATACCGCCTTGACCATTCATCCTTGAGATAGCGTTCATAAAGCTATCATACTGCAAAGTATATGACGAACTTGCTGCCATGAGTGCACCATAATCGTGGCTATGCGAGTAGTAGACTTCGGCATCGAGCAAGATATTTGGGGTTGGGCGGAAACGATAGCCAAGCTCATAGTTGTCTATCAACATAAGGTCGGCATCGGTGCTACCGATAATCTCCATTTCGGTAGGAGCTTGCATGCCAGTGCGATCCCAAAGTAATGAGGCAGCGGTATTTATCATGTTAGGCGCACGATAGGCACGGCCATACACCGCACGAATGAAGTTCTTTTCGTTTATCTGCTTAGCAATCTCGGCTTGCCAAGATATATTCCACTTGTCGGGAGCAGAAGTTTTATCGCCGCGCAAACCAACTATAAAACGCCAATCGTTCACTTTGTAGTCGAGGCGAATGCTTGGTGAGACGGTAGAGAGGTCGGCGTCTTCGTTGAAGAGGCCAGAGAGTTTCTTGCCATTATAGTAGTTGTCGTAATCTTTATAATAGAGATATTGCCAAGCTATAGCTGGACGAATAAGTAGATTATCTATATTGATGTCGTATTCGGCCTGTGCATTGAAGTTATGACCATTGGTTTTGAAACCTGGCACACCAGCGTAGAGGTCTTGCGGACCACTCGAATAGTTAGCCAACAGATGAAGATCTTTTATGTTGGCATCAATATTTACATAACCAGTCTTAGAGGTCTGTCCAGACATTGTAATAGGAGCAAACAAAATCGGGTTGGTCATGATGTATGAGTTCTGATAACCAGCCGAGAGATCGAAACGGACATCGGGCGAAGGTGTGAAACTTACATAGCCATTCACACCAAAATTCTGTCGCGCCAATTCAGGATCTGGGAAGCGATCGTATATAGATGCATAATCCTCGAAGAGTTTATATGTATAGACCTTCGATTCGTATGTAGTATAGTTCACCTCGTTCTGACGGAGAAAGAGCTCGCTGATATAATCGAGAGAAAACAGGCCTCCGTCTGGATCAGTTTCGGTAGAGTAGGCAGCCAACACAGCCTCGCGAGAATCGTTATCGCTGCCACCTTGCAGATTAAGGCATTTATCGAGCGCAGCCTTACCATTTGCGTGGTTTATACCTGCTTGTGGAGCAAAATGCACATAACTATTTGGGCGTTTTCTGTATTGTCCATTCAGCGTTAAGCCAATCGACCACTTATCGTTTAGGTTCTTACGTATAGCCACATCCAAAATAGCCGTACTTCTGTTGCCAATTTGGAAACCTCCGCTCACCTCTTTAGAATCTGCCGAAGGTTTTTCAGTAATAATATTTATGACACCGTTCACCGCGTTCATGCCATAGAGGGCCGCACAAGCACCGCGAACAACCTCGATGCGTTCGACGTCTTCGATAGAGATTGGTAAACGGTCCATCTGCAATGCGCCAGTGATATAGTTCTGCACAATACGGCCATCGACCATAAGAAGCGTATTGTTGTTCTCGGTGTAGAGAAGCGAGTTGTTGTCGGGCAGGTTATTGAGACCGCGCATGTGTATGTCATATACGCCATTGAATTTTTGGGTAACTATCATACCAGGTATTAGGCGAAAAGCATCTTCGATGGTTGTTGCACCATACGTACGTAGCTCATCGCGAGTAATTACGGTAGTAGCCAATGGTGAAGTGAACGAGCTCTCCTCGCTCTTTGATGCCGATGACACATTTTTGTTCATAATCATAGCAAAAAGTTCGTCGACGCTCGAAACGCCCAAAGCCTCCACAGCAGCCATAAGGTCTTCGAGAGGAAGTTCCGAAAGTTCATCTATCGACATAGATAGAACTTGTTCTTTGGTAATCTTGTTACCTTCTTGACTAAAGGCGGCAGTACTAAAAATCAACAGCACCGCCATAAGCGTAAATAAAGATTTCATCTCTGATAATTTGAATAGTTGTTATGTTGTTTGAATCTGTGTTCTAATCTGTTATTGTCACCTCAGAGCAATCTGCACAATTACTGAGTATAGTAGCAATGTTTTGTTTTAGCACGGGATGGACGAAGTGTGGCCACTTCTCGTTTAGAGGTTCCAAAACGAAGCGTCGATTTTGAATTTGTGGGTGTGGTATTGTCAGTCGTGGTGTGTTCATAACAATGCTACCACAAAATATAATATCAATGTCTATCGTTCTTGATGTGTATTTGCCATTTTGCGTCTTTGCCTCTCGTCCGAGAGTTTTCTCTATACCTTGCAGAAAATCAAGCAATTCTAATGGTTCATAGTTAATAGAAATCTCTAATGCCTGATTATAAAAAGCAGGAACGTGTTCATCGAATCCCCATGGTGCTGTTTTGTATAGTGATGTCTTACTGTTCAGCTCTCCTTTCTTTTTTATTAGACTTATTGCCTCTTCAAACGTCTGTGTCACATTGCCGAGGTTGCCCCCAAGCAACAGTATGTATGTGTATTGCATTTTAGCGTTTTAGGCTGTTGATATATTCAATAATCATACCAACACAGGCGTCAATACCGATATTTGAAGAGTTCAGACAAAGATGATAGCTCTCTGCTGCACCCCACTCTTTCTCGGTGAAATAGTTATAGTATTTACGACGTGCCTGCTCGAGTTCGTGTATGCGTTTTTCAGCCTCTTCGGGTGTTATGTTGAAGTATTCCGCAGCGCGTTTTATGCGGTCGTCGATATTTGCCGAGATAAATACGTCCACGCGGTCGGTGCGGTCGCGCAGTATGTAGTCCGAACAACGACCAACAAACACGCAGCCACTTTCTTCGGCGGCATGGCGAATGGTGTCGCTCTGAAATTGGAATAGCGACTCGGCCGAAAGAAAGTTGTCGTGTGGCGCAGCCGAAATATTTAGGTAGCTCTTTAGGCGCGCAAGCCACGAATTGTTCTCATCGGTGTGCTCGAAAAATTCATCACAGATGCCACTCTCGCGAGCCGCACGTTGCAGAATCTCTCTGTCGTAGAATTTCAAGTTCAATTTTTCGGCAAGTTTTCTACCTACTATGCGGCCTCCACTGCCTACCTGACGTCCTACTGTAATTATCATAGCTGTACTTATTTAATATATACGATATACAATCGCACGTTATAATAATCCTTCCATTTTCATTTTTCTTATAGCACGCACCACAAGCACCACTGCCATAACGAACGACAAGATGTCGGATAGCGGCATACTATACCAAATGCCATCGGTGCCAAGGAATCGCGGCAATACTATTAGGCATGGTATGAGGAATAACACTTGGCGTGTGAGCGACATAAATATCGACTTCGACACCATGCCAAGCGCCGTAAATAGTCCAACGGTAATAGCCTGAAAACCTACAAACGGCATTGCAAGCGTCATCAGTCGCATGGCGTGCGCGGTGATGTCTATCATGTAGTCGTATGGCGTAAACCATCGCGCTATGACCTCAGGCATAATGTGACACACGGCAAAGCATGTTGTTAGGACTGCAACCGCTGCCACAACGGCAATTTTATACGTCTTTATGGAACGATTCAATTGACGCGCGCCATAATTATAACCAACGATAGGCTGCATACCTTGGTTTATACCCATAACTATCATAAAAAATATGAACACCACGCGGTTAGATATGCCGTATGCACCCACATAGTGGTCGCCGCCGTAGGTCATGAGACCTTTATTTATAAGTATGACTACAAAGCACGCGCAACAGTTGATGAGGAATGGCGAGAGACCAATACCTATGATAGAGCGCACCACTTTGAGTCGGAAGCTAAAAGCCGACTTGCGGAAGTGCAGGTAAGTATTCTTGTGGTTGAAATGCACCATCTCGCCTGCGAACGCCATCACCTGGGCGCAGAGTGTACCGATGGCTGCACCGCGCATACCCATTTCGAATACAACGATAAATAGGAAGTCGAATATGATGTTCGACACCACGGCCGTGAGCGTAAATGCCATTGCGCGTTGCGGATAGCCCGAAGCACGTACCACGTCGTTGAGACCAAGGTAGAGGTGCGTAAGAACGTTGCCGTAGAGAAGCACCTGCATATAGTCGCGAGCGTAGGGAAGAGTGTTGTCGCTGGCGCCGAAGAATCGCAAAATGGGTTCAAGGAAGGCGAGCGAAACGAGCATAAATAGCGTACCTATGATGAGATTAAGCATCACAGCATTGCTGACAACCTTTTCGGCGGCTTCGTGGTCGCGCTGACCCATCTTCACCGAAACGAGCGTTGCCGAACCTATGCCGACCATAGCGCCAAAGGCCGCCGAGAGATTCATAAGCGGAAAGGTTACGGCAAGACCAGAGATGGCAAACTCGCCGCATTTTTGCCCTATAAATATGCTGTCCACCATATTGTATAGCGAGGTGGCAGTCATGGCAATGATGGAAGGCACGGCATAGCGCATAAGTAGTTTGCGAATGCGTTCGGTGCCAAGTTGAAGTTGTCGGTTGCTCTCCATTTGTGTAGGTTACTCCTTTTCGTGGGCTTTCTGTCGATTGGCAGCGCGGGTAAGGCGAAAATCCTCGGTTATCATCAGCGCTTCGTCGCGTACGGCAGATGGCATTTCTATCTCGCGAAGGTGCAGACTCTTTATCCAGCCGGCTACTTCGTGTGGCTGCAGCGATAGCAGTATGTCACGAAACTCATCTATCTGTTCAGATGAATATTCGTCGGAGTTAATGCCGCGATAGGCATCGAGCTCTTCATCGTCGTAGTAAATAATCTCGTCGGAGAGCGTGAGTAGTGTCTCTGCTTCGCAGACTTCGTGTGCGCCACAGCAAGCAACGTTGCGCGGATCGGTTGGCACGTCGACGTAGAGTTCGGGGTTTGCTTCACGATGTCGCTTATTCTGCTTATACAAGAAAGCTATCGCAACAATTGTAAGTATGAGTATTAGAACTATAACTAAAACCATTTCAAAGGGTTAGTCCTCGTATTTCCCTAAAAATCCATATCATCTGCGGTCTCTTATGCGAGAAACATTTTAGCAGATACTACTATAAACAAATAAAATTCTCCACCATTTTGCCGGTGGAGAACTTTATATCAAACGCTTGAAGCGTTAATATTATTCAGCAGGTTGTTCTGCAGCAGGAGCAGCCGATTCAGCAGCAGGTGCTGGGAATGCAGGAGCTTCTGTCTGTTGACGTGCAGCGTTCTGATTGCGAAGGAGCTCATCGAATTCCGATGAACGATTCTCTTGATTTGCTGAAGGCATTGTGCCTGCGCAAGCGAATGAGAAGAGAATCAAAGCTGCTGCAAGTGTCCAAGTTGCTTTTTCGAGGAAGTCGGTAGTTTTGCGTACACCGAACAACTGTTGGCTCGAAGAAAAATTGTTGGTAATACCACCTCCCTTAGAGTTCTGCACGAGAACTACAATGACGAGGAATACACTTATTACCATGATGAGCCATGTCAATACTGTATAAATCATTGGTTTACTATTTATCGTTTAACTTTTTTCTTAGTTCCGAAATTTGGGCGGCAAAGTAAGCACTTTTGTCGGGATTTTTCAACTTTAGTTTGCTGAATATATTTATTGCCTTATCGTATTTATGTTGTTTGATATAAATACGGGCAAGAGTTTCGGTAAGTATGCTCGGCTGTTCGGCAGAAAAATCGTCGGCGGCATCGCTCGGTTCTTGCGCTGCTTCGGGCTCTGCAGTCTTTTCGACTGGCGCTACTATTATGCGATGCGGCTGCGTGCTCGAGATGAACGAATCTATCAAATCCATATTGCGCTGACGCGCATTTTGCGGCGTGGTAGTTTTTTTCTCGTCGCTCTGCACGTTCACATAATCGAGCCAATCGGTAAACGAGCCCGACTTCATGTTGGAGAGTTCGGTCTGCAGTTTATTCTCCTCCTCATCAAGCGAATAGGTCGATTGCTGTTCTATAGTGCCAAAGTCGAACACCGCCGCTTCTTCGTCTACATCTACGCCAAGCGAAGCGAAATAGTCGTCTTGCACCGCTGCAACTTCCTCGGCAGGCTTCTCTTCGGGCAAAATCTGTTCTGCCTTGGTTTCTATAACCTCTACATTCTCATCTTTACGCTCTAAGCTCTCCCCTCTACTCTCTGCCGTCTCCTCTATACGCTTCTTATGTATAAGGTCGTAGAGCGCCGCACGATTCGTAATATGTATAGCGCCACGATGCAGCTCGTTGGTATATCGCAGGCTACCATTCGCATGCAACGCCTTCAGCAGCAACATCCAGCCAATCTCAAACGTAGGAAAATCCGCCACAACCTCCGTAAGTTGCGTTATGGCAGCCTCGTCGAGCGTGGCACAGTTGTCTATGGCGTTGTATATCTGCGATTTATTCATACGTATGTATTACCAATCGGCAAAGGCTTTATTGAAAATATTTTCGGTAAGTTCCTCCACAATGAGCGTCACGAGTTCGCTCTCCACATCGGCGAGGTTGTTCTCCGAATCGTAGTCTTGGTATGCCGAAAACGTCTGCTCCCAATCTTTCTTAGGGTCTTTGGTGTTGCGGCAGCGAATCTTCACTGTGACATTCAGACGCGTCTGAGCCGACACAGCGTCTGCCTTCAATGCCATTGGCTGCGTTGAGTAGCCCGTAATGTTACCAGAGAAAATTATGTCGCCACCATTCTCGTTGAGCGTCAGTCGCGATTCGTTTTGTATGCGATCTTTCAATCCGTCGGTAAGCGTCTGGCTGAGGTCAGGATTGATGAGCGGTGCACGGTTAACTATGTACTCCACCGAGAAGGTGTTGAGGTTTTCGGGTATTGACGCACCGCTCATAGTTATACTTATGGTGCAAGCAGCGCTCACAAAGCCCACTACAGCCGCACCAATGGCAGCGATGAGTTTATTCCTTGATTTTCTTAGCATCGATGCCATATTTTTTCATTTTTCTGAATAGCGTACGTACGCCATAGCCAAGTTCATCGGCAGCAGGCTGACGTCGCCCGTGATGCTTGGCGAGCACGCTCTCGATGAGCTGTTTTTCGTAGTCGCCAAGGTCCATGCGCTCGTCGATATTTTGCGCATCTTTTTCGAGATAGTCTGTTGGCGAAATATGTACGCCACCACCACTCTCGCGCATTGCCGGTTTGATGATGTTTGGCGTATCGTAGACCACACTGGGTGTATCGGCGGCATGTACGTCGGTATGATGAGCCGCAACAGCCGTCGTTGGCAACTGACCTGCATAGAGGCGTTGCACCGTCTGCTCGGCCTCGCTGCTGAGCGTGCCTCCCGGGACGTGGCTAAGCAACTCAATGACAAGTTTCTTCAAATCTTGCATATCGGTGCGCATATCGAAGAGCACTTTGTAGAGAATCTCGCGCTCATTCTCGAAATGCTGACCTTTCTGCTGATTGTCTACACTTATTATCTGATTATTACGTATGGTAGTAGTAGGCACGAAGTTGTGCGCCTCGTCAATATCGAGCACTCTGCTTTTGGCAAGCACCGTTATCTGCTCTGCGGTATGCTTGAGTTGACGCACGTTGCCTGGCCATTCGTAGTCCTTCATCATCTCGTATGCCTCGGGCGTAAGCGATACTTCGGGCACACGCGCCTTGGATGCGAAGTTGCTTATGAATCGACGCATAAGGGCTGGAATATCGTCGCGGCGATCGCGCAATGCCGGCACGCGTATCATAACGCCGTTCAAACGGTAATACAAATCCTCGCGAAACTTTCCGTTTTGCACTGCCGACTCAAGGTTGACGTTCGTGGCAGCCACTATGCGCACATCGGTCGTTTGCACCACCGACGAGCCTACGCGCATATATTCGCCCTTCTCGAGCACACGCAATAATTTCACCTGCGTCTGCAACGGCAATTCGCCAATCTCGTCGAGGAAGATGGTGCCGCCGTTAGCCTCTTCGAAGTAACCCTTGCGACTATTCACCGCACCCGTAAACGAACCCTTCTCGTGACCGAAAAGTTCCGAATCGATAGTGCCTTCGGGTATAGCGCCACAGTTGACAGCCACGTAGGGCTTGTGCTTGCGATCGCTAAGCATATGTATGATTTGTGGGAAGAACTCCTTACCCGTACCACTCTCGCCCACAACCAACACTGGCAATGGTATAGGCGCAATCTGCATGGCAGTTAGCACCGCGTGGTTGAGCTGCGGATTCTCTCCGACTATGCCGAATCGATCTTTTATATCTCTAACATTCATAGGCTTATGCACGCCATAAATAGCGCAGCAAATATATACGTAATATGCGAGCCAGCGCAGTAGGTATGCAAACCGCAAATTTCGAACTGAAAATTGAAAATTGAAACATTCAAAACCGACAAAATGCGGCTGCTATTAGATGCACAAAAAAATGGCAGCCTCAGCAACACACCGAAACTGCCATTAGGTGAATGTTATTTGTGTTGAATTTACGATTCGAATTCTTTTAGCTCGGCTAAGTTCTTTTTGATTTCGTTGATTGCCTTTTTATGCTTCCTCCACATCAATATGCATGCGACCGTACCTATGGGTATAAGAGAAAGAGCAGCAACCCAACGTGTTGCATTCATTTGACAATGCCATTCGCAAAAAAATAATGTACCAAATGCAATAATTGCGATAGGAATAGCAACCCAATATTCAATAACGACACATTTATGAAACCAAACAATATTTTGGAGTTGTTTTGAGGTTGGCTCATTCACTGAAAAACGAGATGCCACGATATAACGATAGATATAGAAAAAAAGACCAGCAACCCATAAAGAAGTACATACATAGAATGTAGCTTCATGAATACGTTCATGAAGCCATAAGTTGGTAGTTACAACTGTTATACAGATAGCTGCAACCGCTGACATCATCTCCCTTTTTCTAAAGTAGTCGTAGGTAGTTTCGCTTTTAGTTTTGATGGTTTCGCGGAGCGCACGCTCGCTATATACTTCGCTCTTCGAGAGACGTTCGTCGAGCATTTCCCATTTTTGTTTTAGTTCATCGAGTTCCATAGTAATGAACGATTTTTAGATGTTATACATAGTTTTGAGTTTGGTCTTCACGCGGTTGATGCGCACTCCCACATTGGAGACCGAAATATCAAGAATCTGAGCAATCTCTTCATAGCTCCGCTCGTCTAACCACAGCAGAATCAGCGCGCGTTCCAATTTGCCGAGTTGGTTGATGAGAGCATAAAGTTCTCGCAGGTTCTCTTTTTCATTTTCATCGGCAAAAAGCTCAGTCATTGGCACCGTGAGCGACACCGTATGCAGCTTTCGGCTCGACATACGTATCCACGAGACGCAAGTGTTCACCGCAATGCGATAAATCCACGTAATAGGTTTGCTTTCGCCACGAAATTGCGAAAACGATTTCCAGAGGTTCAGCACCACCTCTTGGTAGAGGTCATTTATGGATTCGTCGTCCGAAGCATACATAAAGCATACTTTATAAATGAGCTTTTTGTGCTGCTCCACGAGATTCAGAAAACTTTGCTCTTGCTCAGTCATTTTGTTTTTTCGTTTTTCATTTTCACCCCATTAGTCGCACGAAAGTCTGAAAACTTACAACGAGGTGAAAAAATAGTTCAAGAAATACATACGTTCTTATCTTTGCACTGCATAAAAAATGAAATAGTATGAAGTTCAATAGAATACTCTTGAAGCTTAGTGGTGAGTCACTTATGGGCAAGCAAGGCTACGGCATCGACTCGCAGCGTTTGTCGGACTACGCCGAGGATATAACACGCATCTGCAACAAAGGTGTGCAAGTAGCAATTGTCATTGGCGGTGGCAACATTTTCCGCGGTTTGAGCGGCGCATCGAAAGGTTTCGACCGCTACAAAGGCGACCAAATGGGTATGCTTGCTACGGTAATAAACTCTCTCGCGCTTTCGTCGGCTATTGAGAGCCTCGGACGCAAATGCCGCGTACTTACTGCCATACGTATGGAACCTATCGGCGAACTTTACTCAAAGCCTAAAGCTGTAGAAGCGCTCGAACGTGGCGAAGTTGTCATCTGCTCGGCTGGCACTGGCAATCCTTATTTCACTACCGACACAGGTTCGTCGCTCCGTGGCATAGAACTCGAAGCCGATGTTATGCTCAAGGGTACTCGCGTTGATGGTATATATACTGCCGACCCAGAAAAAGACCCAACGGCAACAAAATTCGACGATATTACTTACAACGAGATATACAATAAAGGTTTGAAGGTGATGGACCTCACGGCTACCACCATGTGCATGGAAAACAACTTGCCTATCATTGTATTCAATATGGACGTGCCCGGCAACTTGATAAAGGTTATCGATGGCGAGAAAATAGGAACATACGTACATAATTAATCTGCCTTGAACGAAATTATTCGCTGTGAAAACATAACCCACTACTACGGCAATAAGTTGATATATAAGAATATCAACTTCGACGTAGAGAAAGGAAAGATTCTTGGCCTTTTGGGCAAAAACGGCACTGGCAAGACTACCATAATAAATATACTTAATGGTTATCTGACGCCTACCGAAGGTTGTTGCACCATATTCGGACACGATGTGCGCCACCTGACACCCGAAGATAAGGCTCGCATTGGTCTGCTGCTCGAAGGACATGTGCAATACACATTCTTCAACGTAAACCAGATTGAGCGTTTCTACTCGCGTTTCTATCCCAACTGGAATGCCGATGCATACTACGATTTGATAAAGCAATTGCACATCGGCGAACATCAGCGAATATCGTCTATGTCGTGCGGACAAAGATCGCAAGTGGCGTTGGGATTGCTTTTCGCACAAGATCCTGAACTACTTATATTGGACGACTTCTCTATGGGTCTCGATCCAGGCTACCGTCGACTTTTCATCGAACGTCTGCTCGAATTCGTTCGCAATGGCAATAAAACGGTTTTTCTGACATCGCACATCATTCAAGATATGGAGATGCTCATCGACGACTGTATGGTGTTCGATTATGGCCGCGTGCTGCTGCATAAGCCCACCGCAGAGATCATGAACACCTTCTGCCGCTACACCTTCGATTCCGCCAGCGAAGAGATTCCGCCCATCGTCGGTCTTTGGCATACGGCTCGCGTGGGCAATCAGTGGGAGACATACTCGTTTCAGGGCGAAGAAATGGTGCGCTCGCTGCTCAACGACTACGCCATAAAGAATTTAGTTTGTCATAGTCATCTGTCACTCGAAGATGCATTCATTGGTCTAACGGGTAAATATTAGCATATGGAATTCTTCTTATCGTTATCATACAAAGAGTGGATAAAGATGCGATTGTTCGTAGCAATCGTTTTGGCACTTTCCTTAGCGTTGCTCGTATATATTTACACCGACTTAGCCCATCAAGAACGCATGGAGGGTGCATCGTTATTGGTCTACAAATTCATAACTGGCTACCACGTACTCGACACATTCATAAAACTGCCGCTGATAGCAAGTTTGACCTTAGCGCTCTCGCAATTTCTGCCAGAGATGTTCAACAAACGTCTGAAACTCACTCTCCATCTACCGGCTCACGAATACGACATAATCGGCTCGATGCTGATGTTTGGCGTACTTATTTATGCTGCCATAATGCTACTTACATATGTCGCACTTAGCATCACGCTGTCGAGCTTTTTGCCAACCGAATACGTATACATAGAGCTGATGGCGTTCCTACTATGGGCCGTTGCAGGTCTTACGGTATACGGATTCGCTTCTGCCGTATGCATAGAACCCACATTGCACAACAAGATAAACATTGCGCTCATTGGCATTTCGGCCACTGTGCTATCGTTTTGGGCAGAATATGTACGCGCTACATACCTATTCCCAATGACCGTAGTGCTGGCTGCATCTGGCCTACTTATGTCTGTTTATGCGACCTCGCGCTTCAAACGAGGGATAATGTAAAAAGTGATGTCGATGATGAAAACAATACACATAATACTCGTGGGCGTAACCACCATAGTGGCATCGATTATTCTTCCGTCGATGCTCAAGCACGCCACCGACAAGCCGCTTACGTATAAGTTTGCCGTTTACAGCGAGTTGGCTCATACCATTTTTTACTACGGCTATCAGAAAAACAACGTAGACATTACCGACAAGCAAGGCAATATATATACGATGGCCGAAGCCGATTCGCTGATGCCTATATACA
>JAEEGL012061246.1_pt1 | contig 38429 bp, 44 predicted proteins | sample 9134231 | NCBI WGS metagenome assembly JAEEGL01 (sample SAMN16246548, study PRJNA631951) | gut metagenome | biome: gut microbiome; feature: rumen; material: fiber-attached | host: Bos | place: Iran: Karaj | collected 2018-10
CTTCAAAACAGAAAGAAGAAAATTTGTGACAAATATTTGAACAAATAATTAATCTTTCATATATAATATACATACTAAATAAATATAAGGAGAATTTAATTATGGCAAAGAAACTTATTTCAATTATCGCGGTGCTTTTCACAATGTTTTCGCTTTCTGCAGCAACAATTGAATTTTACAAACCAAATGAAGATAAACCTACTGGTAGTAAACATATCTCAATAAAGAATAATGATGACTTCGAAGTATATGCTGATTTTGGTTGGAAATTTGTTTGGGAAGAGGCAAAACTTACTTTTACAAAATACGCATTCTATTTGGAGTATATGAATGAGAAAACAAATATGAAAGAAGTACTTCGTTTTGAAGGCTACGAAGTTGAAGACATGAAATATTTTAGTGATTTAACAGTATCATATACTAACTATGCTATAGAAAATAAACTTTGGAAAAGACCGGAGGGTAAATGATGATAAAGAAAATCATTAAATTCATTTGGCAATTGCCACAAAACATCATTGCACTGTTTATTTTGCTTGTAAACTATAAAACAAAACGATGGTTTCCAAAATATTATATTGTAAAACATTCATATAACAGTGCAGTGAGCCTTGGAGATTTTATAATCTTCGATGAAGACAGAGTTGTTACTGAGACAACATTGAAACATGAACAAGGACACCAGAAACAATCTTTGTATCTTGGGCCACTATATCTTCTGATAATTGGTTTATTTTCAGTTATTGGAAACTTACTACACAGAATTTGGAAATTTGATTATTACAAATTACCTTGGGAAGCTTGGGCCGATAAATTAGGAGGAGTAAAATAATGAAGAAATTTGCACTAATAGTTATAATGATGATGGTTATGGCAACAGCAATTTTCGCAGATACATTCGTTATCAAAACAAAGAAGAACAACAAGTGGAAGTCTTATATTATTACTGAGCAGCAGTTTGAAGACTACAAAATGCGATATGGAGTTGACAGAAAAGATATTGCACCAGATGGTTCAATACATTTAGAGTTGGAAATTATTCCTGACAAAGATGCACAAAGAGTTAAGCTTGTTCAATACAAAGATAAGGAGGAGACAAAACATGATTAAAACATTCTATGGAGAAACACTCGAAGAAGTTATCGAGGCTGTAAATGGTTTTGAAGATGCTACTGGGCAGAAAATTCAGCAATTCAAAGACTTTGAAATTCCACATACTACTGGTGAAATTGAATACGGTATGATCGTCGCATTTCGAGGACCATGTGGATGTTAGAAGTAATATTCGATGTATTCATTACAACTATTGTTATAGCTGTTATAGGAATTGCATTTATGATAGGAGCGATTGTATACGATGACAAACACAAAGACTAAAGACCCAACAATCACTGTAGTATTTAACAATGCCACTATTTGTAGTGGTTATTGCAGTTTCTGTACAGTTGCAAATAATGTAAATTATGCTCAAGGTTTTGATAAGAATAATGTCATAAAGTCTCTCATTGACAAAGATGACCGACTTTATAAAATGATCGAAATTGACTATGATGCACTTGAGAAAGCAATTGTAAATTATCCAGGTTGGAAAGACGCAAAGAAATTCGGTATTTCAGTTTGGGGAGCAGACCCAGTAACTTCATTTCAGAATTATAGAGACTTGTATGAGTTTATTGAAGACTTAGCACAGAGATATGATAAAGAGTTTGGATTTGCAGGTTCAACTAATGGCCTTACTTTTCTTCGAGATGACGTTACAGAATGGTTCCTTGGAAAGAATAATATTCGTATGCAGATTTCTCATGATGGATGTGGAAACTGGATGCGTGCTCTTGATATTGATACATTGACAAATGAAAACATCTTGAAATTGATGCGACACGGAACAATCAATTGGATTAGCTGTGTAATGAACTTTTACAATGCTTCACCACTTCAAAACATTGCATATTTCAAAGACGTTTTACCAGAAGACATTTACAAGAAAATACAAATTCGTTTGTATACTGTGCGAGACTCAAATTATGACAGTAACTTTATCAATTATAATGGTTACCTTGGAAATAAAATTTTCCCAGAATTGAAAGGAAGAAGGCTTGGAGATTTAGTAATCCATAATGACCAAAAGCTTGCAGATGAAACTGGACTATTTCAGTTAGCACACCAAGCTGACGTGTATTTTAGCGAAATTGAATACATTTATCGACATATTGATAGAGAAGAATACGACCCGTATCGAAGGGTTTTAATTCAGAGATTAGCTGAATATAATAAGAAAATGGCAATTGAAGGAAATCCATTATCGTATCAAAGACCAAGATGTGCTCAATATCATTTAGGCTTATCTGAATACAGTAATTGTATCGACACGCTTGGGAAATACACAGATTGCCATTTATATGACAGCACACAAAATGTTCCAAATCCAGGAATGATTAAACCAAGTCATTGTAAACAATGTAAATACAAAGATAAATGGGAATGTAATGTTTGTGGCGCAATGAAATTAAATTCAAAATACTGTCAATGGAATTATAGACACAATGAACTCATGGAAAGACTAAGCGAAAGCAAATGGCTAATGGATTGGGTTCGTGAATATAATAAGAATAGAAATATCCAGAATAAAAGAATACATTAAGACATCATGTAAATTCTTTTAAGACAGAACCAACACCTTGAGCGAGAGTTATTGCGTTAATTCCAAGAGAGCTTATCTGCTCTGAAAACTTAACGAGTCCATCAAGTTGTATCTCAAGCTCAAGTTTGTTGTTTAGAATATCTTTATAACGTTCACTTAATTCATCAGTTCCTTTTAAGAATGAGACATTAGCAGCTTTTGCGCTTTCTTCTTTAATAACATCAAATTTCACATTCAGTTTCATGTTCTAATCCTCATCAAGTATACCATAGAATTGTAATTATAGTTGTGATGTTAAGCCTCATCACTACCACACACGACATCATCACAACCGCAGTCACAATAGTCTACACCACAATCTGAACCACAATCACTACTACAATCAGATGAACAGTCACTACTACAGTCTGAACCACAACCATCGGATGAACAATCACTGCCACAATCTGAGCTACATCCATCAGATGAACAATCGCTTCCACAACCGTCTGAGCTACAATCGGAGCCACAATCTGAACCACAATCACTTCCACAGTCGCTACCACAGTCTGAACCACAATCACTTCCGCAATCAGAACCACAATCGCTGCCACAGCCGTCGGAACTACAATCGCCGCTACAGTCACCTCCACAATCTGAAGCACATCCATCAGAAGCACAACCATCACTTGTACAGCCAGGCTCTTCACCATCTGACACACAACCACCAGTTATATCTTCACCTGTTCCAGGGTTTGCTGCTCCTTCAGCTTCACCACGAGCTTCTTCAGCTTGATGCGCAGCTTCCATGATTGAGTCAATGTCACTGTTTATCGCAGCAGCACTCTCAGAAGATGGTGTTGATGATATTACTGAATGGCCAGCATAAGCTGTGACCTCATTGTTAATAGCGTCTGTATATGCTTTAACAGCTTCTTCAGCGCTTCCACCGTTTCTAATTACCTCTGCTGCTTCTTCAAGACCATTTTGACGAGCGTTAAATATAGAGATAGGCATTTCTGTAGTAGGCCATGAGAAAAGTCTTGGGCTACCAGTTGGAATTTCTACAACAACTTCAATACTACTATCTGAGCCTCTTTCTACAAGGTCGTCCAATATTTCATTTACTACTTGGTCTGGAGATTTTCCAGTATCATCAGGAGTTGTTGTTGGTGGAGCTGGTGGAGTAGGAGCTACTTCAGGAATATCAACTTTCTCTTCAACAGCAACAGCAGCTGCTTCTTTTACAATTTCTTTAACTTCTTCAGCTTCTTCTTCGTCAATTCCTTCACTTTCTATGGCTTCTTCCCAATCACTTCCACTATCATCACTTCCACAATCACTTCCACAATCACTACCACAATCAGTCAAACAATCAATATCAATTGGTTCTTCTTCCTTTTCAGCTTCTTTTCTGGTGTTTTCTATCAAGCGAATGAGTTCTTCTGAAGTTTCATCTGGAAGAGAGTCATTATCTTCAACAGCTGTTTCAAGTGCTTTAAGTAATCGCTTAATTGTGTTATAGTCAGTCTCAAGTTGTTTCTTTTGATTATAGATTAGAATATCGAAAATATCACCTGCAATGAGATTGATTTGTAATTTCTTTACTTCTGCATTGAGAGACTTGATTGAAGCATTAAAACCTTTCTTATTTACGTCTTTAGTTAGAGCTATTCCCATATGAAGCTATTTCCTTAATCTTTGCTGCCAATCTGAGAACTAAGACATCTGCTTCTGCGAGTTTCTTCTTATTGAATAAATATGTATATGAACGCAATTTTAAGTTGTCGTCTATTTCAGTTGCAGCTTGATGAATAATAGAAGAGGCAGCAATTGCCTCTCTATTTATGTCTTCATCTTCGAATTTAGTTATCGTTGTCATTTTATTAGTTTTCCATTACAATTTTACGTAATTCATTTAGTTTAGAACCGTTTTGCTCGATAAAGTTTTCAAACAATTGTCTATTTATGAATACCATATTATCATCACGAACAGCAATTAAATATCCGTTAGTTTCCAATCTATGGTCTGGCCAATTTGTTGCCTTCTTAATAATTAAGTCTTTTAAGACCAAAACATTCATATCAACTTTTGGAGCTTGTTGTCCACTACCTTTCACTTTACCAGATGAAGGTTTGCTCACTGGTATTCCTTTTCCCAAAGTGATTGCGCCTTTACTATGTTTTCCACCTAAAAGTCCAGCTTTTCTTGTAAATGCACCTTCATTGTTATAACCACCAGAAGAGTTCTTCATAGAAACAGCTTTATGGTTAATATCACTTGTTGGTTTTGATACACCATAAGATGCTGTTGAACGTGGTAATTCAACTACTGGCTCTTTCTTATGTTCTGTTGAAATTGGAGACAAAGTAATTGCACCAATATTTCCCAAAATACTGCTGCGATTGTTATATGCTTTTCCATATTTAATTCCAGCTTTAGGTAATTCTTTTCTTGATGCTTCCAACTTAGCGTTTTGAACTCTACCATAATTAACGTCTTTTGACCATTTGAAAATTGCCAATCTTTTGCGTTTAGTTTCTTCTTTCTCTTCTTCTGGGATTGTTTCATCTTCATCAACTTCAGAGATGATTGACTCTTCTATTTCATCGTCTTCTGGTTTTACCTGGATGTCGCCATTTTCATCAATGTATTCATCTGGTCCTAAGAAGTCTTCATCAGCATTTTCTGGTTTCCAATTTATATCAACTTGAATATTACCATTCTCATCGATATATTCATCTGGGCCTAAGAAGTCTTCATCTTTAATACGAGGACTACCTTCAGATGGCTCATAATCTGGATTATTCTGCCAACTTTCATCAGAAACTTTATAATATGGCTCTTCGCCAGGTTTATAAACTTTAACTTTATCCCAATCAATTGCGCCATCTTTAGTTGTTGGTTGTTCAGAAACCCAATCAATTTCATCAGCGATATAATCAATTGGAGCTTCAATAAGTTCTTCTGGAGTTGCATCAGGAATAACAGACTGAGCAATAACTTCTTCAGGTTTAATTTGTGAAGATGCTATTTTCGACATTTCATTTCTGAGCTCTTCATCAGACATTTTCTTAGTATTCTTAATTGATTTAACAGCAGCAACGAGTTTCTTATCTTTCAATTGTTCATCTGATAAAACATCTAAAGCTGCCAATTCTTTACGAGCACGAGTATATGCATTTCCAGCTGGAAGAGAATACGCACCAACATATCCACGTCCATTGATGAAGTCATCTTCTCGTGCTTCATTCATCATATCAGATGCTTTGTTAAGTGCTTCTCTTGAGTCATATAATTGGTCAAGTAATTGTTTACGATAAGTTTCTTTGTCAATTACACCATTTCTAAAGTCAGAAATAGACGCACGTCTAATTGATGGTATTCCATAAACTTGTGTGTTTTCTTTTAGAGTGTTGCTTTCTTCTTGAGGAGATGGGTCCATAGTGGCAGCAAAAGCTTTGAAGAAATCATCGTTTATCTCATCTTTATCGAGAGCTTCTTCAACAGTGTCATTTCTAACTTCAGCGTCAGCACCACCATCAATTGCTTGTTCAGCTTCTTTCTGGATATCACTATCTTCTGGTAAAGATGCAGCAGCTTCTACTGGATTAGACTCAATAGCATTTTCAACTGTTGCCTGCTCAGCTTCTTTCAAAGCTTTAGCTGGGTCATATCTGAGATTGTCATCTACCAATTGTTTAGCTTCAGTCACTAATGGGTTAGACTTCTCACTAGTAATTTCTTGGGCTGTTTTAACTGGACTAGCAGATTGCTCAATTGTGTCTTCAACATTATCAAACAACTGATTGGAGTCATCTTCTTTCCACATTTCTTCCATCCAAGAAGGAGCTGGCCCAATTGGAGTGTTTATGTCTAACAAATTAGAGTCGTCTTCATCAGTGAAGCTTATATTTTCTTCATGTCTCATAGAATATTAGATTTGTCTTATTGTTTAGAAGTGCCGCTTCCTGCAAATCCTGTTTTGTAGAGGTCAGCAAGACCTCCAGCTGTTTTGAACGCTTCCTGAACTCCCTGCTGTTGAACATTAGCATCTGTATTTGCCTGGCTCAAGTCAAGACCGGCTTGTGAAACAGCTGCATTGTATTTTCCAGCGAGATTGGCAGACTCATTAGCTCTTCCTGCTTCATTTCCCTGAGCATAGATATCAGCAGCGTTATTCTTATTTACATTCTGTAGAGAAAGGTTTCCATTTACAGGTGTGTTCATCAAACCAAACGCATTAGCTTGAGTTCTTCCTTCTTGTGAACCTTTCTGAACGATTGAATTATAAGCTGCTGAACCAGAATATTTCTCAGCTGCGTCTCTAATTGCATCAGCTGCTTTCTGATAAGCATCAGCTCTTTTACTATTATTTATGTATGAAGTTACTGCGCCTGCGGCACCACCTGCGACAGCACCAATTATTGCTCCCCACATTCTGTTCTCTCCTTATTAAATAACACTTCCAAGAGCTGCACCACTACCTGCTCCTTGAAGCATGCCACTCATTGTATTTAGAAATTTACCAGCATTCATATTACGAGCTTGTTGCTCATATGATTTAGCTTGCTGCATTTTCTGTAAATAGTCGTTTTGTGTAGAAGTTCCAAGTTGTCTGTTAGCATTGTAATTAGCCTGAACATTCTGTGTTGCATCAGTTCCTTGATCTGCCAACAAACCAGCACGGCTTCTGTTGATACCAGCTGTTGCATTCTGAACATATTTATTATAAGCTTCTTGCTGAGCTGCATCAGCAGAGTCACTCATACCTTGTTGGATTTCGGCTTGTTTAGTTCTCAGTTCATAACCACTTTCAAGGTCACCCTCAATGTCACCAGCAGTTGTTTCTTCCTGAGTTTTAGTTGCTTCTTCCATCTCAGTAACTGGAGCATTTGCAGCTTCTTCTTCAGCAGCTGCCGCATCTTCTTTAGCTTTCTGTTCAGCTGCGAGTCTCTCTTTCCATTTGTTTACAGCATTAGCAAGAGGTGAGTTTCCTTCTGACATTTTGACATTCGCTACAGATTCCCACTCTGGTGATGTCTCAAACTCTTTAGCTAATTCTGGATATTTCTTTCTCCATTCCCAGTAGTCATTGTTCAAAATATCAGCTTCAGATTGTTCAGCTTTCTGAACTTCCGCTTCCTCTTGCGCATTCTTGGCGTCTTCTATGGCTTTGTCTTGTGACTCAGCTGAACCAGCTTTCTTGTATTCATAATATGCTGGCAACGCCTGTGCCAACCAAGAATTGTCATCATACTTGCCACCCTTTATAAGGCCATTCTTCTCAGCAAAATCCCAGAAAGTGTCCCATTCAGAAGTTCCTGAAATTTTCTGAAACATTTCATTAAGTTCTGGATAATCTTTAATATTCCATCCTTTCTTCTCTTCTGGTTGGTTCCAAGGTCTACCAGTTTCCCATTCACTTGGAAAGTCGTATGCCATATTTTACATTCCTCTCTTAGTTACTGTGCCAGTTCCCATATCAGCAACATGTGGAACAATCTTTTGTATAACGAGTGGTGTCTCGAGATACAAGCGAATGCCCTGTCCCTTTTGAAGTTTTGGCACATATCTTATAAGTACGGCATCCGTAAATTTGTCGTACATGTCTTTTGTAATCTTAAACTCTTTCTCTTCTGAAGAAACAGAAACATCTGTTAAAGAACGAACACCAGCTTTAAGTGTTGCATTCTCTATTTCTTCAGGATTAAAGAGTGTTATATCCCATCTATCAATATTAGTATATTCATTAGCTCCAAGACCATAGAATGAAGTTTCAATATCAGTTGGAACAACTTCATAATCTGTGTCTTTATAGTATTTTAAGTTGTATGTTGAACCATCACTCAAAGTAATATGTGTAACACCATCATTACTAAATTGCATGCTAACAACATCTTGGAATACATCGAGCAAATATGTATTTCGAGGACCGAAAACTAACAAACCTTTATTTGTGCCAACGAAAATAGACTGTGTTGTTTCATCATACCAATGTCTTCCATTAGTTGACATATTTGTAAATTTTGAGGCATGATATAATGTGTCAAGGTTGGCATCACCAGTAAAACTTCGTATAGTTCGAGAAGATGGGTCCCAGAAGAAGGCAATCATTGGATTATTTCCAATAAATTTAATAGCACCGAGGTCGATGATTGCGTCCATTTGAGAAATAGCACCATTGCTGTATGTCAAAGCATATAATTTATCTTTGATAATTCCGTAGAACTGGCCTTGCAATACGAAGAATGAGTCTCTTTCAGAGTAAACATTTGATGCCTGAGTTGACGCACTGTAAACCAAGTATGGTTCATTATCATAGTATGTCATTACATAGCTGTCGTATCCGTCAATTACTAAGTCATTGTTACCAGCGCCATCTACATATTCTGTGAAAATGTTTGGTGTCAATGAAGCAGATGTTGTAATAGTTCCTGGGTATGTCAATCCTTGCAATTTGTGATTGATAGGCGTGTCTTTAATTCCACTATGATGTTCAATTGAGTATCGATAGATACAAGCAGTTGATGACAATTTTGAGTAGAATACATCAATAGGCTGTGAGCTAAGTCCAGAAGCTACTGTGCATTGTGCTGCGTCACAGTAATCAACATAACATCTATATCTTGCAACAATTGGGAGAATTATAGACATTACCCTATCTCTAGGCATAACCTGATATAATGGGTTCTTACCATTTGCTGTGTATCTTATGTATGGGAAAGCCGCCCAATTCTTACTATCAGAAGCAATTGCACCTGGTAATGTTCTAAATGTGCTATCACCAAACATTAATCGTCCGTTGTAGTCAGAAGCATAATGGAAGAATTTGTTACTTTCTGTATCATAACAGTTGATGTAGTCTGTTGTATTCCATACAATTAGTCTGTCTTCAAGTATAGCTTTGAGAGTTGGTGCTCTATTAACTACAGATATTTCCCAAACATCACCTGCTTTATCTTTATATATGACAGATGTTCCTGCGTTAACTACATAACTATTTTCATCAATAGATTGCCAAGGTGTAACCAATGTGCCCTCATATTCAGTTCCACTACTATTATAAGACAATCCTTGGATAAACGCAGTTCCAGCAGTTGTTACATTATACAATGCACCCCAGTAATGTGAGTTTGTATGAACATTATTTCCATTGTAAAGAACTGGTGTTCTGTGTCCAGAAACAGTAAATACTGCCAAATCTTCACCAGGACCTGCCAATGTAGGGTCTCCGTTTACAGCATTACTGTAGTAGTTGAAAGAACTCAATCTTGAAGTTCCTGGCAAGTAATGGATTTTATTACGCGTATTATCAAATTCCAGTTCTGCGAAACGGCTGCTAGAACTCTCAGATTTTCCGTTGTTCAATGAAGTTGGATTAAGAGCTGCTTCATTACACAATTTAAGCGTAATTGCATACAAGTTCTGATCAATTACAACAGAGCCAGACCTAACAATGCCAGTGTTGTTAAGATATACAAAACGTCCTGATAAGATATTACTTACGGAATAAGAAGTTCCATTCCAGTTAATTCCTGATGTTGCGAGCAAAATCATGTCATAGTTAAGTTTACAATTATCAGGCCAATAGTTTTCAGTGTTACCAGTTAAAATGTTTATTTCTGGTCTAAACAATGTATAGAAGTTACCGTCATCCAATACAATACAAGGAGCATAAGCCAATTTATAGTTGTCCCCTGTTGAAATATGCGCATAGTTAGCTGAGCTAATTCCAGAGTTCCAATATGTATTCGTAAAGGCACTACCGTATTCAGTCCCACCGTTTATCTTGAAATGGAATCCAGTAGTTCCACTTAAATTGCTAAGTTTGATGTAAGGTTCAGCTTGTCCAGAAAGGTATCTGTAAGACATCGTAATTACAGCTTTACCTTTTGAGAAATCAGTGTTAGCAAGCTCAATGAATGTTGAAAGTGAAGTGCTTTTAGTATTTACGCCAAATGTAGGCATCTGATGAGTATAGGTACTTCCTTCTGCTACGCCATCATCATTTACATTTTGAATAACAATACGAAGATCTGTAATCTTTATGTCACAGTCATCACGAGTAGAAAGCCACCAAGAATATGTTTTAGTGTATAGTGTAAATTGCAAAATGTAATAAGTTGTTGGATCACCTTCGCTTGTAGGCTCATCTCTTAAGTCTTGCTGACCTATGTCGTATTGGTGTGCATTACCATAGTCTGCAGGAATATATGTACATCTCTGGCACTGGCTTAAATAAGAAGCACTACTGTTGTAGAAGTAATAATCATGGAAGTCTGCAGTGATAACCTTTACAGAAGAAGAAGCCATAGAAGAAGAACTGTTACCGTAAATATCAACATTCTGTACAGTCTGTGTTGACTCAGTAGTATCTCTAAAAGTTGTTCCATAGCCTATCTGTTTCCAGTCAGCACCAGTACTAGCGTTACACAATAACGTGATAAATGCAGAGCCATTATACAAATCATTTACTGTTCCAGCTTTCTTGGTAAATGAAACATAGAATATTCCATTATTTACTGCCATGTTAATGCAAGGAGCAGCACCGCCAGCTTCAGCAGAATAGTTGTAGAATTGACCGCCTCTTCTTTGGTAAATCCATTTTGCTGAGCTATAATAAACTTGTGTAGTTCCCCTGTAAATACGAATATATTCTGTTCCTGCATCATCAATGTAAAGTACGTGCCAGAATACACCGTCTATAATACGAGTTCTTGCGTCTACCAATGTAGAGTTATTTAGGTTTATTGTTGTAGTAAGACTGTTTGTTTGGATAACTAAAGTAGATGTGCTGCTGTCAGAGTAATAAACACCTCCAATGTTTCCAGACGTTCTGTCAAATGTTATGTATTTCTTGTATGAGTCAACTTTGGATTTAATTAGAGACTTATCTGAGATGGCATTAGGATAAATTCTTGTGCCATTCTTACAAAGATGGTTATCTTCAATGTAGTATTCATTACCATTTGCGTCGAAAACAGACTTACCATGAACTTGCTTAGTCCAGACAGGCTGTATCATATCATTGAGAAGTGGCGCGTTTATTTCTTCAACATTTCTAAATGTATCATCTACATGTGGAGTGTCTTTTGCGAAATTATACAAAAGCGGAAATTGAAGTTGATTCTTCGAAGCTTTCTGATTCATATAATATTAGACTAACGTTGGTTTAAAATAAAGAAAGCCCCCATGATAGGGGGCCATTATGGAAAATCTATCTATAGACTAATCCGAAGATTAGTTATAGCCAAGAACGTTAGCGATAGTTGCATCAGAGAAGATACCAACACCGTTAACAGATGGGTCAAGAACAACGAATGAACCGAATACCTGCATTGTTACACGAACAGCTGGACCGTCACTTGTAGCAGTTCCTGGTTCTGTTGTGATGAAGTCATCGATGAGCAACTTGTATGGGTCATTTACACGACCTTTATCGTTTGACTCCTCAGCGTCTGGTTTTCCTGGTTCGTTACCAGCAACACCGTCATTTACTGGAGTTTCAGCATTTGTGTATGCCCAGAGCTCTACAGTATCTGTGTCGAGAACGTAGAACTTACCTTTTGGACAGTAAGGGTCGTCGTAAACGATATCAACGAAGTTTGTGCTGAAACCAGCTGTGATTTTGTTCAAACCAACATTTGCCATACGTTTACCAGATGTTGAAGTCTGTGTGAAGTATGTATTTGTAGTCTGAATTTCGTCAGCAGCATCGAGCCAATCTGCGTCATTCAAGACAATCATGTCAGCTTTAGAACCAAATCTGCGAACTTTGCGGATAAGTTTCTGGATTGTTACTGTTTTCTTCTCAGAAGCAGCACCAACGATGAAGTTACCAGCAAGACCTTCTGTAGCAACTGAACGTGTTACACCCATGAATGGAGTCTGGATATAAGATGTCCATGCAGAACCTGAACGACCATTTACGATTGGGAGCCAACCGTCAAGACCAACTGGAAGATATGGGTTACCAGAAGCGTCCATAGAACCAGCGAGAGCGATAATCTCACCACCAGCACCTGTATAAGCACCACCTGGAGTTACTGTTACAGTGTTACCATCGATAGCTGTTACTTCGAGAGAAACAAGAGCAGATGTTGCAGCAACTGATGCTTTCAATACAAGACCTGAACCAACAGCAATCTTCATTACTGCATCGTCAGAAAGCACAATGTTGATTGGAGTAGATGCAACGAATGTGTAAGCTGAAGTCAATACACCAATTTCACCATAACCACGACCGTACATTGCAGCAGCCAATGTCTTACGAAGAGCTTCAGTAGCAGCGAATGCTTTGTTACCAGCAACTTTCATGTAAGCACCTTTCTTGCTCAATGATGCCTGTACCTCTTTAGCATTGTAAGAGAATACTGAGAACAACTGACCTGGAGTTACTTTGAACTCAGCGTTGCGAACATTCTGTGCAGCTTTTGTTTCAGCAACCAAGAAGTCACCTGCAACTGCACCACCACGTGAATAAACTGCAGCGAAATTCTGCTGTTTACCCTCAACACGAGTTTTGTTGAGTTTCTTGAGAACTGGAGAATTGCGGAAAAGCAAATTCTCTACACCATCTTTGTAATAGACCTTGAGAATATTCAAAATGCTCTGGTCTGCTGTTACTGCCTGTGCAGCCATAAAACCTCTTTCTCACATACCGACCTATGAGTGGGTCAAAATGATTTGTTTCGAAACCATCCAACTTATGAAGCTTTCACATCACTTCGTTAAAAGTTTCTATTATATTAGAATAAGTCTTCCAACATTTTGCATGCCTCTTCAATTGAAGAAGCGAGCTCTGCAGTTAGTATTTTATCTACTTCCTGCAGAGCGTTTGCATATGAAATACCTAATCTTATTGATAAATCTAAGATTTCTTTGTTCATATATTACTGAATAACCTGGCCTTTCAAGAAATTGATGAGCTCACCAGCGCCTGTTACAGCCAAGTCTTTCTCGTTAACTGAACCACCTGAAAGCATTCTATTAGCAATGTCCATGTAAGCAATACGAACTGTATCATTTGGAGCATTGTTGATAAACTTCTGCATCTGTCCAGCCATGTCACCACGCATTTTAAGCATGTTATTGTTAAATGTTCGTGTAACATTATCTCTTTCACGAGCTTCTTGCTGTGCTCTCCATTCTGGGTCAGCCATTTTATTCTGTGTTTTAGACCAAACAGATTGATCAGTTGAATTATCAATTGAACCACCTGTATACTGAGCACCAACATTTCCAGCTGATTTGCCAAGATTGCGAGCAAATGAGCCAAATGCGTCAGCCAAGAGATAGTTTCTTGTTCCTTTAGCTGAGTCACTTCCAACTTCACCGAAGTCACCATCATAATATGCTCTCATGATAGACTTTGGTTGATATTTGTTAATAGGTGTTGCTTCAAAATTTCCTTTTGGAACTTCAATGTTAGGCGCACTGTTTTCTTCTGTGCTTTCACCTTCTTTTGAAGCAGCATTAGCACGTGCCAAACTACCTGGTTTTCCAGGAGCTCCACCAGCCATTACTTTGTTCATTACTTCATCAGTTTCACCTGCATAAACTGGTTTAGTATGTTCGTCCAATGCTTCTTGTTTCTGCTCTGTAATATCAGCAACAGCTTCATCAGAGCCTGCGTCTTTAAGCATCTCAGAAGCTTCTCGAGCTTTATCGAGAGACTCTCTCTGTTCAAGCATTCGAGTTCCATATGAATTGTGCTTATTAGCTTCTAAGAGACGAGCATATTCTTCTTCTTTTCTTTTCTTTTCTTCTTCAGCCTTAGCTTTAGCCTCTTTAGCCTGTTTATCTACAGCGAATTTGCCTATAGTTACTGGGTTAATAACACCTGCCATAGTATATCTCCTTAGTTACGTTTTGGAAGCTTAGCAAATTCTTCTTCAAACTCTTTATACTGTTTTGCTACAGGGTCTTCCTCTTCTTCCTCTTCCTCAGGATTTTCCTCAAGAGTGTGTGTTTCAACTTCTTCTTCAGAAATCTCTCCATCACCATCTTTGTCTTCAGCTTCTACATGAGCTTCAACTTTATTTTCGCCATCACTTTCATCTGAAGCGTCCTTTGTTTCTTCAGCAACTTCTGAAGCAACTTCTTCAACCTGCTCTTCAGTAGCTTCTGGCCAAACACGAGCCAACACTTTCTTAATGTTCTCTTCAAGAGCATTTACGTAATCGTCTTCTGACATATCAGAATAACTTTCAGCATATTCTTTACGAGCTGAGTCAACGATATCGAAGTCATCGCCATTCAACTGTTTAAGTTTGTCTGAATATGCTCCAAGACGGTCTCCAAATGTTTCATCCCAGTGTTTGTGGTTCTGCTCATCTTGCCATTTTCCTTCTGCTTCAGAATAGCTGTCAAGAAGGCCAACAACTTTATCTAAAATCTCATCAATTTGTTCTGGTGAATATTTTGCCATAAATGTATATCTCCTATAATATTAGATTTGTTCTTGTAGTGCTTTATTCATCTGAGTTGCGAACTGTCCATCTGGATTCTGCAAATCAGCCATGAGTTCTTGCTGTAATGTTTGAACTGCAACCATTTCAGCAGCTGTCTGTGAGTCGCCTTCTTTCTGAAGAACTAACTGGTATAATTGTTTCATCTTTTCGATGTCAATTGTATTTTGAGGATTAGAAACAGCTCTCAATGAAAGCATAGTGTTCATAATCTCTGCTTTCAACATATCAGTTGGAACATAATCTGGAACTTCCATTTTATCATTTTCAAGGCAATCATCTATAACAGCCATAACAGCGTTAATTGCATTGTTTGCCAATGAGTAACCTTGAACAGAGTCTGGAATTTCCATAAGAGAAGCAATACGAGACTGTGGAATAGCGCCCATATTAGCGAGCATCATTACCTGTTGAGCTCTTTGGGATGGGTCTTTAGAAAGGTTTTCAGCTGCTGAGAACTGAATAACTAATTGGTCTTGTGCTTCTATGATGTCTCTCCAAGAAATACTTCTTCTCATTCTGTTTGGTGGAAGAATTTCTTCATTAAGAGGATAGATTGCCATAGCCAATTTTGCCAAATCTGTATATGCTCTGATAACATTATTTAATTGAATTTCAAATCTGTCTGACTCAATGTCTTCCATAGTAGAAAGAGCAACACCGCTGTCAAGTCCTTTTGGTTTCTGTGAAGTTGCAGAAAGCTGAGAAATACCAACTGCTTCATAAGCGTCTTGCTTAAATTTCTCAAGTAATTGCATCCACTGTGGGTCCATAAATGGTTCAGTTGCTGTTACAATTGGAGGTGTTGACTGGTTTGGTAAGTCTGTATACGTGATAATTTCACCAGTTCTGTTACTGAGTTTCTTTACTTTGATTGTTGAAGACTCTGGAACGAAGAACTTCAAAGGTGAAGATAGCTGTGAAGCGTCTTTAATCTTAACTAAAACTGCATCAACAGCTTCTTGAATACCCCAAAGCATATCAACAATAGAAACTGTGCTTCCAGACTTAATTGGGTCATCATAATGAATGAACAAGAATGGAAGAGCGCCTTTATCCCATGTCTCTTCTTTGTAATAATCAAGCTCTGGAATCCAATGAACGAGCTTATTGTCATTGATGTTGTAATATCTGTAATATGTTACGCCATTCGATACGAGCAAACTTTCAAAGTTCTTTACCTTAAATGGCAACAATGTTACAGGATAGTTGTCCATTTTCCAAAGAATTCGTGTAAGTCCACCATAAGAAGCTTCTTTACTGTCGAAATTGATTTGCCATGGCATAACTCGCGTCATTTTCTTACTTTCAGCATCAACGTAAATAATTCCAGTATCAAAGATACACGCATCTTTGAAACAGTCTGCAATCAATCTATTTACATTTTGGTCATCATATAATGAGTCGAAATATTGTTGAGCTTGTCGAACAATCTGCATGTCTTTGAAAGTGCCATTAACTGTGTTAAAGAATGGTCTTACTTTCTGAGAAGCAATCTTAGATACCAAAGTATCAATACAAGACTTAATAATATTTTCCTGAATACCACTTGAAGTGTCCTCCTCTGTGTCTGTAGCTGAACTTGAATAATATCCAGCAACTGCAGTGTCATCGATATTCGTCATTCCATAGTTGTATGTATGATAATATGTTCTAAGATTGCGGCGATATTTTGCTCTTTTAGAACCACCTCTGTTTTCGAGATACTGAATATCATTTAGATAAAATATTTTATTGTTACTCTTAGCCATTTTGTTTATCTCCATCCCATTGGTTAGATTTGTTTACATTTCCAGGACTATTTGGTGCAGCCATCATCATTCTATTTTGAAGGCCTTGTTGCAAAGTGTCCTGCATAGACTGATACATATGGTATGGCTGCTGCAATGGAGAAACATATGATGGCATTTGGTCTCTTCCGATTTCTGTATTACCTACTAAAATTTACTTACCCATCCTTAGGCGTTTATTTACTTCCCTTGGAGTAGTCTTTAACCACCCGTCAGGACACACCCTGAACATGCCGTACTGTTTCTCATCAGGGCTCTTATACCAATGCATACCTTTGGTAGGTGAGATCCTACCTTTAAGTTTCTTACTTGTTCTCAAATAGCCATTCTTGACTCTAAGTAGAGACTCGCTCATGTCAGTCCAAAGACTCCATGTTATCTTTAAGGATGCTTTTGGATGTTTATAATAGTTTGGTGAATTATACTTGTAGATGCTTTCCCAGTACTTAACCCACGCATTCCACTGATAAACATTTAATTCGTGGCGGTGACTATCATGATGGTTCGAAGCTCTCATCTTTGCTCTTGCTTCCTCAGACATCTTCCTTCCTTTTAAAGGGCATTCCCCTTTCCAAGTTATTCCGCCACTTCCACCTTTAGCAATATTATATTCAGGTCTATATTTCTCAATAGCCCAAACTTCCATTGCGTCCACAGTTAATTTAGCTCCTATATGCATTCTTTATTCTTTCATAACCACCATCTTGAGAAAGTGTATTCATGAAAGTCTTTTGCATTGTTGAGTATAAATTATCTACGCCAGTTGAGTCTGCATTCATCTTCATTAAGAATCTCGATGCGAGGTCGGCAGCAAGTAGCTGAACGTAAATTTCATTTGGGAAATTAAATACTGTGTCAGGATAAGCAGACTTTAGTGTATGCTCACCAGTATAAAGCAATGGGCCGTATTCAAGAGGGGCAATTTGAGTGCCAATTGTGTTTAGTTTATCCCAATCATATGTTCCATCTTCGTTGATATGAACGTATAAGAATTGTCCCTTATTTGCAGTAAATAGATAAGTTCTGTTTCCAAGTGAAGTAACATCAAGTAGTTCGTATTTGGCGTGAATGTCACTCATATTGCCATGATAAGGATTTGAAAGATAGGTTGCTGCATCCATCCAATTCATGTTAAACTCACCGTATGAGTTAAACAATACATCTTCATCACCACCAATGATGTGGTTCTCTTCATCAAAGTCTACTTGACCTACTTTGGTTCCCATGAAGTTTACACATGAAGAAGTTCCCATGTACAAGACTCTAGTTCCACATAAGAAATCAGTCTGTGTGTCATATTCGTGGTTGTATTGACTACCAATTAAATGTCCATTGAAGTCGAAATAATAAGTAACACCAGCTTTTGAAGCAGTAAAATGACCTTTACCTAATCTGAAAGTATATGCAGAATAATTTGTCAAAATTGTGCTAATGTCTGCAATAGTGTCACCAGTTAAAGCATTTACAATAAGCTTTGACTCAGGGTCAATGATGCTATTCTTGCAATGTGCACGATTAATTTCAGCAATTGTTGTAACATTATTTACTTCAATTTCTTTATCTGGAAATGTAATCCAAATAGGAGCTGTCCAATATGTGAGAACGAGATTTCCTGGGCAACCATATAGTCTTAGCTTATCATTTACAATCTCATAAGTGCATGAATTGTTACTTTCACTTTCTGACTTGCGTGGAATAACGTATCCAGAAGCATTTCTAATTGACAACATTTGATAAAAGTTGTCTGGAAGGTCATATTCAATCATTGAGCCAAAACCACCAGTTCCAGAAAGCCTAACTTCTTCTACAAACTGTTTGTCGCCTTTATTTATAAGCCACTGATAAACTTTCTGCCAACTGTCATTGAGGTATTGTGTAACCTCTCTGTGTTGTAAGAAGTCTGTATTCTCAATGTCGGCCATTTGAAAAGCTCTTTTAACTATTTCCGATGCAGTATATTTCTTCATAATAATATTCTCTTAATATTAGAAAGAGCTTAAAGTAAGCTCATGTGACCACACATCGTACATTTGCCTCTAGGACATGCATGTTCTTTCATAAGTAGTTTATATTTCTCAATTTGAACTTTGCCAGCGCACATTAAAACAGTATCTCTATCGACATAGACATAATCGTAATCTCTTGTGCATTTGAAGCCCTGTGTATTAAACGCAATACCACTTTCTGCAAACTGTTTAATAAATTCATTTCGTGTATAGAAATATTTATTTCCTTCATCTGTCTTAACAAGATAGCGATAATTCTGTTTAGTGTTTCTGCGTGCTTGTCCTCTCAAGCTTTCATCGAACAAGTTTTCTTCACACATGTAATAGATTTTGTTTTGTTCACAGAAGTTGACAAATTCATCAATATGTGTTGCTTCTTGTGTAATGACTGTTTCACATTTGAATTGGCATAATTTAGATAGGATTAAAGCTTTATTTAGATATGTATGAAGGTCGGCTTCTTCTGGATGGAATGAAGCTGTTATAGAGATTTTCTTTCTGCTGTTTTCAATTAGGTCAGTATACCAATCGATATTTCTTGAAAGATTAGTTGTAATGTTGATTTTGCCAATAGCCTCACTGAAGCCGAGATGTTTGACTATTTCTTTAGTTACATCACTACAAGAAACTTCGCCACCAATTAGGTCAATCTTTACTGGCATCCCAAATCTGAGATTGAGATGCTCAGCAATCCTTACAACTTCTGGGACTGCCTTTAATGAACGCTCCATATCCTCTTCAAGAGTATGAGGGTCAGCAATTGGGCGTCTGATACAATAAGAACAATGATAGTTACAGAAATCAGTTAGGCGTTTGTCAACGCCACTTAATGACTTTCATATCATCTAAATCATGAACTGAATAAATAGTCATAAGTGGTTAATTCCTCCTTTATTTACGAGGGCTACGTTTGTAGCCCTTAAGTCCAGTATTCCATGTCTTTCTACCTTTCAAAGCGTTAGAGATTTTCTCGTTTCTTTCCTTTGAGAAGGGAAGTCTACCTGGTATATAGCCTTCGGGACATTCCTTTGCAAATGTTTCAGTAGAGCCATTGTTATACCAATGTCTGCTAGATGAATCAATTGAATGCTTTAATTTAGTTGCGTTTGAATGTTTCCTACCTTTCTGTGCTTCTGAGATTTTCTTTCTTACATCTTCTCTCTTGGCAGGATTTTCCTTAAAGATATTATGGAGCTTTCTATGTTCTAATATTGGTAAGAATATGAGCTCTTCTGGTGGTCTGTGGAAATATATATTGAGAGCTTTAAGTTCTTGAACGCTTAATGCTACTGTTCTTAACACACCATCAGAAGTATGAGTTTCAAGCCTATGATGCAGCCCATATTTCTTATCTGAGTTTACTGCTACATCATAGTTTTCAACTTTAGTTATATCTGTACTGTAGTTTTCCAGATACCATTTGTTTTGTGTTACCATAGATAGACTCTCCATTTTAGTTAATTAGTTAGTATCAAGTGCAATGCGTATTTACTGCGTAATAGCTGTTTCCGTTATTCCAGTTAAGTGTCCAATATCCTAATGGATTACATACATAAGGGTCACGTGTGAAACAGGCAGCCGAATAAGCACATACACAACTATAGTATGGAACACAGCTTTGGTTACCATAATGGCAAGTCATATGAGCAGTCATCTTGTCGCTTGTAGGAGGTATGTTAAAACAAATTCGAGAGCACTCATATACAAGTGGCATACAATAGCAACAACCATCATATGATTTATTTGAGCACTCTGGACCATACATTGGCCAGGATAAACTGCCATTCCAGCGGTTACAGCATTCAATCATACCCAATGCATAGCTGAGTCTATTCCAACAAGAAACTAGTTGTCCACTCCATCTACAACCACCAGTAGGGAATGTATTGTTTGCTATTACCATAGCAAGATTGTCTGGTACGCCGCATTTTCCGCACCATGAACCACAAGATGAAACAAGCACATATGTGTCTCTTGCAGATGAATTTGCGTCTCTAGAAAGTTTTCCTCCAAGACTCCATGGTGCAGTAGCAGAACCTTTAATAGCTGGCCAGAAACCGACACCACCGGACGAATGAAAATATGAAAGGTCACAATCAATGAGTTGGCCATTGCAATATATAGGTATCGTATGTGAGTCACTATTGGCAGAACCAGTAGAGCATATTGCAGTAGGTTTTACCCAAGTGTTACATCCATTTTCACCAATGAATCCATTACTATTCAAAACAGGTAAAGGATATGACTCTACTGAGAAGAAGTATGGACATGCCATATGACTCGATGATTGGTTGTAACCTGGATAAATACAACTGCCATCTGGGTTAAAGCTAAGATTATGTATAGCACAGCCCATATGGAAACAAGCACATTGTCCACTTGGAAGAATAAACATCTGTCTTTGAGCTACAGGCAGCAATCTTGAGCAGCAATCTGTTGATGAATATTTGCATTCAGTCCACTGGAATCCATATATACCTACAATTACAATTCTATCAGTCGGGAAATTATTGACTATACGTCTGCCACGTCCAAAACAAGTATAGTTAATATCACAGTAGCATATTGGATGAAAATAACCATCACTACCGGGCTTTAAACCCCAGTGGATAAAACCAGTAGCTGTGTTCCAATCTGAGCCTGTACAAGATACATTTGCTAGACAAATTACAGTATAGTTACAATTGTAACCCGCGTTTACAAATGTGTTATTTGAAGTATTTGGTATATTATAACAACAGCATGTCTCTATACAGTTTGATAATTCGTATTGATATCTTCCCATTAGTATAATTCTCCAATTTAATTAGCAGAAACAGATAGTCTGAGTGCAAATTATTTTCGATAAGAATGAGCCATCATATCCTGCGAATCTCCAACGATTGCTATTCTTTCTTTCATAAACAACCCATTCATCAGGCCAGCATCCAAACCAGCCTATCTGGAACTGATAGCTACCATTACATACACTCTGGCTAAGAAGTGGGTACCAAGCATCTGAAATAGGTAAAGTAGCGTCATGTCTAAATACTGCAGAAGCATTAGCCCAACCACCACCATTGTTCAAAGATGCTGTATACTTAGGTGAAACTGTATAGTTATTAGCGCTTAATACTGAAGAATATAAATTTCCTAAGCAGCCTAATCCACCGCCATTACCAATCCAAACAGAGCTACCACCACCACGGTAGTTTAACCATAATGTTGTGGCTCCACAAGAATTAAGTTCATTATCGTGTTCATATACCAAACAATTAGAAGCGTTGGCTCTGTTCTTTAACATACAACCAGCGCCAGCATCACATTCTGTCATTACACTTGCCCAACAGCCACCAGTACAGCTATTACAAAGCTTAAATCTACCATCTGTAACATCAAGTTTGAAACAACCGTTTATGCCTTGCGAGTCATCACATGTATAACCTGCTATAGCGTTACAATTTACCATTAAGCAAGACCGATAAATGCCATTAGCGTTTCGACGTCTTGCAAGTAACTCAATCTGGTAATCATCTTGACAAATATGCGTACAACCAACATAGTCATATGATGAGTCTTCAATGCGTGTAGCAGAAAGGCATCTATAAGGGACTAAAGTGTCTTGACGAATACATTCAGTTCTTGAAATATTTGAGCATAAATATCCACTCATGCAACAAACAAGACCTTCACCAATAGTTAAAGATGGTGACGCAAAGTTTGAGAATACACTACCACCAAAGCCATTTTCACTGCTAAAATTATTGCAATAGTCACCAATCTTTGCACATGTATGAGCATCTGACTGGCAGAAAGGAACACAGCTTACATGGAATCCATCCCAACCTAATGTTGCACAACCTTCAAGTGGACTATTTGAACCAACCTCACAGCAATAAGCGTGCATTTCAACTGCACCATAGTCTTGAGCTTTAGCAGATGAGCAATAACAAATACAGCGAGTTCCAGTATTGCAAGTTTTATCAGCTTTGATTTCATTCGATTCATCACAAGAGCAAACATGGTCAACTGTCAATGTACCAGTAGAAGGATTGTATTTGAAGTCTGAGCAGCTTGATGTAGCCAATTCACCATTGCAACCTTTGTAGATAACATCACCATCATGGTTCAATGTATCATCTTCTGCTGTTGTATCAACTGTAATACCAACACCAGTCGTTCTGCTCTTGTATTCATCAGCACATATATCACAGAGAACTTCAAGGTTGTTTGCAATACACATGCAGTTTGAACAAAGCAAACCAGTGTTTGGATTATAAAGCAAGTTCTGAGAACAAGCTGTTAATACTTCACAATCGCATGTAAATGGAACTTTGTAATTCAAGTTTTGGCAAACTTCGCCAATCTCTACACAATCAGCAATTTCAGTGTTTGTTCCTTTACCACAGAAACAATCAGCTTTCAAAACGCCAATATATTCTGGGTCTGCAACTGTTCCTATATTGTATTTTGGATTGAATGATAATTTGCAGTTACCAGACACACCAACATAACCTTCTCCAGTTTCATCGGCTGTAATTGGAACGGCATAATCTACATTACAATCAAATGATAATTTTCTAACTGTACCAGCTGAAGGGCCTGCTGTCGTCTCTGGGACTAATGTTTCAACACCTTCAACCATTTTCTTCTTTATATATCCGATAGCCAATTTTCTATCTCCTCTTTGTTATATTAGATTTAGGAATACTGCTTTCTAATTGCTTCAAGCTGCTTAACCAATTTCGTGATTAAGTTTCTCAAATATGCCTGAAATCCATCTGCTCTAAAATAATCAATTGTTGTATACTTGAGCACGATGTTGTAGATAATTTGGAATTCTGTTTCAATGTATGTTTCATCTGAAGAAATATGATTTTCTCGTATCATTCTCTCTACTTCATCTAAGCACTGTGAAATAACATACATTTTATGATAAAACTCACATGTTTGTGGCATATCATTTGCAGTAGACTCGAATAGTGATTTAGCATAAACTAATTGCATGTTTCGTATCTTTGCTTCACTGTCAGCTGTATTACCAACTTGCAAGCCGTGTCCTTTGAATGAGATTACGCCTTTCTTTATAGCATAGATGAGCAATAAGATGAATAAACCAGCGAATATGAGGGCTGGAATGTTTGTTCCTAATGTTGAAATAGCTGTCCACATCTTAATTTATAACTCCCTTGATACAAGCTGATGACAAAGCACAACAACTCAAAACAACATTTCCGTTGTATAAAACTTCATAGCATACTGGCCAACCAGCATCTTTCCGCCAAACACAAGCACCGTCATCAGCCATTCTACCATCTTTACTTGGATTGCAAGCGATAGCTGAAATATTTACAGTTGTAGTGCAAGAAGAATACGGACTTAGCGTAACAGTTGGACAAGATGTTCCTCTCATAAACACAGGTGTCACATAGACATCAGCAAATATTCGTGAATAATACATCGCGCACTCATAGTTTGTGTCATTAACATACTTAAATCTAAATGTAAGCTCCTTATTAGTGTTGTTTGTCAATGAGTAAGTTACGTCTGAGCAGATAGCATTACCAAAGTTTGCATAGTAACATGTGCTGCGATCAATCTGGTCATATGTTGTTCTAATACTATTTCCACTATTATCAGTAAAATTCCATGTGCGGTCACTGTCATGCGGCTTACCACTTATAGAAAGAACATTAGTGCAAGATGTATCAGGTGTTTGTGACTCAATCTTTACAAATTCACTAGACGGCCAGACTTTAGTGCGGTTACCTTGAGTGTCTTCCCAAAATACCAGTTCTACAGGATGCCCATTATAATTTATAGAACAATCATCACCCAAATTGGTGCCTAAGAAGCTTATTGCCATCTGATTATACCTCCGTAATGTACAATGTTGTACCTACCAAGTTCATGTGATAACCCAAGTTTGGATAGCCTGGCAATGTAATCTTACCACTTGAGTCTGGACTATATTCTGAACCGTTAACACAAACACCAACAACATTACCTACACAGCTGATACCAGCACAGCCACTCAAATCTGGTGGATAGTCTGGCAATGTTACTTTACCATTTGAGTCTGGACCATAAGTTGAACCAGCTCCCAATCCAACACAAGTTACAGTTCCTTTACAAGAAGTCAATCCAGCAATATCAGAAGCAACAAGTGTACCAGTGCAATCAACACCAGCATGTGTTGCAATTCTATTATCAGCAATAGTGCATGCGCATGAAGCCATAGTAGCTGCGTCTACCAATTGATTTGTAGAAGTTGCACCACTTGGAATTACTGCATCAATACCATCTACTCTTCCATCCAAGCATGTGGTCTCAGCTTGTCTGCAAAGGTCGCATTCTGTTAGTCTGTCAGTAATTACGCCAATAGCAGTCCAACATGTTTCGAAGTCACAGCAACACATTCTACTGTTCTGCAAATTCGTAATGTTTGTTTCATTTACACCAACACGAGCAGCAAGAGCTGTTGAATAGTTGCAATCTGTTTTACCATCTAAAGCTGTCTGAATATCAGCTTTATTACAAATGTTATTTTCAAGAGTTGTAACCCTTGTATCAAGTCCAGACGAAGCAGCATTCAAATCTGATTGTGTTACAAGCTTATTACTTGGGCTCGCATTAGAAGGTGTTACTGAAAGTAAATAACAAACATCAGCAGCGATGTCTTCGTGAATACCTTCAATAACATCTACCTGAAATGACTCACCCTCACCAATGTCACCATTTTCGATGGCACAGTAAAGGTCTGTTGAGCACTCATATGTCTTAATCTTAGGTTGGCTCTGTGGAACCAACCCATTTGCAGTCTTTACAAAACTTCTCATTTATTAAAACTCCTCTTCAACTTTCAAGTATGTTTCTTCATCTTGGATGTTGATAGTACTATTCAAAGGTATGTTGTGAGTAGCAACATATGCTTCATAACATGCCATTGATGCGAATGTATAATTTCCAGCAGGTTTGTCTTTCCACTGATATTCAAGTGTATTATTTGAGATGCATGCAGTCAATGTTTGCTCATCACAAGTTGGAAGTGGAAGTGTCTTTGCTTTGTTACCAGTGCAATCCCAGTAGATTAAACCTTGGTTATTCATGCAATTTGCTTCATCTCTTGTTAGAAGTGGTTCAAGAGAATCAACTGCATTACTATAGCGTGAAATAATAAGTGGGCAAGCACAAACTACTACTTCGCTTGGGTCAAATACTGGTAGAGTATTACAAGTATCGATAACTGGAATATCAGCAGCATGGAAACACCACTGAGTAAGCGCATATGCACGCCAAGCTCCACATACTTCAATAACTTGTCCTACTGTTGGGTGGTAACCGATACGAGCTGATGTTGTGTATTCACATCTATCAACACCATCGATAAAGAACTCTACACATTCACTAATCAATGTTTGGCCACAATCTCTACACTGTGAAATTGGAGTGTATGCTACAACACCACCAATTGGGTCATCTTTCTGATGAGCTTTGTAATATGTGTTTGAAAGTTCTTGCCAAATAACTGTTGTAAATACTGCGTTTGTATAGTGGATAACACCATCAATTTCTTCACGAGCATCCCAAGCTGTAAGATTTCCGATAACTTCTTCTTCAATAGTGCAAGCTTCATCTTTATACCATTTACCGTCAACTGTGTTGTAATAAATGCTTGGATAGATGTCATTGTCTTTAGTTCCATCACCAACTCTGAGAGTACCTTCACAATCAACTACAACACCTGCCATGTGAGAACCATCATAGTTGTTTATGAGCAAACCACTGTGCTGTTCATTTGTAAGTGATGTGGCATTATTTGTTCTTAAAGTGAGATAGTCTGATGTGCTTTCTTCCTGGATTTCTGTAACAGCGTGCAATTCGCAGATATATGCTTTATTAGCAGTCAAGCTGTCAATTGTTGCGCAAGAAACACCAAGATTGTCTGTTGTCTTCAAAGAGTCATCAACAGCATCATATATAACTGGACATTTATCTGTCAATGAAGCATTTGAGTATACTGCAAGTCTGTTGTAATTACCATCTTTAGCTCTGAGGAATTCAGGCTGTTTTGTCCAAGCTTCATCTCGACAATACCAACAAGCCCATACATATTGGCTAGATACTCTTGGTGCGCACCAGAAACCATTCTCTGTCAATTCACCATTGTAATAACCACAGTATACGATTTTGCCATCAGTTGTGCTGTAAGGTGTGCAAAGCATATCAAATGGGCCATGCAATGTTCCTTCAATACAAGCATATACCTTTGTGTATGGTGACTTAATTGTATACTTAACTTTGCTGCCATAGAAGCCTCTATTCCAAATGCAGCTGCCAGGGTACCAACCATCACCACAAGAGCACTGGATAAAGCAATATTCCATGCTTGGTGCCTTTATATTTGTGATACCGTCTGTTACATGTTTATTCAAATCACTGTCATTAAAGCAGCATGAAGTAAGAGAGTGCTCTACTGTTACATTATTATCGACTAAGAGGTTGCATTCAATCTCAGCGCTTCCATGAACGCATGTTTCATTACCAAGCTGTGTTATTGGATAGAAGTTTGTTCCTTCATGATATTCATAAAACTTAGTGCTGAGGTTTTCTACTTCTACATGAATATTTTCAGCATTTACATAGAAAGCGTGCTCTTCAGCATCATAGCCAGCACCAATAACATTATCGTAATTTACATTGTCGCTTGAGTAATAAATGTTTGTATGAGGGTTAATGTAATAACCATTCTCACTGTCATATTCCCAGCTTTCTGAGCTGATAGCGTTTTCTACATTGTAAGAAGTATAAGTTCCAGCATCTGCGGATTTAGCTGTGCCATTATAGTTGGCAATATCGCAGCTCATCATAAAAGCTTCATTGCAACACTGAACTATGTTAGCTGGACTTACCCAAGTTGGAACTACACCATGTCCCATTTCTTTATTCTGAACATACTGATTGCAAGTTCCTGCTGTTACAACTGGAGCATCAATTCCGCCCTGGTCTTCATAGCCACATGTCAATCTCAATTGCTTGCAAACTGTTACGCAGTCAACAGCAACATTGTCCATTTCGAGGTTCTTTACATTCAATGTGTTTGTAAAGATTATGTCCTGAATCCAAGTACCAGTAAGTTTAGTTACGCTGAAAGCTTCTGTTTCTGGCAACTGGTCTGTGCTGTATATAGCGAGCTGGTTTGTATTTGATGTTGAAATAGACTGATGATAAAGTTTAGCAGTCTCATTATTTAAGTTTGCATGAATTTGCAATACAGATGCGCCACGAGCGTCTTCTGCAATCTTAAAGTCTTTGATATAATTGTAATAGTCTTGTGACCATCTAATTTGGATATTCTTCAATGAGTTGGTAATTTCTGTTGACCACAACATTTTCTCACCGTCATTGTTGGCCTGGATAAAGAAGTTACCATTTGTGAAGATTGGAAGTAAAATCCAATAGTCACCAGTATCTGCCAATTCCTGAGTAATATACTGTGGATTTGAAAGGTGAGTAATATTCTGGAAGTCTGCTGTTTCTGCTGTTAGTTCTTCAGTCTCAATAGAGTTTGGAGTAAAGCATTCAGCTGAGAAGTTTTCTGCGCTTAAGTTAGCTACTTCTAAATTACATGCTATACCACATTGAACGCCTAGGTTAGTGACATCAGCTGCATCAATATTAGCGTTACAGATATTTCCTCTGTTGATATTAGCACGAGGGATGCTTGCTCTATTCTCAATATCAATGTCTGTTATTCTTGCGTCATCTGCTGAAATATATGATGCACCAACTTGTCCATTCTGGAAGTCTACACCTTGAATAGTTGCAATGCATTCATCTGATGTGATGCCTGCTAAAGAAACATCACCTGGTCTAATGTGATGGTTTTCATCGATAATGATATCACATGCATGAAGTCGGCAATTTACATTAGCATAGTCAGTATTAACGCGTTCAGACAATACCTGCATTGTGCCGCAGATAGTTGGAGCTGATATTACACCTGCTTTATTTAGGTTTGGATTGTTGTTGAAACTTTCTACGCATTGACAAGCTGCAGATGCACAACATACTGCTTCATTTGTTCTTCTAACTAAGTCTTCATACTGCTGATTAGTGATAGCCTGCTGATTTGGACTCATTGAAGATGTGTTCTTATCTTTTGATGGGAATAGTTCTTTCATCGTATTTCCTCTTGAAATATTAGAAGGTTTTATTTGTATATTTCTTCGAGGTCATCATTGATATCTTTTCCTTCAAGAATATTACGGGCCTGCTTATTAAAGTCTGTAAATCTACAAACCTCATATGCAAATTGTCGAGATACATACAACAAAGCCATTAAAGCATTTGGGTGCCACAATTCATCATCTAATTCATGAAGTATTTTATCAGTTTCTTCATCACGTTTCCAAAGCGTATTATCAGCGTCTTCTTTACAAGCTGGGCATTTGTCTTTGATAAATGAAATTCTGTTTGATGAAAGGAAATCATTCAATTGGTCTAATGCCATGTCTTTATCGTATTTATATGCACAATAAACGTGTTTCAATTTGTAGACATGAGATAAGTCTGCTACGGCACCCTTCTCGTTATCATCACATATTACCTTAACTGGGCGTGCGAGCTGGAAGTTTTCTGTTATATATGCAACTTGTCTTTTAATCTCATTAGATATTTCTGTAATGCCTTTCTTTGCTTCTGACCAGTCTTCTAGAACATATGCTCTTTTAGTAATCTCATCACACAAAACTGATACAACAGCAGCTCTGTCTTCATAACCCCAGTCGACACCAACATAAGCATGTGTGATAGTTACTGGTAATTGCTTCATCTCAGACTCAGAATATTTCTTAATCCATTTAGCGTCATTGTCGTAAGCGTCCATTCTACCATAATATTCACGCTGGATGAAAGCAGAGTCTTCTGTTACACCAAATTCAGCGCAAACTTCTTCAATAACTTTATCTCTGTTTGGAATAAATGGGTTGTCTTGGAAAGTCCAGTGATATTTCTTCCATGCTGGATTGTTCCAACATTCTTCAATAAATGTATGTGCAATACGAGGTGGTGTACCAACTAAAACTAACTGTGAGTTTGCATAGTCTTTCAAAGCTGGGCCAATAACTTCTCTAATGAGCTGACGAGTATTTCTTTGATGGCCACATTCGTCCATGATACATAATGAGATACGTTCACCACGAAGTTTATCTATATCTGCACTGTTGTTATTACCAATTATGAGCAATTGAGAACCATTACTAAAATGGACTTCTTGGTTTTCGACTGAGCCTTTAACAATCTGCAAAGAACATTTTGATAGCGCTGTCTCTAATGGCCCTTTTATCTGTCTGATTGCTGCTGAACTGTTTCTGTTGATATATACAACATGTCCATCTGGAATGTATAGTCCTGCTGCAATTAAGCGGCCCATCAATTCTGTTTTACCAGAACGACGGCTGTTGATGATTAAGATACGTTTATCAATTTGATTGTCGAAAACTTCTTGCTGTCTGTCATAAAGAGTACTTCTAATCTTAAATCTCTGGAATAATATATCATCATCTTTTGCCTGAGTGAGAGATTTATCAAGAGTTGACAATAAGTCTTCTTTGAATAATATATTTGCTAATTGTCTACCAGATGAGCCATTCGGGTCTTTCAATGCTGAAGCAAAGTATTTTGTAACAAAACGCTTAATATATGTGTCGCCATTCTTATCTTCAGCTGTCAATTCATCTCTAATGATGTCCTGAACTTCTGGTGTGATTATTTTATTTCTGCCATTAGTGAGCTGTCCCTGAACCTGATGCTGGACAGCTGTTCCTGTTTTATTGCTCTTCTTTCCATTTGCTGATGCCAATTCTTTATCATTAGCAAAGTTTTGAGCGTTATTTTCTTTTAGTCCTCGCTTATCGCTTGTATTCTCTGTTCCCATGGTATTTCATTTGCCCTTATATTTACATTACTATTAGAAAAGTCTATTTCAATTGGAATATCAAATCCATTTTCATTCAATGCTTCAAATGATAGTTCTCTGTCTTCTCTTTGCTGTTTTAGGCCCCATATATAACCTTTAACGCCTAAATAACACCAAGATGATAACTTATTTGGATGAACGTGTTCTTCTTTAATTCTGTTCATAAAATAGATTGTGGCGTCCATCACCCTTTCTTCAAATCGTGGATTATAAATACCTATACAAAATGTTGAAGCGATTGCTTTACACGCTTCTAAGACACGATAAAACATAATGTCCCATGATTTCTTGTCTGAATAGCCTGATGCCTCCCATTTATTAAATGCGTCTTGAAATTCTAATTCCTGCAAAGATGGAGGCGCGGCTTTTCTACCGCGCTTTGCCATCGTTATTTATTTTCTCCTTTGTTAAAGATATATTCATCAACATTCTTCAAAAGTTCAGCTGGACTAATGTAGTCAACTTTTGCACCTGATGGTCCAAGTGCACTGAAATAAAGAAGGTCATTAGTGCGGCATGGCTGCTCAATATTCTTGTTGTATGAATAACCGAATGACTCTGGTTTACTATGCGCCCAAATTACTACTGATTTCGTAACACCTGCAACGAGATGCTGAAGTGAACTGTCGATTGTTACAACACCGGCTGCTTCTTTTGCGAGCTCGTAGTATGTAAGATATGGGATAGTAAAGTTAAATGTTGAGTTGTTGTGAGGCATTGGCTCATTTGGAAGCTGGAAGAGCAAAATTGCTGTGTCTGGATGAGCTGATGCAAATAAATCAACAAATTCCTGAGCTTTCTCAGTTGGATAGTGTCGCTTCAATGGTTCATTATCATAATTGTAAGGAACTTTGCTCCAATCTGGAACCTGCATGTCCATTCCCTGTTCGTTCTTTACAACTTTTGGTGGAACCTGAATCAATGGTGACTGGCCACCGGTGAACTGCATAATAACAAAGTCTTTGAAACCTTTCTGTTTGATAGCGTTTCTAACTTGTTCAATCTGTGGTCTAAGATATGGATATTTTCTAAGTGGGTCGAGGATTGACACAGCTTTCGTTCCTTTCTTAGTGTCTTTCCAGTTGATATTCATCAATTTTGCCCAAGCTTCACTGTAGTTAAGCTGTTTCTTGACAAATCCATCCATATCATAAAGGCGATGCAAAATCAATTCTCCGCCATTAGCTTCAGCATCGAAAATCAAGTCTTTCAATTCGTTTGGTTTGTATACGCCACTAACAGCTGGACATGACTCGAATACATCGAAATATGGCGAGCAAACATAAAACTCATAACCATCTGGATTGTCTGCCTTTACAGCTGAAATAAATGATGCAAATGCAATGTTTAAACCAGTTCCTCCCTGGACATTAACGTAAAATTTCTTCAATTATTTATCCTCCACAATACGTGTCATAAACTCAATTGTAATTGTTCCAAGTCCACCAAGAAATGAAACAAGAGCTGTTCCATATTTCAAGTCAAAATAAGTAATAAGTGCTGAACCTGTTGTAACTGCTGCTCCAACAAGCGCAACAGCCAATTTGTACTGTCTTTTATCCATTATATGTATTCTCCTCTTCATTCGACGTCAATACGTCGAAAATAAACTCGTAAGCAACTTGTGGTTCGTCTTTCATAAACTCCATAAGTATTCCCGTGTAAGCGCCATCTTTCTTCAATGGCATAACAGTTTCTCCATCTGATAATGCAAACATTGGTGAGCGACGGTCATCATAGACAATAATAAGAGATTGTTTCCAAATCTCTTCATATTTCTCATCACCAAATGTTGTGAAAACATATTCTGCAATTTCAGAAAATGTCTTTTCTTCAAGGATTTTCTTGTTCTTCTCAAGAAACTTATAATATTCAAGCGCCTCTTCTTCGCTCTTTCCAGTCACTTGCATAACTGTTGCAACTAAACTTCCAATTGTCGTGTAATACAATGGGCAAAGTTTCTTGCATACATTGCGTCTCAATTTTCTCAACATACTCATATTATTCTTCATCTCCATTAAACTTCATTAAGCTTGAATTATTACGTGTAGTCTTTGGCTGTGGATGAACGCGTAAACTTAATGTTGTTCCGTCACTTGTTGTCAATAGCGCACACAAGTCTTCATTTGTGTTAATCTCAGAAATAACCTGCTCAAGAAGTTGTGTGTCTGTTTTAGAATTTAGATACCAATGTCCTTGTTTAGCTGCAGCGTCTTTATTAGCTGCTGCCATTGATTTCCATTCAAAATATTCTGGGCTTAATAGCTCATTCATTTTAGTCTCTAATTCTGATAGCCACAATTTTAGTGCGTTAATCTCTGTCTTAATTTCTTTCTTAAACATTTCATCTTCTCCATACAAAGTCAATGTGTTTGCAACGTGCCATTGGAACCGGGTTCTTTAGGTCATTTAACCAATCTGATACTGTCTTATAGTCTTTTCTGTTCGCCACTAATTCGAGCAGTTCAGATGTCTTTATGTATGTCCCTTGCACACAAACGAGTAATGGCGTTCCTTGAACCATTTCCATTTTCTTTCCAAAGTTAAACTTCTCAAGAAACTGTTCCCGATTTACTGGATGAGCTGCAAAACGTTTCAATACAATTGTCATGTTTGTTTCTCTCCATTATTTATTTAGTAATTGTCGGTAGAATATATTACAGATTTCTCTCCAATCCTTGTATGGCACGCACAATTGTGTTACTTTCTTTCCAGCAATAACTTCATCTACAGCTTTTCTTTGGATGTCTGTTAATGAACTATAAGTCTCATCAAAGGCGTCCATTGTTATGTGTTTGTCATCTTCATCAATTGGGATATCATAGTCCTCAGGGATAGAAAATGAATGTTTCTGCCATTTCTTATGGTCTCTAATTTTACGAGATGTAAAGTTTCTAAGATAGAACTCTAATTGAATATAAAATGAAAATGTAGTTGGGTCCTTAATCTTAGATACTTTAATAGCGTCAAATGCTTTCACAAATTGTTCATAGAAATCTCCAATGAAATCAAAATAGTCATTATAGCCACAAGATGAAACTTTTATCATTTTCATGTAATATTTCATCATAAGTGGCTTATATGCTTCGAACAAGCCGTGATAGTCTTTGTTTATAATCATCGCGTAGTCTTTTGTCATTCTCTCACTCCACTGATTGTACTATTCTGAAGCCAGTGTATTCTTCACCGTACTGGTCGACTAATGGCACGGTCTTTGCCTCCTTGATAGCTTCTGTTTCTGAAGCTGCATAAACTGTATAATTGAGGTTACCCTCGTTTGTTCGTGCATACACATTCCATACTCGTTTTCCCATTCTTAATTTCCTCCAAAAGTTTCTTTAATATTTTATTTAGTTCATTGAACTTATTATTTAGTTCGTCAAGCCTCTCCAAAATAACAATGTCATAATTTGGTGTCATCGGTAAATTAGCCATTTAGTTCTCCTCTGTAACAACACTTCCTGTAATAAAATATTCAGGTAGTCTGTCTGCTCCATTTGATTGTGTAATAAATGGGCCTGATGATGATTTGACGTGATTTCCAAACGACTTTGTCCAATCTCTGAAGTCTTCCATTCCAGTCTTTACGTCAATTACTCTTTTGTAATAAATATAACACATCTTAGCAATAACTCCTATAAACTCCACATGTTATAATAGTTGGCGGCATATAGCAATAATAGTCTGTTGCTTCTTTTGGTGGCCAAACATCACAACACGTTGTAGCAATAAAATTAGTTGGCATTTCAACTTTAGGTTCTGTTATTCTAACGCTTCCATACTGTTGATGGTCGCAAACTTGACTTTATGTTTACTTTCAGTGAAATAGACAATAAATGGTCAATGTCATGTGTGTCTATTCACAATTATAAGAAAGAATTCAATGGTTATCTTGCTGAAGCTGAATGTGAATACTGTGTTAGTGGTGATTATCGCTCGTTTCTTGAAAATGTTCGTTATGATGGTTATTATCAGAATTGGTGGAATGAATATACCAACCCATATGACTTTGATTGCTGCCAAATGTGGAATGATGATGAAAATAATACTTGTGGTGAGAATGTTTGGTTGTTTGGTTTTGGTGATGATGTTGACTATGACTTTATGAATAAAGTTGGAAATAAAGGCAAAGAACTTGCTAAGCTATGCTAAATAATGGCCCCCTTTAAATTGGGGCCATTTTATTCTACCTCATTCTCAATAATCTTTATTTCTTCATCAGTCAGGCCAAAATATTCGTATAGCATGTCGTCTGTCCAGAGGTGGGTGTAGTTATACAATCTCTCCATTAAGTTTTAATGCATATGGTAATGATTCATAAAATATGAGAAAGTCTTCATAGGTCTTTCCTGGATATTTCTGTCTATATGCAGGCCACCATGTGTATTGAATAATATCTTTGTCAAATTTAGGAGCTTCTTCTTTATAATATTCTTCATTTAACATTTCTGGTTTATGATATGCCCATGTTTCATCAGTATGATAAATTTCCGTCATTGTCACTCTTTGGCATGTTTCATCATCTTCATAAATTTCACCGAAATTATCAATGACTTTAGGTAGAAACTCAACTTCACCAGTAATAGGAGAAACAACCTCTTTAGCTTCAAATTTAATAATTGGGTCAATATCACCAATCTCAATATCAATATCTGTTGTAACGAAAACTTTCATAAACACTGAGCTTTCTATCTCATATGTAATTGCTTTTCTTTCAGCAATTGCTTTAGAGAAACCACGTTTACTGATAGTAATAACACCTGCTGTTGTCAACTTGTCGTAAGCTTCACCAATTGAGCGGCAAATAATATCATCACATTTCTTTCCTTCAGCATTCCAAGTTACAAGACGAGTTTTAATTCCTTTCTTAAAGTCTGAATACACAAAATTGCCAATCATTTCTGGTTTGAAATATTTATAGTCATACACAGTTACTTTGAACTGTTGGTATGTTTCATTCCAAGAAAGTTCTTCTGCAAATGAAGTTGAAATAATATAGCATGCTTGGTCTGTCTTCTCATTAAGAAGAACTACATTCTTGTCATTTAATTTTGAAATAACAAGTTTAGCTAAAACTCTATAAATCTTCTTTGCATATTTATCTATAGCAATGAAATATAAATCTTCAATGTTTGTCTGTTCTTTAAGGTATGCAATATAGTCTTTACGGATTGTAAATGTTGTATTATTAAACTGACTATTAAGCGAACAATTAAATGTCATGTAATATTTATCAATAAAGTTCTTATGATTATCTGAATATTTAACAATGAAATGAGCACCATTATAGTCTTTACGATAGTATGAAATTGTCTGTGTTTTATTTGATTTAGATGGTGTAAATGTTTGTGTTGTGTTATTTAGCATGCAAATAAAGAATTTTGATGCTTCTGAATAACAGCTATAAAGCGCATTTACGATTGGTGTTGCGCATGCTTTAGCTTGTCTGTTGTAAATAATGTTGTTCATAAAGAAACCTCCTTCTACTTTCACCTTCGACGAGCTCGTGATTTCGAAGAAGGTTTCAAGTTTTCATTATAATTAGTAGAAACTCTTTTAATAGTTTTACTATTTATAAGTTTCTACATTATATTTAGTAATAGATTAATAATTGCAAATAAAATCTGTGTCACCGACACAAGAGGTGGCGACAGCCACCCATTGGCTTTAGCCAATTTATATAGTTCCCAAACCTATATATTCACCAGATCTTCTAAATTAATTTTAGTGATTCTCCTGTGAATATATAGCTGTGGGAACTAGCATATTCATTGCTGATAGCAATGGAGGGGCAAGCCCCTCTTTGTGTCGGTGACACAGGTATCTATTCCAATATTGTCAACTAAATATATATCCTTTATAGAATAGAAGATTGCTTCAAAATAAGCTTCCGATTGCGCTAATTATAATATGCGCTTATAATTTTGATAGGAGAGCTTATGGAATGCTGGCAATTGAAAGAGAAAATAGAGATGTTTCATATTATAGAAACCTTGAGAAAGAAGAAAGAATAACTAAAATGTTTATTAAGTGGTGCAAAGAAAACGGTTGGCGCTACAGAGTGAACAAGACGGACGACCCACGGAACCTATGTGGCGAAGATGTTTACATTCGTAAAGGTGACAGAACAGCCTCTATAGACATTAAAGGTTTTCGCGCAGGGTATACAAATGTGCCACTATCATATGAAAGAAAATATGGCAATCAACCTTGGCATAAAATATTCAACAAACATAAAATTACAACACATTATGCTTTTGTCTGTATAGATACAGGCGAAGTTTATTTTATTCGTTATGATGACGTGTTATTCAACTTCGATGAATGGGAGAAAACTGAAACAACAGCTGATAAAGCTGGACATGCACAGAAGATTATTTTGTTACCAATTATTAATCTTAATTTTGGAATATATTAAGCGGAGGAATTAAAATGTTTTGTTTTGCAACAGTAAATAAATTTTGTATAAGTGACCTACAGAATATAGAAAATTTCTATAAAGCATTAAACGATAAAACTCAAACTTGGCATTGTCATCATCGGTTAGAAACGCATACATCTGACGGAGAAAGAAGGACGGTTGAACTAACAAAAGAAGAGCTTAAAGCTTTAGATATGTATTATAACAGACCTGCAGAAGAGCTCATTTTCTTAACTTCAAAAGAACACATCAGTTTGCATTGTACATATTCACATCTTGACCATAAATTATTGCCTCAAAATACTAAAGGCTATAAGAAGTCAGACAAAGCAAAGAAAAGAATATCAGAAGGCTTAAAAGGCCACCATTGGTTTAATAACGGCACAATTGAAATATTCTCATATAAATGTCCAGAAGGTTTTATTAAAGGAAGACTTAAATTTTCTGAAGAAGCGAGACAGCATATGTCAGAAGTCCAGAAACGAAGACGACTTATCACTCAAGAATAATTATTAATCTATAATTTGTAAATCATATATTCCTCCTATATTTATTTTGGCCCCCATTTTATTGGGGGCTTTTCTTTTGTAAAACAGTGAAACTATTATTAATCTTTATACTAAATATATATCTGGTGAATATGCTAGAAAGGAGGAAAATCTATGAAAAGAAACACTTCAAACATTATGATTGCAGCTATGGTTTATGCTGGTTTTATCAGTCTTCTTGTGATGATTTGGGGACCATGCCTATAATGACTGCAGCAGAATATAATAATAAAGTGGCTGAAGCTGCTTTAGCTTTGGTAAACCATCTTATCACATACGACGAGTGGGAATCATATATGAAGAAATTGATAAAGGAGAGAGAAAATGAAATATTCAAAACTAAATGAAGATGAACGAAAATGGTTTGCAAATGAATGTTGCAAAACTCGCCAGAAAGTACATGTTGGTTTCAACAAGAACTTCACAGCATTGGAGAAAGAACTCATTGATTATATGGAATTGTATGAAGCTCTTCAAAACAGAAAGAAGAAAATTTGTGACAAATATTTGAACAAATAATTAATCTTTCATATATAATATACATACTAAATAAATATAAGGAGAATTTAATTATGGCAAAGAAACTTATTTCAATTATCGCGGTGCTTTTC
>JAEEGL013051971.1_pt1 | contig 38428 bp, 31 predicted proteins | sample 9134231 | NCBI WGS metagenome assembly JAEEGL01 (sample SAMN16246548, study PRJNA631951) | gut metagenome | biome: gut microbiome; feature: rumen; material: fiber-attached | host: Bos | place: Iran: Karaj | collected 2018-10
AAGAGACAGGATAAAATCACTCTTAAATCCCAGAGGATTATCGTCATCCGCGTAATCGAGGTTGATGTCCATTGGATTGATATAATCCTTACTGGTCGGGGAGATATGAATCACCTGCCCGCCCAGGGCATGAACCAGCGGGTAATACTCGCCTTCCGGATCACAGATGATGATGTCGTCCGTGGTAACAAAGAAAGCATTGGTGATCTCCCGCTTTGCCGAGAAGGATTTACCGGAACCTGGTGTGCCAAGGATCAGGCCATTCGGGTTTTTCAACTTCTTCCTGTCTACCATGATCATGTTGTTGGAAAGTGCGTTCAGTCCGTAATAAAGAGATTCCCCGGACATGAACAGTTCCTGCGTCGTAAACGGTACAAAGATTGCCGTTGCCGTGGTCGTGAGAGCCCGCTTGATTGGCACATGGTTTACGCCCAGCGGAATACTGCTCATCAGCCCCTGCTCCTGCATGAAATCCAGTCTGCGCAGCACACAGTTGTATTTCTGCGCGATACCGGCAGTCTGGAAGATCACATTTTCCAGTTCCTGCTTGCTGTCTGCTGTATTCAGGAATAGCACCGTCACCAGAAACATCCTTTCGTTTCTGGACTGGAGATCTTCCAGCAGACGCTTGGCCTCGCTACCATAGGTCATCAGGTCGGACGGGATGATGTCCATGTCATAGCCTGTCCGGACGGCCTTTTTCTGCTCATCGATCTTCATGCGGTTGATATCCGTCACCTTGCTTTTGACCAGTTTGATCGCCCTGGTCTGATCAATGGACTGGATATGCAGATTCACCACCAGGCTCTTATCCATATCCAGAAACTCCGCCAGCATCTTGTCCGTCAGCTCCGGTGCAAGGATCTGCAGATAGGACACAGCTCCGATGGTCTCTCCCATGCAGAAGTCCCTGCCGTTCTTGAAATAAAAACTGGTCGGTGCCACAAAGTCCTTGGTGGAAAGACCGCTGCGCAGAAGGTTGTCATACTGAAACTGGAACGGCATTCTTTCCTTCGGATTGAAGGTCTCATAGAGGATCTGGAGACGCTCTACGCCATTCATGGGATATGCCCGCACACCGAGTGCCTTGAAGTTACTAAGGATATCTGCTTCAATACGCTCCAGCTTCGGCCTTGCCTCCGCGACGCTCTTTGCCTCGATGGCAAAGGTGATGTACTTCGTTTTCACCAGACCGTTATTGCCCTTGGCCAGCTGATCGTGCAGCATCTGGGCATACTCCATACGCACATCATCGTAGTTGTCGTTCTGCGGCTGAATTTCGATGACCCGTTCATACTGCACCATATTGGTTTTATGGTTGATAAAGGAAAGCTGGAAATGAACAGCGCTGTCAAAGTAATTCAGGAATTCACACCAGTTCTCAAAGATCGCGTTCTTATCCTCCTGCTGTGCCAGCTGATAATTGATGTCATAGAAGCGAACCGTCTTGGAATAAACATGTTCCTGTACGCGGCAGATACCGTCCTTAGCCATCTCCAGATAGGGGATCGACTTCTGGACAGAGATCTCCTTTTCCCGCTGTTTTTTCTCCTCCGCCTTACGGCGCTTCATTTCCCGCTGCTTTTCCCTGCGGTCTTTAGCCAGCTCCGCCTGCCTCTGCTGCTCGCGGCGGCGTTCAGCTTTCTTCATGGCCGCCCTTTCACGGCGGCTGAGCGTTTCCTTCTTCTTACTTTTTCCGAACATGCTTTCCGCCTCCCTTGTTCTTTGGATTAGCCGGCTTCTGTACCGGCTTCATTTCAAATAGGTTCTCGGTCTCATACCTGCGGATCGCCGGCTTTCGGAATTTGACCGTGATAATGTTTTTTAAGACCTGTTCCAGAGGCATTCCATCCTTCTCATACATTGCAAAGAGGAATGCCGGAACCATCAGCAGCACCATGCCAAGTGCGGCATTGCTGGTCCCAAGATTGCCTTTCGTCAGGAAGTAAAATGGAAACCCGATGGCGGCGGCAATCCCAATGCAGATGATCTGCCGCTTTGTCAGGTTGAATGCCACTTTATTCTTCACTTTGGTCAGGTCTTTCGGTACGGTTACATATGCCATAGTTTTATTGCGGCAATAGCCGCCCCTCCTTTCCTTAGTGCGAATTAAATATCTGTTTGCTGAGTGATGATGTTTTCAGAAGCGTATAGCACAGCAGCACCGTGTATGCCGCTATCCCAAACAAGGCCGAGTGCATGTTGCTTGAGATATGGATCGTCGCCACCAGAATGCCGTAAATACCTACGCACACCATCATCAGGAATGCCTGGAATGCCAGGGCAAACAGACCTCTGAAATAATTGGTTCCCATCTGACCCCATTCGCGGTTGGTCATTGTCGCAAACGGGATCGGAGCAACCGAAGTGTACAGATAGATCTCTATCATTCGTCCATAACAGATGATCGTGATCAGGATGGACAGGATCTTCATGCAGAAGCTGACCAGTAAGGTTTCCAGTGCCAGTACGACCAGTTCTCCGATTTCCATCGTCTGCATGGTGGTATCCATCGTTGAGATCATCGAAGTAATATCAATGGCCGTATCCCTGTTCAGGACACCGGCAGCTGCATTCACTACCGACTGACCCACATCGAATACGGCCATCGTGATCGTAAAGGTATGGCTCACCAGATATACGGCGATTGCCATCTTGAAAAAATACTTGAAGAACATCCATGTATCTATATCGTGCATATTGTTCTTCTCCGTCAGCATGGAAATCAGCTCATAACACAGAACGAATGTGATGATCAGCCCGGCGATTGGCATAATGACTGTGTTCGACAGGTTCTGTATCATGTTGAAGATGCTTCCGTTCCATCCCTGTGGTGTTGCTCCAACCTGAGCGGCGATCTGCCCCGTTTTCTCATTCACGTCTGCGAACATTGTCGTCAGGTTGGAATCCACCATATTCATGAGTAGAGTTCTCATCCATTCTTCGATTGCGTCAAAGATCGCATCGAACATGGACTACCCTCCTTAGAACAAAGTTGCAAGCTGCGGGATCAGCTGGGTACCGATCAGGATCACGCCGCCGCCAGCCATCAGCTGCTTGATGCCCTGGGACTTCGCGCCCGGATTGTCATTGCCATATCCTTCCAGAAGGTTGACCACGCCCCACACGCCAAGGCCTGCGCCAATGGCCGTTACGAGGGTCTGTAAAATAGTTACACTGCTGTTGAAGAATGCCATAAGAACTTGTGCGGAACCGGATTTTTGTTTTGTTCATTTTGTGTTTGCGTTTGATCTTTTGATTAATGCAGAAAGCAAATCCTGTTTGCCAGGACCCATCACCGGCTCCTTCTCCTTTCCAAAATTTCTGCTGTTTACGCTTTCTGCCGCATCATAGACTATAGATAGCTGTCAGAGCAGCCGCTTATGGGAGCTGCCCTGATCTCTGGAATGAACCACTTTTTCATGCCCCTCTCCTTTCTTCCGGGCAGCAAAAAAGACACATCCGAAAACGTGTCTTCTCATGCCGCCTTATTCTGTTTTCTCTTCGCCAGAGTCGTAGACATCGAAGTGATCTGTCTGTTTCATCCTGAGATGACAACCCAGGTACTTCTCTACATCAAAGGCGTTCCTGCTGTCGAAATCCGATAGTTCCCGATACCGTTTGTGCTTTGTAATGTCATATTTATCGCTTAAAAACGGTCTCACACCGCGCAGCTGCAGGATACATTTGTTACCATCCATGACGGCCAGCTCATCCCGGCTCATCAATTCTTTGCCGGTCTTCTGATAATTCAGACCGTAAGAGCGGCTCTGCCCTCTGGTATCGGAAGTGTTGTAAAGATCTATTGTTTCCTTGCCCAGTGTCTCGGAAATCTCTTTCAGTGTGCTGCCTTCCTTGCCTCCGAGGAACAACATGGTGTCACAGTTGCCCAGAATGGTCTCCGACGCATCTTTATAAATGGTCTTCAGCTGGGACTGCGACTGTAAAATGATTGAAGCCGATATTTCACGGCTACGAATCGTAGCAATCAGCTTGTCGAACTTCGGTATCTGGCCGATATTCGCAAACTCATCAAGAAGCAAACGCACATGGTACGGAAGGCGTCCGTTATGCTCATCATCTGCTTTATCGCAAAGCAGATTAAAAAGTTGAGTGTACATGATCGCCACGATGAAATTGAAGGTATCATCAGTGTCGCTGATAATAACGAACATGGCTGTCCTCCGCTCTCCGAGCTGATCAAGTTCCATCTCGTCATAAGCCATGATATCTCGAAGCTCCTGAATATCAAATGGGGCAAGACGAGCACCACAAGAGATGAGAATCGACTTCGCCGTTTTGCCGGCCGCAAGCTTATATTTCTTGTACTGCCTGACAGCAAAGTGTTCCGGCTTTTCCCTCTCCAGTTCTTCAAACAGAAGATCCACCGCGTTTTGAAAGGATTCATCATCTTCCCTGGCCTCCGAAGCGTTCAGGAATTCCAGCATGGTAGCGAAATTCTGCTCTTCTTCTGGTGCTTCATAATAGATGTAGCCGATCAAGGCACAGTACAGAAGACGTTCTGCTTTCACCCAGAAATCTTCGGTGGACTTTTCGCCTTCCCCTTTAGTGTTGGCAATGATTGTGTTTGCCAGTTTCAGAATGTCCTTCTCGCTGCGGATATACTGGAAGGGGTTATAGTGCATTGACTTTCGAAAATTGATCGTATTCAGCACTTTCAGCTTATATCCGGCCTTCTTCAGCATTTCTCCGCACTCGACGATGATCGTACCTTTTGGGTCAGTGACCACATAGGAAACCTTGTCCGGCATCTGCATCAAATTCGGCTTCACATAAAATCTTGTTTTGCCAGAGCCGCTGCCGCCGATCACGATCACATTCTTGTTTCTTGCATATTTCGGTTTGGACGGGCGGCTGTTCATTGTCAGCCGCTCCGTCTGTGTCAGGATGATATTGTTCTCAAAGACCGGATCAATGAATGGCTGTATGTCCTTCGGTGTACCCCACCTGGCAGAACCGTACTCCTCGCCCTGCCGGAACTTTTTTGCATTCTTTCTCCGGTACAATACAAACAGCTTTAATGCTGCCGCCGCAATCGCGCCTGCCAGCACATCAAAGGCTGCAAAACTTGGCAAAGGATTCTGAAATGGCAGTCCTAGGTTTGTGAAAACAACCATCAGCTTTTGAAACAAGGCTCCACCTGAAACATGCCGGTAAAGCCATGCTTCTTTATCTACCACATAAGCAATCCCGATATATGGAATATTGAGAGCGATAAGCTTTCCAGGATTGACCTGAGCCATCCTCTCCCGCAGCCATGCCACAGGCTTCAGGAACAGGGCTTTACTCTGCTTTAATGCACTCATAGGCTCTGCTCCTGTTCCCGCTTCTTTGTTTTGTCGCGCTCCCTATGCTTCGCTGCACGGGCAATCGCTTTCTGCAGCTTTTTCCGAATCGAAGGTTTCTTTGCTTTGGTCAGCGTTACACCGGTGTACTCCTTAAAGGCCGCTGTCATAACATCCGCATCTCTAGCCCGAAAGAATACCAGATACCTTGGCTTATCCCCGGCAGTATCCTTTTTCAGGCTGTAGTCTATGCCATATTTCCGGGCTATCTTTTCAAAGGATTTGATGTTGTTATCAGTGATCTCGATGTTGGTCAGCTGACTGCCTTCCTTCATCATCTCCTTGAGCGAAGTCCGCCCCTTATAGGAATATTCCTGCGCCTGAGCTTTTTTCTGTTCCTTTTGGGAAGCACGTTTCTGATTGGCCTTTTCCATATCCCGCATCACTTTCGCAAGCGTAGCCTTTAAGACTTCCGCTGTGATCTTGCTGCTGTGAATAATCAGTGCTACAGTCTTCTCATTTACTTCTTCCTGCATGAGCCCCTCCTTTCCCGGCTATCAGTCTGCGCCGTACATATCGTGATGCACCAGCGCCGTATAGTAGCCGTCGATTGTAATTGGTGCGTTATATAGTGCTGCCAGCAGATACTGACGGATATTCCGCACTCTGGTGGTATTCTCCTTAAAGCAGTCCAGGACAAACTGGATATGCTCATATTCCAGCTTCATAAGCTGACTCTTGACGATAGCAGCCGGTTTATCATCGGATGCGATCCGGATATAAGCCCGTCTGGAACAGCAGGTGTCCACCAGGAGTGACAGAATCTCTTCGATGAGCTTATCGTCATATGGATAGTTCCGTTTCAGATCATCAATAAAGAGAGACCTTCTAAAATAATCCTGATAGCGCTGATACTCATCCTCTCCATTCCTTTCCTCTTCCTGTGTTTCTTCGGAAGAGATAAGATTGGATTCGATCTTATTCAAATTATTTTTATTAATCTCTTTCTTATTAGTGTGTCCTTCTGACATGTCCTGAACTGTGCTTTCGACATCTCCAGAAGTGTCGTTTTGACATGTCTGGGAATGTCCTTCCGACATGTCTGAAGTTACACACTTCCGGACATAGATACGGTCTGGTTTGCCAAGTCCTTGCCGTACACGACTGATCAGTCCGATGCCCTTTTTGTCATCCAGTTCCGCCAGCAAAGTCCCAGCTTTCTTGTTCCCGCAGGACATGGCCTCCATCACTGCATCAATCGTGTAATAGATGTAGACCCTCCCCTCAGAGTCGAGCCAGCCGTTTCGCACGGATATCTGCATACGGTCTATAAGCAAGCCGTAAAGCAGTTTCGCATCCGTAGACAGACCAGAAAATATCGGCTCTGTAAACAACACTTTGGGAATCCGGTAAAAGGTATAGGCTTCCGCTTCCTTCCCATAGTGATACGGGAAAATGCTGATGCTACCCATACGCTCCCGGTTTCCGCCGTACATCAGTATGGGATGCACGGTTATTTGTTATCTTTTTCATCCCACGCCTTACCTTTCCATTTCCGAACGATACTTTTCCCTGAGTTCCGGATACTTCTTTTCCATATGGATACAATAGCCGACCATCGCGGCTACCGCGGAAGTCATAATGCCGAGAACGATCCCAGCAGCTAACTGAATCAAGACGATCACCTCCTTCCTTTGCTTGGCAGCACATGCATATGGCGGAGACAGGAGCTCCGCCACATGGTATCTACTGTCAATTCTTGTCTTGGTATGTTTGCCTGCCTGACCAGACCCGTTCCTGCCCCGTTTCTTTCGCGACGTATTCTCCGGCAAAAGGCGCGCGGGAATGCACACTCAGTCACCGGTATCATTCTGACCAGCAGGGTATTCAGTTTTCAAAGAGCAGTGAAGCGGTGAACTGGTCACCCTTCACTGACTGCACAGAAAAAACAGCGTCAGGCAAGCAGTAAAATAAAAAAGCCCGCCGACCATCCTCCATTGGACAGTCAGCGGGCAATCTGCCTACATCTTGTTATATTCTCTTTTCATTCGGTTCATCGCTTTCTTCAAGGCATCCGTTACCGCTTGCCGGGAAGTACCGAGCTGCTTTGCCACATCCTTATGCTGCCGGCCGCGCACCACGCACTCGATCACGACAAAACGCTGATGTTCCGTCAGTTTCCGCAGCAGCGCCTGTGCCAAAGCTTTACGCTTTTCTCGGTACTCACGCTCCAGCATCATAGTTTCCGCATCCTGCCTCACATCTGCCAGGATCGCCCAGTCCTCTGCCGCTCCGCTGTAGGAGAATGTTGTCCTTTTCCATTTCTGCTTCTGGTTATACTCCAACCGATCCTCCCCTTCGGCCACCAGACGAACAGACCAGTTGTAAGAATCAAAGACCTCTTCCGGAACGATCACAGGAGCCTGTCCCTCATATTCATAACGATAATCCCCACATTCATGCAGCGGAAAGACTGTCGCATGATCTCCAGCACGGTACAGCACATAGCCATTGCTATAAACCGTTACATCTGTATCCGCACTGATCAGATCTCTGGCGACAACCGTCGCGGCTGATTCCACAAGACTGAAAATCGTGGGAACCTTTTCCCGTTCCTCTGCAACAGGTACAATCCTCTTCAAATCACTGAGTTTCATAAAAGCCATCCCTTCTACGGCGATGGCCAGTCACTCCAGTGATTTCAGGCACGACAAAAGCTCAGACCATCCGCCGTTTTTTTTCTTAGGCGGGAGGTCTGAGTGATCTCAGGATCCCCACTGCATAAACGTTTGAGCTATGAAATAAACTCCGTGGTCATGTTCTTTTCCTGTTATCCGGGTCCACGCATCTTCCAGTTCCTTTCTTACCGGTTTTGTTTTCTATACCGGCTTTCACCAATAGCATTCGGGAAAGCTATCCAGGCAAGCTGTTTCCTAAAAAAACTCCAGAACGCAAAAAATCCCTGCCTGGTACAGCGGCAGCGCGACAGCGCTTGCCTACCATACCAGACAGGGATCGTCTGGACCGTTATTCTGTTAGTGAAATGTTAGTGATTTTGAAAAGTAAATTTACATCCTGCGTCAGACAGCCTGTAAAAGCGCTGTGACGCAGTGATATCAGGTGTTACGGGTTGTGATAAACCCTGTGAAACAGGCTTAAATGCTGATTTCTCCATGCTCTTCCCAGAATGCAAGAAGTTCATTCAGCTTGCTGAATTCCTCTTCTGTAAGATTAGCCTCTGCCACGTTCAGAATCTGTTTTGCAGTGATACTGGACAGCGCATGCCCATCGCTGACGATCATCCAGTAATATGCTCCGGGATTTCCCGGTTCGATCTCAATAGAACGAGATGCGTATTCCCTTACGCAGGGATAATCCTGAACTGCATACAACGTGTGCAGAAGCTCTTTGACCAGCTCCATATACATGGTGCTGTAACGATTCTCTGTTGCAAGCAGCCACTGTTCGGAATCAGAACTTGAATAGAATCGTCCGCGATAGAGATTGAATGCCTTCTCAAGCAGCTTTCGCTTCGTATCAGTGTCCGTCAAGTTCTTCGCCTGCTGCAGGCAGTGCTCAAACTGCTGAGTATCCATGATAAAATGCAGGTCCGGATTCAGCATATATCCGTTGCTGCGGGAAATAACGATGTTGTCCTCCAGAATGAACGCTGTCTTCTGGCGAAAACGGTATAGAGAAGATCGAATGTTTGAAGACGCTTTGTCCGGATCTTCGTCCGGCCACAGATTTGTAATGATATCCTGCGTGGAAACTCTGGTTCCCTTGATCAGAAGGAAGATGATCAGCTTCCAGACACGGGCAGCGACAAGGGATTCTTCATCCACGGTACCTCTGGATGTCCTGATCTCCAGTTTGCCAAAAGCGTTAAGGATAACATCTTTTTCGCTCTTGATCTCCTCGGGCTTCACGATCAGCGCAGCACTGTCCTGATTTTTCTTATCTTCCCACATCTGCGAACAGACAAAGGACAGCATCTGCAGGAGACTACTCTTGTCTTTATAGCGGTTCAGGTTTCTTACGACCAGGAATCCGGTCGGTTTCTTCCAGAAAGGAATTGCCATGACAGACCGTGCTTCCAGACGCTTATAGCCCAGATACTCGTCCGGGTAAATGTCTTTTACAGCTTCCACATCCGGAATAATGATCGGCTGTCCGGTTCGCAGTGCCTGTACCCAGGAATAGAAGTGCTCGGAATACTCGTATTCGTTGAATAATGTCGTGTGCATAGGACCATATTCACGGTCATACCACATTTCAGGCGTCCATACGCCTACATCGAGATCGACATCCAGAACACCGCAGAAATCAGCATCATAAAACTCACAGACTGCTGCCATGGTCTGCACGGCGATCTCTTCCGCACTGTCACTGTTATGCAGGCTGGTTTCCAGTACACGCAGAGTCTTTTCCAAGTTCATCGTGTATTCCGGATCATCATAGCCATCCTGTGTTTCCATACGTTCGTTAGTACTGGTACTTTTCTGCAGTTGCTCAGATATGTCTTTTGGACGGAGAATATCACTGAGCCATTTCCGAAACTTATTCAGCATACCCATCTCTCCCTTCTGTTCGTTTTCCGTCTTACCTGCGCTGTAAGGATCTTCCAGTCAATTGAAAAGGCCACATGCTGCCTGAAACACCATTCCGACAGCCTGCGGCCAATTTTAACTCGATTAACTTTCCAGCTGTCGTATGATTCACGACTGAGCCAGAACAATCATTCCCTTGCTTCTCCTCGCCTTTTGATCTCCGTCTCCATGTAATCCTGATACGCCATCAGACGCTCATATACTGCGTTCATCAGATCCATCGACTGCTTGGAACATTTTTCCCATTTCGGATCTGACGCCGATTCAATAATTGGAGCAATGTCGGCCAGCGGACTGTCTACAAGAAAATAACCGATATTCTTACCCAGTGCAACGCTGAAACGATATAACAGACTGAGAGATATGCTTGCAGAGCCATTTTCCAGATGGCTGAGTGTTGTAGTATCACAGCTGCAGATATCACAAAGCTGTGACTGGGTGAAACCGCGCTGATCGCGGACTTCCTTTACCCTTCGGCCAACACCGGCATAATCTACATCCAAAGCTCCGATGGACATACCCATCAGCTCGTTATATTTCTTCTGAATCTCATCTTTTGAGGCCATGGTGACCGCCTCCTTTTTTTCGCAGATACTTTCGCACTTTCATTATAGAAAACAACCTCCGAGCACTCCATGTAGCCAACGCCAACAGTTGGTATACACTCCAAATTTCTCGTAATTTTTTTCAAGTTTTGGCGCAACCGCCAAGTTGTTCTATGTACCAAAGATTGGATCGGAGGAGATCTGCAAAAAAGAAATAGCGACTGACTGGCTGTATTCATTGCAATGGAAAAATAAAGCCGGACATTCGCTGCCCGGCCTTGCCCATGCAACCATTATCCAGATAAACATCCGATGACAGGAAGAGTCGCTACCCCTTTTCAGGTTTGATTACTCCCAGGCGGACAAATACCGGATATATATAGGATGCCCCAAAAACGCCAAGCTTTTTCGGTCTGCTGACATATCCTTCTTTTTCCTGTATCTCCAAGGCCTTCCTATAGGCCAAGTTGATGGTTGCTCGTGTTACGCTCTTGGCTTTCTGATCAAATACAATTTCACCGACATATTTGCCGTCGCTTCCGGTTTTAATGGTATAGGAATACTTCAGGCCTTTTGCGGTCTGGAATGGATAATTGGCAAAGAGGAGCAGTGCTTCCCAAAGGTACTTTTCTCCGTCCGGATGATCTATCCTTTTCGCTAAGTCCAGGACTGCTTTTTTCCTCCTGCGGAACAGCTTTTGCCGGTCAGCGTTAACCGTTGTCTGATCCAGATTATAAGCAAAGTCTTTGTATGGGATATATGAGTATACAGACGCTCTCTTGATATTCGTCCTCTCAATGATCTGCTCAATACTTTGTCCCTCTTCAAACATTCGTTGGATTTCCCTGCTCTGCATTGTTGAATAATATCCTGCAGTAATCAGAAGCTTTCTCACTCTCCATATGCTTGAGCCCATTTCATCTGCCACTTGGCGAATACTGGGAAGGCTTGTACTCCTTCTTCCTCTCCTGTCATCGTATGGTTCTCTATACAGATTTGCCGCGCTCTCTATGAGTTGCTTCATAGATTTCTCCACATCCGGATTTTTCTTTTTTCGTCGTCCAGCCATAAGGTCCTTTCTCCTTCATTTCCGTATCATTCCAATCATAACGATCAAACAGCAATGGGAAATGTTGTCTGTAGAGACAATTATTTATTCGCTTGCAATGTCGTTATAAACGACACTTTTCGGGTGCTGGGGTGATCATTATATTCTTCAATTTGTTATTTATCCACATTTAACAACCATACGCCTTGATTTATCACTTGTATTATGCTATTCTATCTATGTTTTGCATATAGATCACGCGCTTTATAGAATGTCGTGTACGACGACATTTCTCAAGTGCCCAAGGAGGCAAATAATTATGAGAACACTTTCTTTATCTCTGCTATCTGAAACTGTCGTTTCAAAACGAAAGCAACTAAAAATCACACAGGCCCAGCTTGCTAAAGAAACAGGCATGAGCAGGTCTGTACTCTCCAATCTTGAAAATGGCACTTATAAGCCCTCTATAGATCAATTAGAAGCAATTGCATCTGTTCTGAACTTCGATCTCACCGAAATGTTTGTAGAACAAGCAGATCAGGTCGCTCCTGTTTCCCGCTCCTATCATATCGCTGTTGCCGGAACCGGATATGTCGGTCTCTCACTTGCCGTACTTTTATCACAACATAACCTGGTCACGGCAGTAGATATCGTTCCGGAAAAAGTCGAGAAAATCAATAATTACATCTCACCTATCCAGGACGAATACATTGAAAAATACCTTGCTGAAGCCAAGGCCGGAACCAGAGCTCTGAATCTTCATGCCACTGTTGACGGGGCTGTTGCCTACTCTTCTGCTGACTATGTTATCATTGCTGCACCGACAAACTATGATCCAAAGACCAATTATTTCGATTGCTCCGCAGTGGAAGCAGTCATTCAGCTGATTATCGACAGCAACTCTGAACGTGAAGATAAACCGACGATCGTTATCAAGTCAACGATTCCTGTCGGATATACGGAATCCATCAAAAAACGATTCAATTACGAGAACGTTATTTTCAGCCCGGAATTTCTTCGTGAATCTAAGGCTTTATATGATAACTTGTACCCAAGCCGGATTATCGTAGGCTGCGATGAAAGCACTGAAGAAGCGGCAAGAACATTTGCGGCGCTGTTACAGCAGGGTGCATTAAAGAATCCGATCACGACATTGGTGATGGGATGCACAGAAGCAGAGGCAACCAAACTCTTTGTCAATACCTATCTGGCTCTTCGTGTATCCTATTTTAATGAGCTCGATACTTACGCAGAAGTCAAAGGACTGCAAACTGCACCGATCATCAAAGGCGTCTGCCTTGATCCCCGTGTTGGCGATTACTACAACAATCCGTCCTTTGGCTATGGTGGTTACTGCCTGCCGAAGGATACCAAGCAGCTTCTGGCAAACTATCAGGATGTCCCTGAAAACCTGATTCAGGCAATCGTAGAGAGCAATCGAACCAGGAAGGATTTCATTGCTGAGAGAGTTCTGGAAATCGCCGGCGCATATACCGGAAGCGAAAACTTCAATCCTGACAAAGAAAAACAGGTAATTGTCGGCGTCTATCGACTCACCATGAAGAGCAACAGCGACAACTTCCGTCAAAGCAGTATCCAGGGAGTCATGAAACGGATTAAGGCAAAAGGAGCAACAGTAGTCATCTACGAACCGACACTTGAAAATGGCAGCACGTTCTTCGGCAGCGTGGTTGTCAACGACCTTAAGAAGTTCAAAAAAATGTGTGGATGTATCATCGCCAACCGTTATGATCCTGCGCTTGATGACGTTCAAGAGAAAGTATATACAAGAGATCTGTTCCGCAGGGATTAAAAGCGTAACAATCCAATCATGTTTTTCTAAAGAAAAGAGCTGGAATGGTCTTCATCCCCCAGCTCTTTTAATATCTCTATCAATTTGGTTCCCAGGGAGTGTACTCTTTTCCTTCAAGAATGTCTGCTATACGTTCACAGGCATGTCCATCGCCATATGGGTTCACAGCGTGAGCCATTGTGTCATACAATTCTTTATTGGTCATCAGCTCAGTGAATGTGGAATAGATTGTTTCCTCATCAGTTCCAACCAATTTTAGAGTTCCTGCATCCACACCTTCAGGCCGTTCAGTCGTGTCACGCATGACAAGAACAGGAACACCATAAGAAGGACACTCTTCTTGGATTCCTCCGGAATCGGTAAGACATAGAAAACTGCGGGCTTCAAAATTGTGGCAATCAAACACTTCAATTGGCTCAATAATGTGGATACGGTCACAATCACCAAGCTCCTCATCCGCAGCCTGTCTCACTACTGGATTCATATGGATAGGATACACAGCTTTACAATCCGTATGCTCATCAAGAACACGCCTTATAGCTCGAAACATGTGGTGCATCGGTTCACCCAGATTCTCCCGACGATGAGCTGTGATAAAGATCAATTTGTCATCACCAACCCACTCCAGCTCTGGATGAGTATAGTCCTCGCGGACAGTGTGCTGCATAGCATCAATTACGGTGTTTCCGGTCACATAGATATTCTTGGGATTCCTGCCCTCGTTTAGAAGGTTTTGGCGTGATAAAGGAGTAGGAGCAAAGTTATATTGAGAAATAATGCTAACTGCCTCACGGTTGAATTCTTCAGGGTAAGGGCTGTATATGTTATAAGTCCGCAGTCCTGCCTCAACATGTCCTACAGGAATCTGAAGATAGAAGCATGCCAGAGCAGTCACAAAGGTTGTACTTGTATCTCCATGTACAAGCACCACATCTGGCTTCTCTTTTTCCAAAACCTCTTTGATTCCGCTCAGGATATTTGTTGTGATGTCAAAAAGCGTCTGCCGATCTTTCATGATATTGAGATCATAATCCGGAACAACTCCAAATGTTGCTAGCACCTGATCTAGCATCTGACGATGTTGTGCTGTGACACAGACAACTACTTGGAGTCCCTCTCTCTTTTTCATCTCATTGACCAGCGGACAAATCTTGATTGCCTCTGGACGGGTACCGAATACGGTCATTATTTTTTTCTTTGCCATTATATCTCCTAACCCAGCCTTCCACTAAGCTGTTGATATGAACGTAGACGTAACAACATATCGCCATCAGTATCATAACTTGCGGCAATGCTTATTTCTTTGTTTTCTATCACTATTCGCTTTAAAACTCTATTGTTGAAATCCCTTGAACAGGAATGGAGTTTCTGGATTTCTCAAGTTCTTTCCGTCTTCTACTTATAATAACTTGTCTAATCCTGCATGAAAATGATGTAGTCTTTTAATGCAACGGATTGATAGCGGACAGGATTATTTGAAATAATCATTGCGATTATTGTCCTATGCTCTTAATTCCATTTTCTTAAAAGCATATATATCTTTGAAATTCCGGGAAGAATCCAGGCACAATTCCGAATCAGAAAAAAAGCCACTCTTGTTCTGATAGACCATGCATTGGTTGTAAGCATTTCTCCACTTTGAATAATTTCATAGCAAATATTCTTCGCAGAATTTCGATCTTCCTTTGTTAGTAGTGCCCAATGAGCGATACTCCCTCTCAAGTCTTTTTGTTGTACATACTCCATCTGTTCCTTTGTAAACAAGTCTGGGATATTATCAGCAATAAACCCTTCCCACTGCTTGCATGCCTTAATCCAGTCTTTTAAGTTTTTCTGCGACATGGTTTGTGTTATACTACCTTGTCTGCTCCGATATAAAACACCTGTTCCTGGAATTGTTATTATCCAATCAGCTTTAGTAAGTATTCTATACGTTACAAATGTGTCTTCAAATACGCAATTTTCCGGGAATCGAATTGACTCCCAAAGCTTTCTTTTATATAGCTTATCCCAAACAATATGTTTAAAAAATCCATTTGCCAGGTAGTGCAATGCTTCTATTGAACTAATTTTTTGTTCTGGATACTCAATTGCTTGCTGTTTTACAGCCTTGTCTAATTCCTCTTCTGTACTACAAATTGCATACCCACTTATTACAATATCGGCATTATCTCTATTAAGAACCTTAACCATTGAGTAAATTGCATCAAGTCGAAAAGCATCATCAGAATCAAGAAAAACAATATATTCTCCTGAAGCATTATTCAGTCCAGTATTTCTTGCTCCTCCAAGCCCACGATTTTCTTGATGAAATACCTTGACACGCTTATCCCTCAAATACTGATCACAGATATCTCCGGATGTATCTGTAGAACCATCGTCTACAATAATTATTTCCAGTTTCCTATAAGTCTGATTGAGAACACTATCTATGGCTTCTCTCAGGTAACGCTGGACATTGAAAACGGGTATAATCACACTAACAAGCACGTCGCCTTCCATACCCCGTCTCCTTCACTAATAATGAATAGTGCCAATTTAACCTTATAGAGTCTTCAAATAATCCATAAAGTTCTGCTTGTTTTCGAGAGCTGTAGTTGTCGGACGGCCAAGATCCTCTCTGGCACCGATAGAACATTTCACTTCAATCAGACTAAGTTCATTCCGGCTCTTCGCCTTCTCAAGCTCTTTATCAAGGTCAGCAAAGTTGTCCACACATACTGCATTTGGATAACCACAGGCTTTTGCAATAGCGATAATATCAATACTTCTCGCCACTGTAGGCATTCCTCCGACCGTCTCATGAGCACTATTGTTTATGACAATATGAATCAAATTATTCGGTTTATTCGCCCCTATGACCGCCATGGACCCCATGTGCATAAGTACAGCTCCATCACCGTCCACACACCAGATTCTTTGCTTCTTTTTGTTTACTGCCACACCTAGAGCGATAGATGAACTGTGTCCCATGGAACCAACAGTCAAAAAGTCATACTTATGGCTCTGCCCATTAGCCACTCGCGTCTCAAATAGTTCACGACTGGCTTTTCCCGTTGTCGAAACGATTGGATCTTCTCCACTTGCATTCACGATATGTTGAATGATTTCTTCACGGATCATTGTATTCTCGTTCTTATACTCAACCTTTGGAGCATCTGTCAGAGCGCCTTTACGGATAACGAATGCTACGTCCTTGCCAGTCGCTAGAATAGTATTGAACACCTCCATAGCAGAAACCACTTCATCATCCGTCGTATCCTTGCTGATAATAAACGGCTTGATGTCCATATCCTCAAGAAGCTTCACCGTAACTTCGCCCTGGTAGATATGCTGTGGTTCATCATGGATACCTGGTTCTCCTCGCCACCCAATTATGAATATAACAGGAATTGCATATACTTTATTACTGAGAAGACTCGCCACTGGATTGATGATGTTTCCCTCTCCTGAATTCTGCATGTAGACTACAGGTATCTTACCGGTAGCAAGATGATATCCTGCTGCAAGAGCAGCACAGTTGCCTTCGTTAGCAGCGATAACATGATGACATGGATCAATACCGTATGTCGACATTAAGTAATTACACAGTGCCTTCAGCTGGCTGTCAGGCACACCAGTATAAAAATCAGAGCCAATTATTTCAACTAGTTTTTTAACCTTCATAATGACGTTACCTCAAAATATCATGATAAAGTGCATCGATTGTATCCACTGTAAGCTTGATAGGATGGTTCTTCAACCTCACGGGATTTACGCTCATTTTTAGTTCTTCATATTCTTCATCTGTTGCAGAGGGAATCTCGAATTCCAACTTTTTAAAAAAATCTACTAGTTTCTCTGCAGCTTGATCAGGAGTCTCGCATCCCATAGCATAGGCGATCTCACAGAAAATGCTATTCAGGTACTGTTCTCCTCTCGGATCAATACATTTAGATGTATTCTTAATCATCCAAGGATACAATACCCTATCACATAGAATTGCCGCATGACCATGAGCACACCGAAAAAGACTGGTTATCTTATAGCACATTGCATGGCCTGCTGTGGTCTGGGTGATGTTAATTGCCTTTCCCGCCGTATGAGCCGCCATCAGCATCCCAACAATTCCTTCTTCCGTGTTTGCTAGGTATCCATCCATGTTTTCAAGCACACCTTGGATAGCAGCTTTGCTATATTCTTTACTCTCCTCTGTGCTGTTCACAGACCAGAAACTTTCGATGGCATGACATAACGCATCACACATTGTGGATTTCTTTTGATAGAGTGGGAGCGTTTTCAAAGCGCTAGTATCCATCAGAACAGTCTCTGGGATAAAGCTTTCACTAGTGACGCTCTGTTTAGTACCTTCATAGTAGATAACAGCATAACGAGTAACCTCTGATCCAGTACCCGCTGTCGTGGGAATAGCAAGAAAGGGGATATCATTATCAACGGTATCTGCCTTCAGCCATGCTCCATCTGCTCCATCTCCTGGAAAATTCGAATAGAGCTTAATGCACTTCGCCACATCCATAGCAGAACCGCCACCGACTGCGATGATACTATCGCAGCTTTCCTTGTGGAAGGTGTCCACACCTCTAACCACGCTTTCATAAAGAGGGTTCGGCTGGAAATCATCAAATTTCACGAACTTCTCTGCTTTGTCATCAAAATACTTCTTGATTTGCAGAAAACGAAGGGATGGGCCGCATACTAGCAATACTTTACTTTTTCCTTCAAGCCAAGTATCCAGTCCCTTATAATTATGTTCCGACGTAATTATTCTTTGTACCATTATTTTATCCCTCTGCCGGAATCAGCCGTATAATATCTTTAAACGGCATCAGCATCGCATCGCATTCTTCTGCTCTATGGTTTTCAAGGATCATCTCCGCAGCCTTCTGCATAGCAGGAACCTCGGCTCTCATAAGCTGATTTGCGTAGATGATTATGTTTGCACCACGCTGTTTCCACTCTTCTTCTGTCACGGAATTGAAGGAGGTCGGTACTAGCACTATAGGAGTGGTCTTATCCTTTGCGCGGAATTTTTCAATGAATTCCTGAATTTCAGAAGGATCTTTCTTGCGGCTGTGGATCATGATTGCATCAGCTCCTGCTTCAGCAAATGCAAAAGCGCGAGTCAGAGCGTCTTCCATCCCTTGCTCAAGGATAAGGGATTCAATTCTGGCACAGATCATGAATTCTTTGGTGCGCTGTGCTTTTTTGCCGGCTTTAATCTTCGCACTGAAATTTTCAATAGAATCCTGTGTCTGAACAACCTCTGTACCAAAGAGACTGTTCTTCTTCAGCCCCGTCTTATCTTCAATGATCACCATTGATACACCGAGACGTTCAAGAGAGCGAACCGTATAAACAAAGTGTTCCGTCTTTCCACCGGTATCACCATCGAAGATAATTGGCTTAGTAGTAACCTCCGTAATATCCTCTATCGTACGGAACCGAGAGGTCATGTCAACAAGTTCAATATCCGGCTTGCCTTTTGCTGTACTGTCACACAAAGAGCTAACCCACATTGCATCGAACTGATGAGCACCACCCTCCTGATGAACAACAGTATTCTCGACAATGAGACCGGTCAACCCATCATGGGCTTCCATAGCAGTAACAAGCCCCTTCATTTCAAGAACTCTCTTGAGTCGTCCACGGCGAATATCTGGCATGGCAAGGTCACTTCTTGTCCTCGCTTCAATATCCTTGTATTTATCATCTGAACTATACGGGAACTCTACCAATTTGCCTCCGTAGGAAGCGAGAATAGAAACAACCTCATCTCGGATAGGTTTCTGAAATCCTGTACACCAATCATCACCGTGAACAACAATAGACGGTTTAATTGCTTCAAGATTTGCTCTATAAGATAACGTATTCTGATCTACAACTCTATAAACCCCAGCAACGTTTTCAAAGAGTTTCTTCCGTTCGGATGCTGGCACTAAGGGAACACGTTTATAAGAAGCGACAGCTTCGTCAGAAAGGACACCGATAATGAGTCTTCCAAGCTTCAGGGCTTTTTTTATGATGGCAATATGACCACCATGAATAATGTCCGTGGAAAAGCACATGTAAACCGTACGTGATTCGATTTCTTTAAGCTTCCCAGAAACAACAGCTAAGTCTTCTGAATTATCGATCTCCGAACAAAGAAGATTTCCTACATCAAGGGCATGAATATTTGCTGCACCGTCCAACACGTTAAGTGCGTCCTCGGCATAAACCGTACGATTATCAGCTTGACAGAACTCAATAATCTTATCCAGCCAAATTTTCCAGTCATCCTTCAGCAGTTTATAGAGTGCCTGTGCCTCCATCGCCTCGTTGAAGATATTTACCCCAACCTTCATAACCATTCCATTAACTACCTGTGCCTTAAAGTCCTTCTCAGGCAGGGGAAGTGTAGACGAAACTGTCATACAAGAGGTGGGAAATGCAACTACGCGATCAAAAACCTCGTTTTCAAAAACCAGATCACCATGCATTAGGATGATATCATCGTTAAGGTAGTCCTTTGCGCAGTAGATTGAGTAGATATAGTTTGTCTGATCATAGATTGGATTATTTACAAAAGTAAATCGAATAGGCAAATCGAGGCTCTGACAATACTTAACCAAGACGCCATCAAAGTATCCGGTTGTCATCACCACCTCTTCGATACCCGAGTCGGCGATCTGCTTTAGTTGGCGTGACAGAATGGTTTCGTGTGAACTTATCTCCGTCATACATTTCGGGTGCTCAGATGTAAGTACCCCCATGCGCGACCCAAGACCAGAATTAAGAATTAATGCTTTCATTTTATCGTTACTCCTTTACTGATAATATGCCACATAACTATGGTGTGTTACTCTTTTATCCTCTGGTGGAAGCTTCATATAGTCTCCATAAAGCTTTTCTAAATACAAATCATAGTTTCTCACACCATATACACTAAAGCCCTCAAATTCGTAATCACTTATATTGCATAAATCTATTTCGCTTATTTCTTCTTTATTTCGATTATAGACAGAATACATTAGATTTGAGTAAGTCGTGCTATTCCTCTTTTTACTTGCAAGACAATTCATAGCTATACCGAAACATCTCGCCATTTTAGTTCTGTTGATAAGTCTTCTAACACACCGTATCAAGAGGTTGGAATTCGGAGATGCAGAATTCTCACAGAAACTCCATGCCTTTTGTAAAACAAACAAAGTCTTGTAAAGTAGTTCTTTCAAGACTTTATTGTCCGGAATTTTGTCGTATACAAACACGTCAATATATACACCAAGCCGTACCCGCTCTCCAATATGCAATTTTTGAATTAATATTGTTCGATTGTCGATAATCTTGGCCAAAGGTGCCATAAAATCACTACAATTTTGAATAGAAATAAACGAATATTGGCTTTCCATCTTATTGCATATAGAAAGGAGTTTATTAAAGTCATCACGAGACATGATGACATCTATGTCATCATCCCAAGGAATAAACCCCCCGTGTCTAACTGCACCAAGCATAGTTCCATATCCAATTGAATATTTTATATTATTGTCTTTGCAAAAAGTATCAAAGTATCTAAGTATTCCAGCTGCTATGCTCTTAAGTTCGTTAACATCTCTTATCTCTTCCAAAACTTGTGCCTCCAAATGTAACCACCCAACTAATAACAGGGTTAATAATACCTGTTAAACAAAAACAATAAATTGCTTTTCATTAAGAAAAAGGAGAATGGTCTTCATTCTAAAAATTCTTTCCAGCCCTTTTTAAAGCAATATGCAGTATATCCTGAGCCGGCTTAACTTTTAATGCATTAAGTGTAGTAAAATATAGTGCAAATCCAATTACAGTCGATAGAATAAACGTAATGAATGAATTCAATTGTAGAAGCCTCGTAATTGATATACAAATCAAAACTAATATAACTCCAGCAGGTAAACAACTAATAAAAGTCTTTATATGCTTCCTAAAATCATAATCTTGAATATATATGAGCATTGATCGCCCATTAATAATCATACCGACAACTGCAGAAACGCTGGTGGCAACAGAAACTCCTAAAATTCCAATAACTCTTGACAGCAGAATACTCAAAATAATATTCACAATGATGGATATCATACTGGCTTTCATTGGAAGCCTTGTATCTTTGAATGCATATAGGCTTTTTATAGAGAGATCCCTCACAGCAACCGCTACAAAAGAAAGAGCATATCCAACTAAAGCGGTAGAAGTCAGCACTACAGCATCATATGTAAAGCTACCACGGTAATAGACAATGGAGACGATATCCTTTGAACATATAATTGTTATTATAGATATGCCAAAAAGCATTATAATCAGAGTATCTATTGCCTTTGATAATGTAGACTTTATTTTTTCAATGTTTCCTTCCGCTACAAACTCCGCAAAATTTGCGAACATTACATTCCCAATGTTAACGATCATAATGTTTGTTACAAATTGCTCTAATGTGTGACAATATGAGAGTGCTGAAGCGGCACCTTCACCTAATCCTGACGTAATTGATTTGTCGACTATCTGATTGATCTGAAGCGCTGAATTACCAATAAATAATGGCAAAGCTGTCATTAAAATGCCTTGTAATTCTGGTATTTCATGATATCTGACTACAAAAAAGGAGTGATATCTTCTCACAGCAATAATCACAAGAAAAGTAAAAATGAAATATGATGCATATTGAGAAATGACAAGAGCACTTATGCCTAACCGAGAAGAAAGGAAAATACATGCTATTATTGTGGATAAACTATATATCAGAGACTGAAGTCTAGGAACAAAAAAAGATTTATGCGAATCAAGAACAGCTCCAAACACCAATTCTATACTGCTAAATAACATAACCGGTGCAAGTACTCTGATATAATTTGCCAGATCATAGGATTGACTTTTCGAGTATGTTGGTGCTAATACTTTAGTAAACAAAGGAGAAGCCACAATAATTATCATCATGATAAGAAGAAACAAAGGAAATATGATTTCCACCAATCCATTTATTAATTTTGCCGCTTCATCCTTTCCTCTCCTTACTCTTAAGGATGTATAAATTGCAACTATAGACACGCTCAGGGCTTTAACAATCGCTTCTGAAACGCCTGATACGAACCCCCATGCAATAAAATATATATCTGTTAGAGCCGTTGCTCCATAATAATATGCAACTACCGCTTGCTTAATAAAACCCAATACTTTGAAGCTTAGCATCATAATAGTTACAAGTGCAGCGGATTTTGCGATGCTTCTATTGCTACTTGTCATTTAATAATCCTATCTTTCAAATAATAATTCTCTTCTTGAATTACCGTCGTATGTCTCTTCTTCCCAACAGTGAACTTAAGACGAGCATGCTGCTTAAGATAAGTAAAAATCATTATGAGAGGCACACCATATGCAGCAAACCAAAAAGCATTATAAACAGATCCTCTGCCGACTATAGTAAACACAACAGCATTTAGGGTATAAACAAGAATCATAGATGTTGTTGATTTTTGTTTGCTAATAATCCAATCAGTGAAGTTACAGTAAAACCCCCAGAATAGTCCTAGCAGAAATCCAAATATCCCTAAATTTGCATAGCAATCACCGAATAAAGTTGGGTGGGTACTAACTCCCGCAGCATTCCCTAATGCCGCCCCCATAGTAATAGCAAAATCACTTGGTTTCAGACCGAGAGACCAACGAGTCGGTATGTAGACAAAAATCATTCTTATATATGTGTGCATCTTCCCAAAGCCAGGGAATTGATTACCATTCTGCACAAAATAATAAAATGACTTTCGTAAACCAAGTTCTCCATTATCTGTTTCAATATATCTATTTACTCTGCTATTAAAATCCGAAAAACTAAATTGATCAATAAATGCCCCTAATGTTCCGTAATGCCTAAACACACGCAATCCATAAACAACATAAATCACTAATATAGACGCAAATATACCTGCAATCACTACCTTAATACTGATTCTCTTATTTTTATAAAGATATATCGATACAAGCGAACATACTATTGGTAGTATTTCAATGCGATTTCTAGTAATTACAACCTCAAATAATGATATTATCAGTGCAATTGTAACCAACTTCCACTTCTTCTTCATTGCGCAGCAAATTACAATTCCCGATAATGCATAAAAACCTATTCTCACTATCTGCTGAGAATTAGCATAATCTAATGAAGTAGAATAACCTCGACCGCCACCCCAAGAAGTATTTAAGATACCTCCTGAATATGTAAGTATAGGTATAATTTTCGCGGCAGAAATAATTAAAAATATAGTAAAAAGCAGATAGACATTCGGATTTTCTTTTAAATAATTGCTTTCTAAATTCTCATAAATAAACAATTCTCGATTGATCCGCATTACCCGTCTTCCCAGGAGCTGTCTCACAAATAAATACACTGAACAGAACATGATCACGAACAAAGATGCTTCTGAGAGTACTGTTCTTGAATACTCATAATCCCCCGAAAAAGATGCAAGTAGATGCATCACACCAAACATCAAAAAGAGTGTAGCCCATAAAAAAGTGGCTGATGTCTTATGTTTGAATTCAAGAAGTAAAACATATGTGATTATTAAAAACTGGATAATACCAAGAATAGCCGTCATTTTATCATTCCTTACATAGAGATATTATAAGGTCTACCTCCATTCCAGCAGTTCTTTCCTCGAAAAATCTTGTGTCTTTTAAACACCTTGTGGGTTTTTCAAGGTATTTATTGAGATTTTCTTTTTTATCATCGTTACTAATGAAATAAGCATTGCTAAAGCCATCAAATACTTCATGACATACCGGAATATCAGATGTTATCACAGGAATACCGAATGCTGCCATCTCACACATCATCAGCCCCTGTGCATCGGTTCTAGTAGGCATTAATGCATATCTACATTTATTAAGTATTTTGACAATCTCATCATGCTGCATTGTTTGGTTTTTCCATTCCAGATTAGGTGCCTTATCAAAATGTGTAAAAAACTCGCCTTTCCCAATCACAAGAAATCTTCCAGCAGGTGTCCTCATAGCTAATTCGTTTACTATATCAACAGCATACTTGGAGTTGTCCATATTACTTCTTATAGTGATAAAATCATACTCCTTATGAGATTCTGTATCATACGAATATTCTTCAAATTCTTTGCCAACACAATTATATGTGATAGAATAATGATCCTTAATCAAACTTTCAGGTAACTTAACCCATTTTACAAACTCGTCGTGCATCCAATTACTTACAAATACCAAGTGTGACTTATATAACACTGAAGGTAAGTATCTTTTCCATATCGACAGTTTAAAGGTATCATATAAGTTTTGCACTGCTATCTTTCTCTTGCTTGTCTTGACAAAAGAATAGTTCATCGAGTATACACTCCAAAGCCGCAAAACCTCATGACCATGATAAAAGAACAGAAATTTCGGAAATCTGTCCCCATATTTTTTCAAGAATTTATAATGATGTTTAATGTTTGCTGCATGTAATATGAGTAAATCAAATTTCACATTTGACCTTTCATAATCCTGCAAGCATAATACTTGTATGCCCTGAAAAACATACGATTCCTTTGCACTGAAATTTAATTCTGTAACCTCAATGCCATGATGAGAATAATACAAATTTCTCGTATGCACATACATCAACGTGACTACACCATTGTTGTTCGGATATTCCTCAGATAATACAAGTACCTTCATATTATGTCTCCAATCACTCATAAATAAGCGTGATGAGTTCTTTATAAGTATGATTTCTATCAAATTTAGCTTCAGCTAGTTTTCGAGCATTTTTTCCCATGGATGAGCGCAATGCACCATCACCTGCCAGTCTATCAAGCATCGTAATAAGACTGGCAACATTTTCTGGTTCATAGTTCAAACCAACATTATACTCGTCAACCATGTCTTGTTGTTCTTTGCAAACGCATCCGTTTAGCATAGGAATTCCAGCAGCAAAGTAATCCGCCACTTTATTTATAATACTTTGAGAACCTCTACTCTTTATCGCATTAATAGTAATCTCAGATTTACTCAGAAATGCTGCCATTTTTTCATAATCTACAAAACCTATAAACTCAATATTTGTGGCTCCAATTTCTTTTGCATGCGCTTCAAAAGCTGTCCGATCTGGACCTTGACCTAAAACTACGAACTTTATTCTTTTTCCATCATAATCTTTATCTTTTAACTTGTTTACTGCATCAATAACGGTGATTAAATCATAGCTTGTGCCTAACGTTCCTGCATATGTAAGCCATATTTCATTCTCAGGCTTAATAATCTCTGATTGGAACTTCTTGACGCCTTCATCGAATTTATCAATTACAGCGCCAATATAAACCGCCTTTTTTATCTTAGCATGGGATTTCTTTACAGATCCTCTCTGTAAGTATTCTTCTGAAACTGCAAACAATTTGTCAGCGCATGCATATGCTTTATCTGCCTTTACTTTCATTGGGTAAGTAGCAACACTATACAAAACTTCATTCCGCAATAGCACTTTAAAAGCTTCAGGGCGTAGATCTCTAACATCAATAACAATTTCAATGTTATGTTCTTTGCACACCTTGCTAACTGCAAGAATTGTATTCATATCCGGCATTGACATCATGACAACATCGATTTTTTCTGCATTCTCCTTAACCCAAGCCACTACTCCATTTTTCCAGTCATTTTCTGCCATACGACGCTTAATCGAGATGTTCTTCGAATAAGTCCTTGTATGCAGAAATACGATATCATTATAGTCTGGAAATTTCTCTTTGAACTGTTCTATATCCCGTGCGGCTTTCTTATAATGATTAAAGTCACTTGTTAAAAGAATAGGTTTGTGACCAAGATTTCTCATCATATCATATAAGTACATTGTTCTCTTATATCCGCCTTCTCCTGGTAGATACATTGCTCTATTCACGAGAACTACTGTCTTCTCTTGATTTCCATTTCTATCCGGATTCATATCCTTTCAAATCCTTTCTTCAGTGACTACTACCGTTATAGTATTGACCCCACATTCAGCTCGTTTTACAGCATTCAATGCATCTTCGGCCTGAGCGATAATGAACCCCGCTCTATCCACACTACTTTTTATTACGCCAACCTTTTCGCCAAATCCATGCACAATTGACACCTGAACTACACCGGGAATAGATTCTGCTTCAGCAACACCTTTAACCTCTTTCACGATTCCTGTTTCTGTTGTCAAATATCTTATAGCAGACCCCTTTTGCCACTTTGGCTCCAGATCAGGCTTCTCACCAAGAGCAATTCTGATGCTGCACTCGACCATATTTACTCCTGTTGATAGCGGAACAAGATGCGTAGTAATGCAATCTCCACCTAAGCGCGCTCCAAGTTCAACGATCTTTGGTCCGTCCTTAGTTACTTTAATTTCTGTATGAGATGGCCCATTCTCAATTCCTATAGCATTATTTGCTGAAATAGCTACTTCAGCAATTATCTTTTTCGTTTCTTCACTTAATTGGCTAGGCTGGCTGTGTCCCATCTCTACAAAATATGGGGCTCCTGTGGTAAGCTTATCTGTAATCTGGATAACATGGACATCCCCATCAATAGCAAGTGTCTCCACACTTACTTCTGGGCCTTCCATAAACTCCTCGACGACAATCTCTCCACCTCGAGAATACTGAACTGTGTATTCATATGCAACATCAAGATCACTATCTTCTTTTAGAAGATCTACGCCTCTGCTACCCGAATTATCCGCCGGTTTTACAATGCATTTATAGCCTGCATTTCTAACGTGCTCTATAGCCTTCTTAAATTCCTCTTTCCCTTTCACCCGGAAATACAGAGGAACCGGCACACCTGCTCCTTTCAATGCATCTCGCATAAATGCTTTGTTAGTTGCTTTAAGGGCTGTATCTTCGCTTATACCAACCAAGCCCATTTCATGGCTTACGACTGCAACAGACTGCATAGGCATATCAGAAGCCAGCGTCATAATTCCATCAATTTGATGTTTTTTTGCAGCTTCTAAGATCGCAGGAGTATCGATCGTGCTGATGACTTCCTTAATCACTCCAGGAACCTTGAATCCAACTGCATCTGGGTTCATGTCCACAGCAATGACTTCAAGCCCCATTTCAGAGGCTTTTTCAATTGCTGGGAGCTGTAAAATACTCGCTCCAAGTATCATTATTTTCTTCATCTTCGACCCGCTCACTTTTTTACCTCTGCGGACGACTTGGTCCCATCTTTTTCAAGAATATAGGCATTTTCAGTGCTAACATCAACTCTGTTGATATTCTTATGTCCGAGAACAGTTGCAATAGTCATAAACACAATCTTTATATCAAACCACAGTGAAAGATGTTTCACATAGTATATATCGTTCTTCAGCTTTTCCTTGGTCAGCACAGAGTTCCTATTAACCGCTTGGTTGTAGCCTGTTATACCTGGACGAACTGTAAGAATTATCTTTTCTTCTTCCGTGTATGCTGCTGAACCTACCGGCGTATCAGGTCTCGGACCAATAAAGGTCATATCGCCCTTCAGGATGTTGATTACCTGGGGAAGCTCGTCGATACTGGTTTTGCGAGCAAATTTCCCGAACTTTGTTACGCGAGGATCGTCTTCGCCATTATATGTAGATCCGTCAGCAAGTCGGATATCAGGAGCATTGACCTTCATGGAACGGAGCTTATACATCTTGAAGATCTTCCCGAATCGCCCTGTCCTGTCTGCCATATAGAATATTGGTCCTTTATCTTCTGCTTTAATAGCTGCTCCGGAGACAAGAATGACAATCCCAATTGGTATCATCAGAATAGTGGAAACAGCAACATCAAACAGGCGCTTGATAAACCTATAAATGAGACTCCCAGATGGTTTCATTTCATTTGACATAGTGGAACAGCTCCTGATACCTATTGGCATCTAAATCTTTCTTATAGTCAGCCATCATCACTTTAAAATCAGCGTAGGCAGGTTCAAAGTCAAAATCTCTCTTAGCCTTTTCCATTGAGAAGAGGTACGATGGAGTGTTGTTCTGGATGTCCGGCCGATAGGTAATCTTGGAGCGTTTTTCAGGGCTTGGTGCCCACAGTTCGGAAATCACCTCTGCCTGCTCCTGCAAGGTCACACCGCGACCAGAAGTCATGTTATAGAGGCCATAGGTACGCTCGCTCTTCATAGCGAGATAGAAGGCATGTGCAACGTCTTTCACATATACAACATCGCGGCTCAGATTAGGATCACCGAAGATGCAGATGTCTTTTCCTTCAGATGCGTTATCAATGAAGATCTTCAGGCCAGATTTCTTAAGGACACCATTGATGAAAAGACTATCATGAGGCCCCACGCCATAAACGGGTGGGAAACGAAACCAAGCATTCTTCATATTATGCTGCTGATTGTAATATTCCATCGTATCGTTCGCCGCATTCTTAGAAAACACATAGACAGCATGGTCACCTTTGTAGATAAAATCTCTCGGTTCATCCTCGGTAATAACTCTCTTGCCCCATGAACCGCGAACATCAGCATAAGAACAATTGGAAATGACTCGATTAATTCTATTCTTGCGACAATACTCAAGTACATTGATCGTTCCAATTGTATTGATTCTAAAATAATCAGCTGCATTCTCATTTTCATCCAGATTTACTTCTGCATTCGCAGGAAGTAATCCACTAAGGAGAATTACACCTTCCACACCCTTTTTGGGGAGTTTTTCAAAATCATCCTCGTTTGTCAATTCAAGATTAATATAGCGAACACCAAGTTTATCATAGTGTTCTTTGAATTTATTATTCCGGCCCGTAACAATGATCTCACATCCTTGTTTTATAAATTCATCAGCCGTGTAAACCCCGATAAAACTTGAGGCCCCAATAATAATATACATATCCATTCTCCTTTATAACGATTTAGTTCTTTTTCTTACGCATACACCAATTGCTGCTCCTATCGTATTATTAATTATGTCATCAATTTCACAAAAACCCCTATGAAGGAAATACTGATTTGTTTCTATTAAGCAAGATATTATAATCCCGATGACTAAGCCCTTATTTCCGCCGATCAAGAAACCCACAGGAACAAATAATAGCATATTCAGGAAAATATCCGTCCAATATCCATTTATTAATTCCCAAAATGGCGGTTTTACAGCCTGTTCAAAATATGATTGTCGTTTTATTACTGTTAAATAAAACACTACAGAGACATATACAATCAACACAATACTTCTAACACACTTCTTTGATAACATTTTTCAATGCATTGCACACATAATCAATATCTTCATCCGATAACTTCGTATGCAAAGGAAGTGTCACTAAATTATGATAATAATTATATGTGTTCGGAAAAGCTGAACAATCTCCACCGTAGGCAGTCATCATAGGCAATGGTTTATAATGCACATTTGTTGCCACACCCTTTTCTGCCATTTTCTCAATAATCTTGTTACGTTGCTCAACTGTAATTTCTGGTACACGGATTAAGTACAAATGATTCGAACTATCCATATAGCTCGTGTGATGTACCATATGGCTAATCCCAAGTTCATCGCATACAGCATCATAACGCCTCATCATATCTTCTCTGCGTTTTAGTAGCCCGAGATATCTGTCTAACTGACGCAGTCCAATTGCGGCCATAATGTCTGTCATATTGCATTTGAACCAAGGTCCAATAATGTCATACTCCCAAGAACCAATTTTGGTTTTTGCTAACGCATCCTTATCTTGACCATGAAGAGAAAGCAGCTGATACATATGATAGATCTCAGCATTATCAATCCCAGCAATAGGAAGCCAGGTTGAAGCTCCTCCTTCAGCTGTAGTGAAATTCTTTACCGCATGAAAGCTGAAATCTGTAAAGTCAGCAATAGCTCCACAATATTTCTTTTCTCCACGGAAAACACGGCTTGCTCCAAGGCTATGTGCACAGTCTGCAACAACAGTTACTCTGCCAATCGCTTTCTGAATTCGAGAGGATAAGTCGCCTAATGATGTACCATCGCTTTCTAATGGTTTAAACAAACTCCGTTTTCTCTCTACGATTTCGAAAACTCTTTCATAATCACAAACGATGCCACCTAAATCGACAGTCACAATCGCTTTCGTTTTTTCAGTGATAGCATCCTCGAGTTTATCGTAGTCCATCTCCGGCATATGAGTGACTGGATCGCCATCCTTCTGTATATCGATAAACTTTACAGTTGCTCCGCAATGAATCGCTGCTGAGGCTGACGCAGAATATGTGTACGCTGGAACCAAAACCTCGTCTCCGGAAGTTATACCGAATAAACGAAGGTTAAGCTCTTCAGCAGCCGTTGCAGAATTCAGGCACACTACTCGATTGCTATACTTCTGAACATTTTCCGCTGCTTCACAGTCAATATCAGTTTTTCCAGTCTCTATGTATGCAGCAAGCCGTCTCTCCAACAATTTTGTTCTAGGACCTGTTGTAATCCAACCAGAACGAAGGGCTTCACATACCTCAGCAATCTCCAGTTCACTAATATCAGGCGGACTAAACGAAATATGTCTGTTATTCATAGCAATAATCCTCTTTCCCGTTCCTTAAAAGAACGAAATTTCTCTCCCTGTGTTCGCCATATGTTCCTTCGCCCAATCTTCTGTTAAGTCATTTGGAATAACGCTGCTTTCATTCATGGTGATGACAATGCTTTCATTAACAGCAGCTATGCTTACTACTTCATACTTCTTTGTAAATTCTTGAGATAATAATTCTTTTATACTGGAATACATACTCTCCTTTCCGTCTATAACACAAATAACAGAGCCTTCAATCTTTTCGAGCGTTCGATCAAACAACTTATATACCATGAGCAATACCCCTCTTTCTTATATTTTCTTTGACTTCAAAAAAGCAAAACGAAAAACGCGTTTATTTTATTCTTGCTTATTTGCAGTTTCTATGATAATCTGTAATTGTGAAATTGCTTCTTCACATTAACAAGAAGACAAGTGGCCGACGAACCCTACGGCTCCTCGGCTACTTAGTCCAACCTCCTTTATCCGATTCTGTGCTCATCTGATTGGGTCAAAACTGAGCGACCAAGAAACCACTATTTTCATTTGTCTGCGGTTTCAGCTCAGCTCCCTGTGCACAAAATATCGATAAGGGGACTCGACTCAATAGCCGCAAACCCTTGAAAAATCAGAGATTTTCCCGGTTGCCCCTAATATTACCCTATTTCCGATAACGCTCATGTTTCCGATAAATATATCCCATATCTGCGGAAGTTCATCAAGACTGTGCGCTCTTATGAATTTACCGACTTTTGTTATATACTGTTCGGGGTTTTCAAGCATATGTGTCGGTTTATCGTGAGGTGTCGACATTCTCATGCTGCGGAATTTATGAAGTTTAAAATACTGTTTGTTTTTTCCGATTCTTTTCTGTGTAAACAGAACAGGACCGGGGTCATCTATGAAGATAGCCAATGACAGCCCGAATAAAACAGGAGAGAGTAATACAAGCCCTCCAAAAGAAAGGATAATATCTATAACACGTTTAACATATTTTTCGTAAAAGCCTTCTTTGTGTGACGACTCTCCTGTTGCTTCAAGATGGCCGCATACTCCGTCCGCATTCTGTTTTTCGTTTTTATTCTCTACGAACCGAACTTTTTTCCCTTCCATGGGATTTTTTTCTTCGGATTTGTTTTTATATACTGAGGACGGCTTCTTTATTACTGCTGCAACTGCCATGGCCGCTGCAAGCACTCCGACAGCGGTTATTATTATACCCCAGACTTTCATTTATTTACTCCTGAAATTTGAATCGGATATTAAAGTATTTAAAATATCAGTCTTTACACTGTTTTTTAATAAAATTATTGACTGTATTTTCCATTTGTTCTGTCTTAGTAAGTATATCTTTTGCAAGTGCTATTTGGCATCTTGTTCTTACAATACTATGTTCGTGATAGAGAGTTTTGTAACACTATTATATGTTAATACCATTCGACTTCATCTGCATTTCATTCAGTTATCCCGATATTCCTCAGCATTTTCAGCCTGTCAGCTTTCATCGTTCCATTTCTGATAGATTTAAGTTGACTTCGTTTCCACTGACCGAGCTTGTAGCCATCCTCACAGACGTAGACCGTACCTATGTCAAGATCACCGTGAGTATCAAAATATACCTTTGCATGAGCATATCCTTTATCCCACACATTCTGACTGTGATCCCATTCGATCCCTAACTTTTCAAGCTCAGCAATGCGGTCCTTCGGAAGATTTCCTGCCTTGTATCTGGCACGAACACTCATCATCCAGTGGCCAAGATGATATCCGTCACTGCAAACATATTTTTGCGGAATATTCAGTTTGCCGTTTTCAGCATAGTATTCTCTGGCATGGGAAATACCGTTTTCCCAGAAAACATCAGGTGCGTTCCAGATCATTCCTATTTCTTCCAGTCGTGCGATCTGCTCCACATCAAGTTTGCCCTCACGAAACTTTGTACGCTGATTAACTATCCAGACTCCAAGTTTGAAACCGTCCGGGCATTCGTAATGCATTTTTATATTCAAATCCCCATTTTCGATGAAGTATTCTCTTGCTTTACCGTAGTTTTCATCCCATTTTGGAACAAGCAAGACCCACTTCATGCCGAGGATCTCAAGCCGCGCTATCCTTTCCCGAGACAGCTTCTTGCTGCTGTATCTGACACGCTGTTGCCTTATCCAGCGTGTCAGATTGAATTCGTCAATCAGATAATCATTAGGCAGAACATTTATATCGCCACCCTCATCGACATAACGCTTTGCAAGTGCAAAGCCATTCTCCCAACGGCTCTGATCTCTGTCCCATGAAAAATCAATCTTTTTCAGTAACTCGATTTGTTCATCGGTAAGTGTGCCTTTTTTATAAGCGTACCGCTGTGATGAAACCCATACACCGAGCTTTGTGCTGTCCGGCGCGGAATAATTGCTTTTGATGTCAGAATTACCGTGTTCATCATAATATTTTTTGACTAACCCGTATTTTTCAAGCCAGTTACGCATATTGAATGAATCCCACTTCATTCCGATAGACTCTAACCTTTTTTTCTTTTCCTCTGATAATGATCCGCCATTATGCATATTACGCACACTTCTGAACCATCTTCCAAGTTTCAGACCGTCAGCAGTTACATAACTTACCTGTATGTCAAGATTGCCGTTTTTTTCATAAAATCTTTTCGCAGCGTCATAATATTGCTCCCAGATATCATTGTAATCCCAAACAATTTCAAGAGCATTCAGTTTGTCTATTCTTTCCTGCGAAAGCTGATTATTACGGTATTTCAGTCTTTGATTCACTAACCATTGAGAAAGATTAGCAGCATATTTTTTTATATTGCTTATCGTCCGATATTTCTCATAATGCCGGACACATTTCTGATATGTATCATTCCATAATTTCTCGTCAAGGTTCCATATCATGCCGATAGATTCAAGTCTGCGTATTCTTGCATCTGACAAGAACTGCTTTTTTCGGTAATTGGCTCTCTGCGCGGCGATCCATTGTCCCAGGTGATAGCCGTTCTCATTTATATAATTATTTGGTATGATGAGCGTACCGTTTTCCTCGTAGTACCGCTTTGCCTCCATAAACATAATATCCCATGAAGCTGTCAGCGTTTCTTCAAGCTTATTGAACAGCTCAACACACTCCCGAACCTCGTTGGTAATATCAAAACTGTCATTTACAATATTGTAATTTCTGTCAAATTCCCGGAAATATTGGATGGCCGCCTGCATTTCCTCCTTGACGGAATCAATACTGTAAAGGTTTTCAATATTATTCACAATATCGAATATGACCGGAAGTGTTTTCTTGGATGCCGATAGCGCACGACCAATCTGCTGTTTGTAGATTATGGGTGAAACTGTTGGACGGAGCAGTATCACGCCCGCAATATTTTCAATATGGATACCTTCGTTGAGAGCATCAATACAGAACAGCAGCCGCAGATGTGTGTTATCATTGTCAGATCTAAAATCATCAAAATTCTTGTTGGCACTTCCGTCAAGAGAATATATCGAGTAAATGTGCGGAGCTGTATCAATTCGACCGAACCATTCCTCGACTTTTCCGATAGCATCCTGCATAGCTTCAAAATTTGAGCAGAACACAATATACTTGCCTGTGCGATCGGTCATGTGCTTGTCAAAGATCACATCAAGACCGTCTGTTTTATCCAAAGAACGGCGCATGGCTTCTAGGTATTTTTCTGCCTTATCACGCACCGCTTTACTTTTGGCATTATTTACACGAAACTCGTATTTTGCAAAGCTTTCCTGGTAAGAAAAAATCGAAAGCACATACTTCGGAGGATTGAGAATACCTCTGACGATCGCCTCCCCCAATGTCATTTCAGAAGCAATATTGCCGTCAAATAGTTCGTCAGACATATTCCGCTGATTGTCAAGATAGCGTATAGGCGTTGCCGAAAGCCCTAGCAATTTTGCATCGGGATATACATTCAGAAGCTGTTTTACTCCTTCAGCCCAAAACTCTGCCCCTGCACGATGAAATTCATCGAGAATGATAAAGTCGGGCTTTATCTGCGAAAGCTCTGCCTCTGTGAGGTTCATCAGCTTGACATAAGTGAAATACCTGACATTGTCAAGCGTAGTATCGGGTGATATATCTTTCAGATTTTCAAGCTGTGTCTGAAATATATAATCGGACGGAGAAAGCCAGCAGACAGTTTTTTCAGGGTTATCCTCACACAACTTAAAGCCGATGAAAGATTTGCCCGTACCTGTCGGGTGAATAACCGCAGCCTTGCCTGTCTCCGAAAGCATAAGAACAGCTGCTTCGTAAGCCTTCTGATTATGCTTAAAAAGATCAATGCTCATCTGCTTAATCCTTTCCGCGCTGATGTGCCAAACCACCTGTAAAGGCTTTTGTAAAGTTATATCCTTTACGAACCCATAATCATGACCAGGGTCTGTTAATGCCTCGCACTGGCTGATCAACTTTACGAAGTCTGGGCAGTAAGTGTCGCCTGTATAACCGTCTTCCCTGCAGGTTACTTTTTGCTGATTATTGTTTTTGAACTTTCCATTCCCTTTAAAGGATTAGGATTAATTTACAACATAATTCTGATTATGTTGTTTTATGAATGAGAATAAGACGAATTTAACTTATTGATTATAGCAAATAAATCAGTTTTCGTCAATATTGATACGCTTAAACTGCGGAAAAATTCATCAAATTGTTAAATATTGAGTAGCACAACAAACCTCTTCATCTGGTTTCTCAAAAAAACAGCTGAAGAGGGACCAATTGTTGTGCTTTTTTAATTTAAATAATTGGAAATAATCAAATATCTGCCGATTAATGATTACGTCGACTCATTTTTAGACTACATAATCAGAATTATGTTACACTACAAGTCTCATCTGTTCCATCTTTCTGCGGTGTTCGATGCCTGTAGATATGATGTAAATGCGCGTTGTATTAATATTTGAATGACCGAGGATATCTGCAAGCTTTGCGATATCCTTTTCTATTCCGTAAAATACTCTTGCAAACAAATGCCTCAGATTATGCGGAAACACTTTTTGCGGATCGACTTTTGCCTCCTTGCAGAGATTTTTCATTTCTCTCCATATATTCGTTCTAACTATTTCTCTACCTGTTTTTGTTACAAATATACTTCCCGATAATATCTCCTGCTCCGAACAATAACGGAGCAATTTTTTTCGTAATTCTTTTACGATAAAAACGGATCTTGTTTTTCCTTTGCACGACACAACAGCCTCCCCTCTTTTTACCGCGTCCACTGTTATGAACTTCAGCTCGCTTATTCGCATTCCCGTACTGCATATTGTCTGAAGGATAAGTGACAAACGGATATTGTGTTGCTTTTCAGCCGTAAAGACAAGTCTTTCGTACTCAGCTTTTGAAAGTTCTTTTTCTTCAGAACAGAATATCTGTTGCTGTATTTTTATCGCATTTATTCTGTATTCCGCACAGCCGAGAAAAACAAACAGACTGTTTATGCTTGCAATCATCGAGTTAATGCTTCTTATGGCATAACCTTCTTCTTTCAGCCTGTTTTTATACGCTATCGCCATTTCTTTTGAAATTGCTTTTCTTGCCGCAAAAACAGAAAATGCTTTAACATCACGACAGTATTTTTCTATTGTCGATTCACTTTTTTCCTGCGAAATAAGATGATTTCTGAATTTAGCGATGATCTGCTCTGTCAGTATGATTTTTTTCATTTTCTCCACCCTCTATATTTTTCGGAGACGATATCTCCGGTTATATTATACACGACAGAGTGATTTCGTTCAATACAAGACACTGCTCTAGCTGTATATTTGCGGGAATTATTTTTAATATTACGGGAATTATTTTTAATATTAAATGATATTTACTCCCGAATTATCATAATAATCATAAATCGGAGTCAGTTTTGTTTTAAGCCGAATACATTGGTAGTTTTAGAAATGAATGTATTCACTTATGAGGAGGAGAGCCTCCTAATAGCTGCGCGCCCGCACCCTGTAGAAGCACTCGGTTTTAAGGATTGAGAAAAAATAAAGGATTATATGACACCGTGGCGTGATGAAAACGGTATTCTTTATATATGATCGAACAGTTTCTTCTTGATGATGACTCACTTGACGTTTGACAGACAGGAAGATAGACGGTTGTAAGTTCGCTTTTAATAACGCTTATTTTGTATTTCTCCGTTTGTTTTACGCATGAGATCTATCAGCCACTCTTTTGACGTGATCGGCGAGCCATGGACAGTAACGGTTCAGAGCATACCGGAGACCATCCGTGATAAAACGTATGACTGTGATTAATCGATCAGGCAGTTTGTCGAGTGACTCGACGAAGTTTTAACGAGTGACTCGACAAAAGTGTCATCGAGTGTTGTCGAGTCGAAGATCATTCAGCTTACGCCCGTCTTTGCACATAAACTCGATCAGCCACTCTCTTGACGTGATTGGCGATCCGTGAACAGTAACGGTGCGGAGTTTGCCGGAGACCATCCAGGAGGAAACGTATGATTGCGAATAACCGGTGAGCTTTTGGACGTCGGCGGGAGTGAGGACGTCCGGAGCGTCGTACCATAGATCTTCGAGCCAGGCGCGGTATTCCTCCGGCGAAGTCGGCGATTTTGACACTTTGCCTTTGAATGCCGACGCTTTCATAAGCTCCTCGACGTCCGAACGAAGTATGCGGTACTGTCTGGTTTTCTTTCCGGTCGAGGCGCACGGCAGAATGCCTTCGCGTAGCAGCGCGGCGCATTTGCGTTTGCTGATATGGAGCATCCGTCGCGCCTCGTCGAGGCACAGCTCCGTTTTGTCATCTGAGGAAAGGATATCACCGCTCATGGCTGTCCGTTCTGAATCTGCCCGGCCGCTCCTCGTCGCCATGCTCGATGATATACTCGATGAGATCTGCCTTTGCTATAAGATACCTGCCGCGGACGATATACCCCGGCAGTTCTTTTTCTTTCAGCTTTTCGTATATCAGGTTTTTGCTCTGATGAAGCGCTCTTGCGATCTGTATCGGCGTCATGATCTCCGGCAGCTTCCGGAACAGTGACTCGAGCGCTATCCTTTTTTCTTCAGTCGTCATATTTCTCTCCGTTTATGTATTGCCGCGGTCCATACCCGGCAACAACACAATATCACGAAATTACGGAAAGTCCAGAGAGAATACCGAAATATTGAATTAATCGAGAGAAAATTTCCAATCGTCGGTTAAGTATTTAGCCAACCGTCGGCATGATTTATAGCCAACTGTCGGTGTGCTTTTCGGCCAATCGTCGGAAAACATATCATTCCGAGAAATAAGGGTGTTAATCTTTGTTTAAGGGGGTCAAATTGTAAATTTTATCAAAATTGACCCCATTAACTTGACAAAAGCCCTTTTAAGTGATATAATAGCATCGCCTTTGGAGGTGCGATATGAAAATTGAAATCAGATCCGATTTATATAAACGTGAAAAATATCTCGAGAAGATAAGAGGCTTTTACCACGAATGTGAAGTAATAAAGGTTCTTACGGGTGTCAGAAGATGCGGCAAATCGTCTATCATGAACATGATTGCCGGAGAAATTCTGACGGGTGGTGTAAAAGAAGATAATATTC
>JAEEGL015964737.1_pt1 | contig 38426 bp, 34 predicted proteins | sample 9134231 | NCBI WGS metagenome assembly JAEEGL01 (sample SAMN16246548, study PRJNA631951) | gut metagenome | biome: gut microbiome; feature: rumen; material: fiber-attached | host: Bos | place: Iran: Karaj | collected 2018-10
CCGTTAGCTGACTTAACTGCCAGTTCGTTCATCCTCTGAAGGATATCGTGCACTTCCGAAAGTGCTCCGTCTGCTATCTCTATTACCGATATACCGTCCTTGGTATCCTGTGATGCTGCTTTCAGTCCCTTGATCTGAGCATTCATTCTTCTGGAGATTGCAAGTCCTGCCGCGTCGTCTCTTGCGCTGTTGATCTTGTAACCGCTTGACAGTCTCTCCAAAGATGTAGTCAGCTTGACATCGTTTAACTTAAGTGAGTTATTGGCGATCATAGCTGATACATTGTAATTAATCTTTAAGCTCATAGGTTACCTCCACTGCGTATTAATTTGTTGCTATAGCTTCCCTTACCGAGAATATGAACTGTTTGGCTATGCCATACAGGGCCTTGGTCGATATGGCCTCAGTATTATTATCGGCTTTAGTTCCCGTATGCTTTACCGTTCTTTGAGGATCTCCGGTTAAGAATCTTATTTCGGTATCCGGATATCCAACACCCGAAAGTCTATCCTTGAAATCCTCTGCGATCGATCTTACGGCTCTTTCAGTCTCCCTGCTTTCACTGATAAAAGATGCCTCTATTTTTCCTCCGGCTACCCTTATCTGTGTAAGCACCGCACCGAATGCCTCCGTATTCACCTTTGCGCTCACAAGACCGCTTTCATCACCATGGATCAGCCTTACATTGATATCCGTAAGCTTATCCCCTATCATAACCGGAATATGATAGTTCTCTGACGTAGCCAAAGATCCTGCAAGCGATATCTGCTTATACATTAAAGATATGCTCTTAATATCCACTAAAGAATCGGCACTGTAATCTACCATGGATCTTAAGGTCTCTGTCATTGTATCCGTTAACTCACTGTAAGCGGATACCGTGCTTTCCTTATCCTCGATCTTTTCCGCAAATTCATCTATTGCTTCACTTAAATGTCTCTCTATACTGTTACGCGGATCTGCTTTCTTTCTGTCTGCTCTTCCGGCATATGCCCTCAGATTCCTGAATAAGTCATTGGGAGCGGATAAGAACTGCTCCTCAGCAAGGATATTGTTTGCTGTTATGTCAACCGAATTGTCCGACAGTTCCTCGAATACCGCATCCTCTGCCTTGGAAGCCTGTCTGATTTGCTCAATATTCTCTTTAAGGTACTCTTCTTCAAGACGTCTGTATTCCGGGTCCGTAACTCTTGCTTTAAAAGCACTCTCAATCTGATCAACGATGGAAGAGATCATATTAACCGGTTCTTTAAGCAGACCAAAATCATCATCTATTTCTGCATCTATGGTTTTTCCGGAGCTTCTCATTGCCGTTAAGAGCTTGCCGAAGGTCATATCAGTCTCGGATTCTATGAGTCTTCCTACGGCTGCATGATCTGTTCTTTCGATCCTGTTAAGCAAACGGTATATTCCGATATATGAATCTCTCTCTTTTTCAGTGATCTGTCCGCTCTTTTGCAGCTTATACAGGAACTTGCTGTATTTTTCCGCCTCTCTCTTGGGATCATGGTCAAGCTCACCTATATGCTCTACAAGCTCATCCATATCCATATCAAGAGGATTGACTCCTTCTCTTATAAGTCTTAACGTGGTACCGGGCGTAAGTGACTTAAGGACTCCTGTCAGCTTAGCATCTGCTGCCTTTACCCTGCTTATCATCTCTTCATTGATGACCATGCTGTTGTACCCGAGTATTCTGACAGCCCTCTGATTCTCAGGACTTACATCGAGATCAAGTTCCCTAAGAATATCATCTACATTCCTAAAAGCCTTATTGATCGAGTCACCAAGATCTCTTCTGACTTCAGTCCCGACTGCTTCGTAAGTCTCTGCCGCCGCATCAAAACTCCTCTTAAGTTCGGATCCTATGCTGTGAGCCCTTCGGATTGTGAATTCACCCGAATCCGTCATCCGTCCTATAAGCGCTGCAGGCATTGAAGGAATCTCTCTTACCGCCTCATTGGTCGCAGTAAAAAGATCTGCTTTTTCTTCGATCTTATCTACATTATCTTCTCCGAATAGTTCCCCGAATATCTTATGCTCTTCTTCCTTAAGGGCTTTGATCGCATCTTCTATAGGCATTGTATCTATGGAGATACCGGATCTTAACAGTCTTATATTGGCTTCCACGGACATCTTAAGTCTGCTCTCTTCCCTGTTAATGGAAGCACTTAAGATCTTCTCCAATGCCTCTGCAGATCTTCTGTAAGCCCCGAACCTATCAGATGAAAGATCGGCCTCCTTGGGAGTCAGGCCTTCCGCTATCGCCTGAATTGACGCTCTTACGATGGTCCGTGCCGGTACCGGGAATTCTATCGACTCTATATCATCAAGTATCTCAATTTTTTCCTGTGTAACGGGTATCCCCTTCTCAAGCAGCCATCTGGCATCATCTAACTTCTTCTCTTCAGACATTCCGTCAATGTTCATCTGATCGACAGCTTTCTCTACCTGAGGCCTTAAGCTCTCCCAGTCGACATTATCCGCCTTCTTTGCAAGATAACCCGACATATCCGTGGCATAATATCCTCTGGCCTGCCTTAAACCGTCACCGGTCGCGCTGAAAGAGGACATATAGATATTCTCAACAGTGGGAGACAGGTCATTCTCAACCATGTATTTGATGCTTCCATCGGTGAGCTCATCTATATCAGACATCATCTTAACTGCTTCGTCTATGCCTTTTACATTCTCTGCAGTATCCGGAAGATCGGCATCCGTAAGCGCCTGCTTTATCTGATCAATGCTTATATCTCTTCCCGTGATCTGTCTAAGCTTATCATCCGAAAGGTCGTCATTAAAACCGGCAACGATCTGTCCCGATTCTGCCATTACAGCCTTAATGTGATCCAGAATGGTCTCTCTTTCTGCAGGATCAATATCCGCAGGATCGAAACCTTCTTCCATGGCCTTTTGATAATCTTCCCCTGACATAGTATTAGACATGACCGTCATGTAATCACGAGCTGTAGCGACGTCTATACTGGCCGCTTCTCTCTTAAGATCCTCTGTGGTCCTTCCATGGTCCGCATAGGCATTGACATCCGTGTACATGCCGATTATGTCTAATCTTGCTGCTCCCGCTTTCTCAGTCTTGGAGAATTTGGGGCTGTCCGGGACAGATGTATACTGTTCTACTGCTTTTGCGCCAGTAACATCCATTCCTATCTTCATTATGTTCCTCCGTTATGTGATAAGAGTGAACGGAAAAATATCCGTTCACTCTATATTTCGGTCTTTTTGTTCAGTTTCTTAACAGTTATTCATCATATTCCGTAACAGGATCAAATCTCAAATACCAACGCAGTAAATGGTGCAAGGTCAAAGGACAGCATATAATCCCTGTGATCGCACGGACTCTTCTTAGGAGTTATGGTCTTCTCCACATAAGATCCGTTACCGCCGTACTGCTTATCATCACTGTTAAGCAGAAGTTTGGCCTTGGTTGAATCCGGAACACCAACTGTATATCCCTCTCTCTTTATCGGCGTCATGTTAAGGACAAAGAGAAGTTTCTTGCGTCCGTTCGGAGTCTTGCGTATAAAACTGTAGGTACTTCTGTCTGCATCATCTGCATTGACCCATTCAAAACCGCCCCAGTCATTATCTACTTCATACATGCATTTGTAGTCTCGATAGATATTAAGAAGGTCTCTGACATAATCATGCATGCCCTTGTTAAGTGTCTCTGAAAGAAGATACCAATCAAGCTCTCTTGCCTCACTCCATTCTCTCTCCTGGGCAAAATCCTGACCCATGAACAGAAGCTTTTTACCGCTGTGTCCAAACATAAATGTATAGCCAACTCTTAAATTGGCATACTTATCAACCTGATAACCCGGCATCTTCTCTACCATGGAACATTTAAGGTGCACAACCTCATCATGTGACAGCGGCAGGATATAATTCTCCGAGCTGTTGTAACTCATGGCAAAAGTAAGAGCATGATGATTATTCTTTCTGAAATACGGATCCAGCTTCATGTATTCGCAGAAATCATGCATCCAGCCCATATTCCACTTAAATGAGAATCCCAGACCGTCATCTTCAACAGAATGCGTGATCTTCGGCCATGCCGTAGACTCCTCTGCTATGGTCATGACTCCGGGGAAAGCGCCCCTTATCACGCTGTTAAGATGTTTGAAAAACTCAATAGCTTCAAGATTCTCATGTCCGCCATACTTATTGGGCAACCATTCGCCATCTTTTCGTCCGTAATCCAGATAAAGCATGGAAGCAACCGCATCCACGCGCAAACCATCTATATGGAACTCTTTGATCCAGAACAAAGCATTGGCTATAAGGAAATTCTTAACCTCTGTCTTACCATAATTGAATATCTTGGTACCCCAGTCAGGATGTTCGCCTCTTCTTGTATCGGGGTGTTCATACAGGCATGTTCCATCAAATTCAGCAAGTCCATGAGCGTCTCTTGGGAAATGTGCAGGAACCCAGTCAAGAATAACTCCTATTCCTCTCTTGTGGAACAGATTGACCATGTAGGCGAAATCCTCGGGAGAACCATATCTGGATGTGGGAGCATAATACCCTGTTACCTGATATCCCCAAGATCCGTCAAAGGGATACTCCGCTATACCCATAAGCTCGACATGGGTATATTTCATCTCCGTCAGGTATTCAACCATCCTGTCTGCGAATTCCCTGTAATTATAAAAGCCGTCATCACCGGTAGGATGCTTCATCCATGAACCTATATGACACTCATATATGGCTATGGGTTCCTTGTTCATATCCTTACCGTCTCTGTTCTTCATCCATGAAGAATCGGTCCATTTTATATTTCCTATATCTGCTATCCTTGATGCAGTACCCGGACGCATCTCTGCATAGTTGGCATATGGATCTGCCTTATAAAGACGTCTTCCGTCAGGCATGATGATAAGATACTTATATAATTCACCAATCTGCACTCCTTCAAAGAATGCCGCGTGAATGCCTCCCGGACCAAGTCTTCTCAGCTCATGCGATTCCTCATTCCAGTCATTGAACGTACCTATTACATATACTCTGGCCGCATTGGGAGCCCATACCGCAAAATATACACCTTCTTTTCCTCCGTCAATCGAAGGATGTGCACCCAGCTTCTTATATATATCATAATGTGTACCCTGGGCGAACAGGTACTGGTCATCTTCCGAAATGAATACAGTCTCTCTCTTTTTTGTAGCCACGTTAAGCCTCCCAAATACGTCCTATCTTATAAAGTCCTTCTCCTTTAAAATGATCATATCTTCTTCGTTGTATCTCTTGCCAAAGACAATATCCGTAAAATGCTTGGGGTTAAACCTTGTGGCATGAGATATAGCCTCATCCACGATGTCGCGAACATCCGATACCGTGACTATATGATCACTCGTCTGCATCTCGTCAATACGTGTGTGCAATGCAAGTATTCCCATATCGTCGATCGCAAATTCCTTGCGTTCTGCATACTTACGACCGTATGCAACAAGAGCATCGTCACTGAGCTCTTCGATCTCAATACGTACATTGAACATTGAACGTAATGCATCATTATAATTCAAAAACTTATTGATGGCTTTTCTTGAATCCTGCAAAACAACGAGGATACCCAGATTCTCCTGATTGAGTGCCTTAAATAACTTGGCAGCCGTATCCTCACTCATGTCTCCGGCCTTCTCTATAATAAGTCCGCCATTGGAAAGCTTCTCAACCAACAGATCTATGTCCTTATCATTAAGAGAACTTCCCGTAACCTTGCCTATCTTACCCGAGAAATTACCATCCGTTGTCTTAGCATATTGTACCACATTTTTGGCTAAATCTACAGATTCCTCACCGGTCTCTCCCGTGACACATACATTGCCGACATAAGATGCCAGACTTATTGTATCAAGCGCCTTTAAAAGATCCTTCTTACCTTTCTTGGTCTGTACAAACTGCGAGAACAACGCAGATTCTTCATCCGTCATGGCTCGTGTTGAATCATCCTCGTCATCGTCATCTATCGCTTCTGCTTCTGCCGTTGCGATATCCTGGGCCTCTTTGGCAGCCTTCTCCTTTGCCTCTTCCGATTCTTCCGTATTGTCCTCGGACTCATCCGCCATCATATCATCTGCAGAGGTGTTAACTTCGGAGTCATCTTTATCTGATACAGTCCCAGGTGTACCAACCTCTGCGGCAGTTATTTCTTCTGTCGTATTGGTTATGTCAACCTGTTTGGCTGCCTCCGCTTCTGCTTCGAAAGTCTCTTCTATATCTGGAAGCTCTTCCTCAACAACTGCGGCGGCGGCTTTTGCAGCCTCTTCAGCCTCTGCAGCGGCTTTAAGTTCCTGTTCCTTTTTCTCCTGTTCTAACCTTTCGCGTGCTTTTCTTGCTTTCTCTTCCTGTGCAAGCCTTGCTTTTTCCTTCTTAGCAGCTTCTTCCTTCTCCAATGCTTCTTTCTCAAGCTGCTGTATAAGAGCATCACCCTTAGTCTCATTATCAAATGCCGCCAAAAGATTATCCGTGTGCTGCGATACCAGCCTATCTATCCGCTCTTCCTGACTTCTCTGTCTTCTCTTCTTGCTGCTCTCCCAGTCATTAAGGTAATCCTTAAGTTCTATCTGTCCTGTTATCTGTTTCTCAACAACCTTCTTCTCCGGAATGACCATCTGAATCTGACCGTCATATTCTTCCGAGAGCATACCCTGTATGGCCTTGGGTGGTGCTGTATTGGGCGCAACTCTCTTGGACATCGCATTCTCTAAAGCAGCTGCGACCTTCATGTCTATAAGACGCATCAATTCCTCTTTGGATACATTTTCCATGTCTATTCCCTTGAATGTATCCTTCTCGGCTGCGGTCTCTGACTTGCTTGATTCCGCCTTTTTTATCTGTTCTTTTTCATATACGAGCGTATCTCCGGTTGCTGGAGTACTCACAGACTGTTCTTCCTCGGTGGCAACAGTATCCTGCTCTTCCTGCTGTGGCGATGTGATCTCTTCGACCGGCTCTTCTGAATTCTCCAAAGATTCAGACTCAGTTAATGATTCCGTTTTCTCTTCTTCAGAATCAGGAAGAATGATCTCCTCCATCTCACCGGTATTCTGCATCATGGGAGCCATAATAGTCTCCGTGATACTGCCCGGTTCAGTCTGTCTCGTAACAGGGATGGCGGGATTGTCTATATGCATATAAATCGTATTATCGTCCGGCCCTTCCTCTGCTACAGGTTCAGATGCTGTCTGCTCATCTTCGTGTACTTCACCCGGATTAAGCGTTCCCTTTATACTTTCCTCTAAAGCAGCCTGTATATTAATAGTGCTGTATTGACCGACATCCACGGTCTTAACAAGTTCGTCTGCAGGAGCTGCGACTTCCGCATCTATCGGGATTGCCTGCTCCTGTTCCTGCTGATACTCCTGCGTATAAACAGTATCATCGGAAGCTTCGCTCTGACTCTGCGTATCCGGTTCAGCTACGGCTTCAACCTCACTTGTAGGCTCTTCCGTCTTCTGTGGAATCGGTCCGGTCTGCAGTTCGGTAGGGAATCTTCCGGTATCTGCTATCAAAATACTCTTGTATAAAGCCTCCTGCGACTGCGTCAGCTGCTGGTGGAGCATCTTAAGTTCCATGGCCTTTTTAACGTATTTGCCTTCTCTGACAAGCATGATGAGATCGTCGCACTCTTCCACACACTTGGTGGTAAGCCCGACTTCTTCATATAATTTGGCCAGTTCATAACTCCACTTGCCTTTATTGGCAATGGGTTCCCGCTTCTTAAGATCCTCAAGCACCCTGATCTTTTCATCCGCCGGAACACCTTGCATGTCATATATCTTATAGAGCAGAATATATCTGTTGATCCCGTTCGGATCCATCTGCACATATTTTTTGTAATACTCTGTCGAACCTACTATATCATCCATCCTGATGCAGAGATCACATAACGCAGATACTATATCCTTACGGTTGGGATGCATATCATATGCCATATCCAACAACAGCTTGGCATCATCATATCTTCTGCAGGCCTTATACAGATCACTTATATTGCATAAAAGAGCAGTCTGCTTAACCTTGCTCCAATTGATCTTATCCGCTATATCAACAGCCTTATCAAACTTTCTGCGCTTGATCAGATCTTCTATCTCATCTATACGCATTTTTAACTCATAATTATCCAAGGTCTTTCCCTCTCTGACGATACTTTTTTAAGAATTTACATACTCAGCCCACTATCTTTATAAGGATATCATAGCCATATTCAAAATACAAGTTAAAGTAGCGTATTTACTCATATATACTATATGTAGTATTTTTCTGTGAATCTATTATTACAAAATATAATTACCATGCAAAAAGGCGTATCTGTTACGATACGCCCTTGAAACTCTATATATCATGTCTTATAATTCTACACCACGCTTTCCATCACGCAATCTCTGACTTTATCCCGGTCCATTCCGAGGACAATCCCTAATTCACCATACAATATGTCTTCAGCCGCATGAAAATATCTCTCATCGGTACTGGTAGCCTTTTTGCCGCCTGCGATCCTTTCTTCTTTACGATGATACAGGGATATGATCATACTACATAGTTCTTTGCAGTCAGCCGTTCTCAGGATATCCGTAAAAAGTTTATCTCTCTCTTTATCATCCTTAACCCACTGCGGTTTTATATCTTTGATACCGGCGATCAGTTTTTTTGCCTCCGACTTGGTAAGTACTCTCCTTAGTGCCTTACGATCACTGTCAACAGGAGTAAAGATCGTACTTCCACGCAAATAAACCTGCGACATGGTGTAGTACATTCTGTCTTTGTCCACACCTGGAAGATCTATCGGTCCAACACTCTTTATCTGACATACACCTTTATTGCCGTAAACAACATAATCGCCTACTTCAAACATCCTTCGTCCTTTCTCTGAATTGCCGTGAAATCCATCACTATGTCTATTTTATCAGAAAGACCGGGACTATGTAAGCGATAATTTCTTAATCACATATCTCTGACCGTTACTTAAACAAGTCCCTGATCTCTTCAAGTTCACCGGGGGTACTCTCTCCCGGCTTCCATCCCACAATCTGACCATCGCCTTTGTATCTCGGAATAAGATGTATATGGAAATGGAAAACCGTCTGTCCCGCAACCTCGTTATTGTTCTGAACTATATTAAACCCGTCTGCCTTAAGACGCTCCGTCATGGTCTGAGCCATTCTCTTAGCCAAAGAGAAGGCTTCGCCTACCCTCTCGGCAGGCATCTCATATATATTCCCATAATGTTCCTTGGGTAAGATGAGCGCATGCCCTCTTGTAGCAGGTGCCATATCAAGGATCACCTTATATGAATCATCTTCATATATGGAATTGGTCGGAATCTCTCCATTGGCCAATTTGCAGAAAATACAATTATCATCCCTCATATCAAATATTCTCCTTACTATCTCATAAATGTGAACAGTTCATCCAAGGTTCTGAACATTCCAAACTCTCCCTTGGTCTTCATGTTACCGCTCATGAATGCCCTCTGGAACGTCAGATGCCCTGCTGTAATATCATTCATGGTATCCTCAGACAAACTGACTTCAACATCAAACTTTCCGTTCGGTTCTTCGGTGATGCTTAACTCATCTGAAATACGCATGCCCAATGATCTGTTGCCAATAACAAACTTATATGTTCCCTTGAATCCTTCTACCGGAGAGAAATGATCCTTAAACTGCTTGATAAACCTTTCGTTCATGGTAGGCTCATTGCTCATCATTCCCCTGAACATATTGGCCAGTTCCTGAATATCTTCTTTTTGCTTCTGTACATATATGTCATCAGAAGCATATTGTGATAATCTCTCAGATTCCTGAGGAGTAAGATCCGTGTTCTGTGATACCGATACGGTCTTCTTGACCGCCTGATTACTGGCCGGTAGGCTTGCCATCTTCTTGTCTATGGTACGATATATGGTCTCTGCCTTCTTCTCGATCAATGCAGCATAGTCATCATTCATCTCAAAAGCTGCCGTATCGGCAATATATCCGCATAATCCACTGCAGGGACGTCCTCCCAATATCTCCCATGCTGCCGAAAGGTTGAGCTTGCCTTCCCTTTCTCCATATGTGGTTGACATAACTATGGGCGACATGTATATCTTGGACAGCTTCTCCTTATCTGCATAAAGCCAGCATGCATCCAAAAACTGCATCATATATCCACCGATTCCATACCACTCGACCGTTGTGGCAAGTATGATCCCATCGGCATCTTTCAAAGTCTGTGGAAGAGTTGTAATACTGTTCTTAAGTTCGTATAGCATAAATCTTTCAACCTTAACATACAGTTCTTCTTCCAACACTTTCTGCATCTTATTGATCACATACAGAGTCGGATCATCTATCAGTCCTCTTCCACCGTAATATATATTGATCTTCACACCGGTACCTCTACAAGATATTGATTAGTATAATCTCGCATAAATGCTATATGCGCGCTACTTTGATTATACTACACGAACCGCCACTTTACCAAGTACGAAATCCTGATTCTTTAACAATCTTATCTCTTCTCCAGGATCAATACGTCTACCCTCAATATATGTTCCGTTTGTGCTCCCAAGATCCTGTAGAGTTATCTGATTCCCGGATATGCTTATCCTGGCATGTTTTCTGCTTATCGTAGGATCTGATATACAAACATCGACTTCCTCATATTTCTTTCCTATATAGGCTGTGTCCTTTTTTATCCTCTCTCGCTTTTCTTTCCCGTTTTCACTCCATTCAAGCGCGATTTCCTCATTGCCTGTATCATCAAAAAACTGAGTCTCCTCATCAAAGAATACTGTTTTCTCGTCACCTCCCCAATATTCGTTGACCGTTACCGGATTATCCGGCATATCTTTTATAAGACCATTTTCCTTCTTTGACTGTATTATCGAGACAATATATCTGACAGACAGGATTACTGTAATTGTTGCTGTGATAAGTAATGCCATGATCATATATACCCCGTACAGACTCTTCTGTCCGAACAGGCCATATATAAGACCGACAGCAATTGTTATGATCCCGCTTATGATCGGTATTTTTCTGTCAGCTGAAGATCTGATGTCTGCTGTGTCAAAACCGGTTCTTCCATATATTGTACTAACTGCTTTGGGCAGATCCTGTTCTCCGGGCAAATATCTGTTAGTCTCCCCATTTTCCTTTTTTTGCCCTTCTTTTATTTCTGATGCTCTTGTATTCTTCTCATGGTCTATCAAAGAACAAAAACCCTGAATTGAAAACAAAGGCTCTTTTGACATTCTGTAAAACTGATAAGCTATACTTACTGCAGACTCATCCTTATGATCCAACTTCTCCAGTATATATTCCGCTAATTCACGATATATTCCTTCCTTATCATTTTCATTACACATAAATGGTATATACAACATATATAATCTGTCGTATTCCATATCTGAATATATGGCATCCGGCTGATAACAGAAATATCCCTCATCCAGAAGATAAGAAGCTGCACCCGTTACAATCGTAGCTATCCCGTATATAAGTTCCGCAATATCATTAAAATTCATCATTCGATTCTCATATTCACTGCGAAGACTCTTCATATTGGTCACATCATATTTGAGTACTTCTTCATTTTGATACAGACCCTTCTTACAGGTTAATAATCCGGGTACGTGATTATCTGTCAGCATCCTTGACTTATATGCGGATTCTTTATAAGTTCTGTCTTCAATGATCAAAAAACTTTTTCCCATTTCCTGAATTATATTCATTAATCCCTCCTACTGCTGCTTAAACCGCTCGCTGTTACGTATATAATCGGTAGGATCCAACCGTATCACTTCTGCTTCTCTGTCCGTTCTTAACAGTCCGTTGTTAAGAATCATCAATACTGAATCATCTTCTTTAAGCTCCGTAGATGCAGATATACTGATACGGAATGTACCCACTTTTGCCCTATAATCAGTTTTATTTTGAAAGATCTGTTCCTTTAGTAATATATCAAGTTCTTTATTCACGTACTGCTCTACCGCTTCTGATGTGGCATTTTTAATCCTGCTGCCTCTTAATCCAGCCAGATAGCAGCTCTGATACACTATCAAATGGTTATACAGGAAAAAAGTGTGATATATGATCACTATGAAGCATATAAAAGTGAGCGGTATTATAACGGAGGCTTCGACAGTCATGTATCCGTTTAATCCTTTCATGGATATATTCTTCCCAAATAGTCTGTATTTCATTCTCACCCTCATCTGAAGAAAAATACACTCGCAGCAGTTCCTACGGCCAAAAAAGGAACAAATGGTATTCTGTCGTGTTTTTTTACTTTTTTAAAGATAAGCAAAATTGCCGATGAGACTGACGCAAGAGTAAGTGCCATCGCCAATACAAAAAAGAGGCCGCTTAAAGTCATTATGATACCAATATTGGCGATCATCACTCCGTCTCCCGTACCTATGAGATCAATGTTACACCTGTTGCAGATACAGATAAGTATCCAGGGTATGCACGACAGTAGTATCAGACGCATCTGTCCTGCATATTTTCTCTCTGTCAGTCGTAGGATAATCATACAGACCGATAAAACCGTAAGCAGATATACAGTCCACATTGGAACTGTCATGGTACGCATATCGTATATCGCAGCGATCGTAACTACTATCACCAATAAGATTTTTACTGTTATTCCTATATTCACTATTCTCCTCCACATATACTGCACGGACTTCTGGAACCAACCTGTGATAAGGGAACCGTTAGAACAGTCCTTTTAAGTCCGCTGCAGGAAGCACTGTTATGGTATCTGTCACCCTTATCCGTAACAAAAACCAATCCTGTACTGCTTGTATGACCGCATTTCTCACATGGCCTGTACCGCTGACCATAATCATTTCTCTTTATTGATACATCTTTTGCTTTCACAACATGCACAGAGATCTTTAAATGACTGCAATCCCTTGATCTGTGATAAGACGTCCCACTTTCAGTGATATATACATACTCTTCATCCTCTTTGGCGGGATTGGTTGACATAACGTTGTATCCCGTCCATTTCCTTGCATGTATCTCTGCGCTTGTATAAGCCTTTTTAAATCCCATATAAGAATACAATGGAGACATTTCCTGTATCTTATACAGATCCACCATATCGTTTCCATTCGAATATGAATGGGCTGTAACTGCTATATTTCTTGCCTGTTCATGTAAGGTGGCGAGATTTTTGGAATATCTCTCATACACCGTAAAAATGGATAACAGATTGACAACAAAGAATAGAAATATCGGAAGTGCCAATGCCGCTTCCACTGTCATAGAGGCTCTTATACGTTTTATCGGGAATGATAACAATGTCTTCCTGTTTATGGAGGGGGAATCCAAATGCTCGGGATTAGTGTATATCTGAGTTATAAAACAATTTTTTGTGTGCATTGATATTCTACAAGAAGACATCGTTATCACCCCCGGTATCACTCATATGAATAATAGCGTCTTATACTGCATCCATATCCAAAATTACTGGATATATTGGCTTCTCCGGCCAACTGGTATATCTGATCATCCATGCAAAACGCAGCGTTTCCGGGCGTCTTTCTTATATCCATCTCCATAATATCCATTAGTCTCATCGTAATATCCTGTGTGCTTTCTAACGCCAGAAATATATTAAGAAAAGCTTTATAATCCAATTCTCCGTCTGATATCGAATACTCATTAAGATGTGCTTTGAAATCCGTCAACTGAGACAACGGAGTATTCCAACTCATATCATCTTTTATGGCAGAAAGCTTATGACCGTCATAAAGAATACGCAGATCTTTTGCGCTTTCAGCATAGCCCCAGGCAAAAAGGATAGTGTATTTAACCGCTTCCGTAAGCTCCGGCATTCCTATTGCCGTAGTAGCTGCAAGCGCTAATGCTTCTGCTTCCGATTGTTTGGCTGTATCTGATAAAAGATAAGTCATATTGACTGCATACCGAATCTTAAAAATCTTTCCTGCGATCTCTTCCATATTCTCAATATCCGAATTCTTACCTTCGATCAGATATTCAATCTCATACAACAGCGCAGAATCGTCTTTTTCATTTTCGTAATAGCCACATTTATCATATATATAATCAATTAACAAAAACTTACTGTCCGGTCCGTCAGGCTTATCCTGATCATCTCGTAATCCGGCTCCTTTTTTATATTTTCTGTGACTGATCAGTTCAGTTACATCCGTACTTAACAGCCCCAATTCAGATACATCTCCCAATGCATAAAACAAGACATTGCTGTCGCTTAAGTATTCCACGGAATCAGCAGGATTGCTTATACTGTAGGGCTCTTCATTTTCTTCTCTTGCCGCATTGATGGATTCCATCAGCGAATCAACTTCTTCACCCTTGGATCTTCTGTCAGAATCATATCCATCAAACTCATTTAATCTGCCTTCCATATCAGCAATATCTCCTTTGAATACAGGAATATATCCGATGCCGTATTTGATCTTCATATATCTGTCTATCTGATATCTGAGAACCTCTCCAAAATCATCAGATGCATATGCGGTCTCATACAGAACGGCATTATCCGCCCTTATATCAGTAAGATCACGCAATATTACATTTCCGGTACTTCCCCTGAAATTGAGATTGAGATAGTACATCAGTCTGTTTTTGGTATTTGTAATACTTCCTTTTCCTGTACCATAGGAGCTGTCTATGAACAATAGCCCGTATTGATCCAACAGCTGCCTATGATACTCTGCAAATATACTCTCAAGACCAATATTCATGACACATTCAGTCTTAAAGCGAATAGTCTGCAACCTTGCACCGTATAAAACAGTCGTTACAAGAGAGATGATTATCCCTGACATAAGTGACAGATATACCGTTATATAGCCTTTCTGATCCTTATATCTTTTCTTCATCATTTCTATATACTGTTTGCGGTGCTGGTTATCTTATTAAAGATGGTGTTTACCAAAGATGTAAGCTGAGATTTGAATATGATGACCAAAGATATCAGAACAACGATGATCAGTATGACTTCAACCGTACCCATACCATCCTCTTCAGTAAAAAGATCACAAAATCTCTTTTTTTTCGTCATATGCTCTCCTTTCTATAACCCGCCGAATGACATATAAGCAGGTATCATTATTATGATCATTACTACGCTTAACATAAGCATCATCGGGAAAATCAGCTTGGTCTGCGTCTCCTCTCCCATTCTTCGTGCCATGGCTTTTCTTTCTTCAAAAGCAATACTGACTTCATTATTCAATGATTCAATAAGTCCATCAGATCCTTTTTTCAGATTCTGGATAAGAAGGGAAGAGAGCTTCCGGTAACACACTACCCTGCATCTTCTTCCGAAATACTCATAGCAGGATGCTTCATTCATCCCGTCTCCCAGCTTACGCATACAGATGAGAAGTTCCTCATATACATATCTTCTTTTTCCTCCTTCCGTTTTAAATCTCTTGTAATCAGCAAGCATCTGTTCCAAGGCACCTCTTATAGTCGAACCTGAAGTGATCAATACCTGCAGTTTACTGACAAATTCTGCATAATCTATAATTAATTGTCTGTCCCTTTCTTCACATTTTTTCTTTACATCTCTGTCCATTCCCAGCCATATTCCTGCCATCATGCATATCGTCATGGCTATAAGTAATGGAACTATCGGTTCTCTTTTTTCTTTCCATACAATCTTTTTCCCGTCTATATAATCAGGAAGCTTAAAATATTCGTCATATCTTGTTTGTATATCTTCATCATCCATTTCTTCCATAAGCTTTATATGTTTGAGTTCTTCCGGACTGTAATCCGGAGGATATACAACGGCCTTAAGATCATATGATCTCTCAAAATCTCCGTATGTCATTATCACTTTAAGGTCTACTGGTATTCCTTCCCCGGATAATTCAGTGTTATTGACCTTGCCCTGTGAGTCGATCAAAAGATAATCCCCGCTCTCCCATCTGAGCGAAAAAGGGTATCCTTCTATTGCTCCCGGCATGAACAGATCTTTATCAACATGATCTAAAGAATCGTTATCTGAAAGTACAGCCTCAAGCAGGTATTCATACAATTCATCCATTAACCTGTCTCTATCCTCTACACTTAGCTTTCTTTCCTCTATTTCTACTGCCAGCACTCCATAATCATATTCTTCCGTACTGGCCGTAAGATCGATAACAGTTTTTCCTCTTCCGATATCATTTCTTTTAAGCCTGTTATCGTCCGTTATCATCCCATTTGTACTTCGACTTATCAAAACCAGTACTAACAAGACCACCATGACCACAAACGTCAGAAGCAGATTCGAAGTTTTCTTAATATAGTATTCCTTTACCAACATATTATTGTCGTTTCCCGGATGAAGGTATGACAGGTTTCCCTTATTAGCTGAATAAGAGGGGAAATCATTCTTCGTATTTGATAATTTGCACAGATGATCTACAATGGTTTCAGCTATTGACTGAATTAAGTCTTTTATCTTTTCCATACATCTCCCAATTGATCAGATACTGATATCTGTCATTCGCTCAGCCATGTAAACTGATAGTAGATATATTCCCAAGGTAACCGTCATAACCAGATTTCCGAACAGATTATGATAAAGAATGTCAAAAAACCCCTTACTTGTAAGTTCGACATAGAATATTATGAAAAACGGAACCACATTCATGATCTTCTGCTCAAATCTCCTGGATGCCGTCATTGTGTCTATCTCTTGTAAGACAGCAGTCTTCTCTTCTATTATCCTTATATAGGAATTCATGATCTTATTCATATTGCCACCTGCCTTTTTTCCGGTCTGAAGAATACTCGCAAAGCTATCAATCTCCTCAAGTTCGTATCTTTTGGAAAAGTCCCTTATCAATACGGTAATACTGTAATTGTTCTCTATTCCGCTTTTTATGTTATTAAGCTCTTTGACTATGACCGCATCATCCCCGTGCAGTCTTCTCATATCCCTCTCTGCCTCAATAAAAGCATTTTCCAAAGAATATCCCGCCTGAACGGAGCTTCCCACCGAACCCAACATATCCTTGAATTGCAGAAGCAGAAGATTGTTTTTTGACCTTTTGTACTCTTTGCCCTTATGGATGAGATAAGGATATATTGCCGGTATGAACATGATCGTGATCACAACGGATCTGTAAAAGAAATATCCTGTCACACCTACCAAGAATAATCCCTTGATAAGATTAAGCGCCAACTCCTTCTTTTCCATGATCGATATATATTCCGGCATTCTTAAGTTTTTTATCATCTTTAAGACTCCCTGTTCTTATAAGGCTTCCTTCAACCTTACTCAAATCTCTTTTGTTCCCATTAAGATCTTCCTTGAAAACATAAATGGGATTGACTTTGACTTCACCCGTTTCTGTAGATAAAAGTTCAACGATCTCAACTACTTTTCTGCTCTTATCCCTCATCCTGCTTAGGTGCACTATGATATCCACTCCGCTGCAAATCTGACGCCTTATGGCATGAACGGGAAGTTCCACGGCCATTAATATCATTGTTTCAAGTCTTGCTATAGTATCAGCTGCACTGTTGGAATGAACCGTTGACATACTTCCGTCATGTCCGCAATTCATTGCAGAACAGACCATATCCATAGCTTCTCCGCCTCTTACCTCACCTACTATTATCCTGTCCGGGCGCATACGAAGACTCGCTTTTATCAGATCTCTTATGGTGATCGGCATACTTCCCTCTGAATTGCCATTCTTAGTCTCCATCCTTACCAAATTGTCTATTCCCTGTATCTGCAACTCAGCACTGTCTTCGATGGTAATAATGCGCTCATCTGACGGGATATACGCGCTGAGTGCATTGAGAAATGTTGTCTTTCCTGATCCCGTCCCCCCGCTTATTATGATGTTGTATCCGGCTGTCACCAGGTCTTTAAGCATCTGCGCCGCTTCTTTACTAAGACTGCCTATCCTTATAAGATCATCCATAAGATATGGCTTCTTGGGAAATCTACGGATCGTTAGAATCGGACCATTGATCGCTACTGGGTTAAGAACGACATTTACCCTTGATCCGTCTGTTAACCTCGCATCTACAATAGGCACTGAATCATTCACTACTCTGTTACATTTCGAAACTATCTGTCCTATTACACTTCTTAAAGACTCTTCCGATTCAAATCTGACATTTAACCTGCTTAACCTGCCATTCCTCTCGGCGAATACATTATCAGGTCCGTTGATCATGATCTCCGTGATAGACGGATCCTCAATAAGATCCTGAAGAATATCCAGCTTTCTCATGGAATGGAATATCTGTCTTCCCAGTTCCATTCGTTCTTTTATGGGAATATGGGATTCAAGATTATATTCTCTTATCTCGTCTCCTATGATCTCTTTTAGTGTCTCATCCGATACATCATCCTTATATTCAAGCTGATCCATGAGCTTTTCTTTGATCTTTACCGCAATATCTCCTTCAGACCCCATTACGTCATTATCTCCTTTATCAGATCTTTTGCCCGTTCTCCCAATATACCGTTTCCTCCGTTATATATATCTTCACATTCCGTAGACAGAGGCAGATTGATATGGATTATCATATGCTCATATTCTTCAATCTCCATAAGCTCTGAATTTAGCTCATTTATCTTTTTCTCCGAAGCCGGATCTTCTATACCGGTAACTATCACCCTGTTACACATTGAAACAATACTCATAAGACCCTGTATGGAAGCCGAAAGATCCAAGATCACATATTCGTAATCCGTTCCTGATTCCAGGTAAGCAAAAAAACGACTCCATTCTTCCCTGCTTATACTTATCAGATCACTGTGCCTTCTCATGGACGGCATCACATCCAATGCCCCTACAGTTACGCTGGCTCCGCCTATTAATGCCGAGATATCGCCTGAACTGTTGCTTACGGAATATAAAAGATCCGAAAGATCAGTTGGAAAAGATACATTCAATAGAACACTTACATTGCTATAGCATTCCATATCCACATACAATGTTCTGTAGTTCTTGGCCAGGATCTGACCCAATACCAATCCAAGCTTAGTTCTTCCACTTCTTCCGACCGGACTGAACAGACCTATCATCTTCATCTGGTTCTTACGGCTTACAAGCTTGTTAAGATCCTTTCTTAATGCTGCGTGCTGCAGAATCTCTTTGGTGATAGTATCCATATTCCGATATTTGTATATCTGTCCGGTATCATGATCCGTATCCCCTATTTCATCCGACAGTATAAGAAGTTTTTCCCGGGGAAATATGGCAAGAACATCCTTAATTCTATCTTTGGAAGCCATTACAATATCAGCTTCTTCAACCCTCGAATCTTTCATATCCGTCATATCGTCCGATATAAACCGTACTTCGAACGGGAATCCCTCTTTGGAATTAATATATGCAGCAGCCTTTTTTGCATATTCGATCTCATTATCATAAATAAGCAGTGTATGTTTCATAAAAACCTCTTTTCCAAGTGTCAAAGATCTCCTTTCAGACATCAGTTATATATAAAAATCCAGATATCCCGTATTATCGAGTATGACTGAGGCACACACCCCAATGGCCAAAGGAATGGCCATCGGAATACGCCCCAACTCTATGCGAGGTATATATAGCGGTCTGATATCACGACATGATAAGCTTATGAATATCGCCTCTAGATATTCCTTCAGCTTTTTTCTGTTAGAAGGGAGTAATAACAGATTACCCAGACCCAATACCGTCGCCACACAGAATATGCAGAAATAGAGTATCAATATAGATTGTTTATTACAAAAAACGGGTAATATGGCATAAAGCTTAACATCACCTGCTCCCAGACTTTCGGATATAAAGAACGGATACATGCAGATCACCGCAACAACACAAAATAATAAAAACTGTGTAGTCTCCGTAATGCCCCTCTTAAAAACCGATAATCCTATACCTGCAATCCACCCGGGCAGGATAAGACAGTTGGGGATGATCCTTTTTCTCAGATCAAAGTAAGCTGCAGCCATAGAAATCAATAAAAGCAGTAATATGGCAATCACCTCATTTAATTGTATTATTGGAAAATTGCGGGAGATATTCCCTCGCTTACACCTGATGTGCGATGAACTTCAGATATTCACCGCCAACTCCCGCAGATATTGTCTCAGATATCTGCGTGCACCATTAGTGTAAGTCGAATGATAAACCATCTTTTTTGTCTTGTCCAGCATTTTTTTTAAAAAAATATACGCTTTGTGAATTATTCACAAATCTCAACTGCGAAATTTCGTGAAAAATACACAAAGCGTTAGGTTGACATAATTTCTATTTCATATATGAACAATTCCGGGTTTTTATGATATAATTGTTAAGATTCTTTTTCATGTCAATTATTAAAGGGGAAAAGTATGATCTGCACCGTTAACAAAAAAACTGCATATCGCATACTGTTAAGTATCCCCATTTTTTTCATATTACTCCTTAATTCAATGACCGTCCTCGCGGCCACGACCACAGAAGAATTTCTTGAGGAAGCAGAAGCCAGAAAGGAGCTGCCCATTGAGACAGATTCTATCGAACGCTGGCCTGCCGGTCCCAAAATAGGCGCTGAAGGCGCTGTTTTGATGGAAGTCAATACCGGAACGATCCTTTATTCTAAAAACAAAGACGAGAAGCTTTACCCGGCCTCCATTACAAAGATGCTTACTGCCCTGATCGCCGTTGACGAATGTGATATGGATGAGATGGTCACATTCTCCGATGCAGCGATCCACAGTATCAACTGGAAGGAAGATGCCAATATGGGTATCAACGTCGGCAACTCCATAACCATGGAACAATGTCTGTATGGATTACTGGTCGGATCTGCCAACGAAGTGGCTTATGCAATTGCCGAACATGTAAGCGGTGATGGTAATATCGCAGGATTTGCCGACCTTATGAATAAAAAAGCTGCCGAACTTGGGTGCAAGAACTCACATTTCATTACCCCCAACGGCATCCATGATGATAATCATTATACTTCGCCTTATGATATGGCACTGATCGCCAAGGCTTTTTATTCCAATGAATTACTGACAAAAATGGCCTCTACAACCTCCTACAAGGTTCCTCAGACAGAGACTCAACCCAGAGACGATATGGTAGTCTGGGCCAAAAGCAAGCTTCATCCGGGAAAAGAATATGCCTATGAGTATCTGGTAGGTACGAAGACCGGATTTACCACCCAAGCCAGACAGACACTGGTTAGTTGTGCCGAGCATAATGGTCTTAAGTTAGTCTGTGTGATCATGATGGAAGAAAGTCCGTATCAGTTTACTGATACAATAGAATTGTTCGACTACGGATTTAATAATTTCAAATCTGTAAATATTGCGGAAAACGACACTACTTACGTGATCCAGAGTCTTAATTTCTTCTCGACAACATCAGATATATTCGGAAGCAGTAAAGCCATTTTGCAGATGAACAAAGATGATTACATTGTTCTTCCCGGTGATGCGGACATAGAAGACACTGTTTCAAAAATTCATTATGACAATCTTGATGAGAAGACTCTTGCAGAAGTAGACTATTATTTTAATGATATATATGTGGGAAGCGCCGGAATAGAGGCTGCAGTAGATGATCATCCGATATTCGATTTCGGTCCGAAGGTCATACCGGAAAATGTAAAAGAAGAAGAGACTAAAGTAACCGTGATCAATATACAGAGAATTATTCTGATCATATTGGCTGTTGCTTTGGGACTTATAGTTATATTTGGCCTAAGAGCCCTTATCGCAAGTAAGATCAAATCAAAACGCCGCAGAGGATTGATAGAAAAACACAGAAAAGGCGGAACTAAGAATCTGGACTGGAGTGATTTCCTATAAGTGTCCTATTTTCCCTTGGCCTGCTGGATCTCGTCTCTTTTTTCGCGGATCTTTAACATGTCTTCCTTGGTAATGTACTTGTCAGTTTTCACAGAATATACACCACCTTCAGTCTTGCGTACGCGTATCTTACTCTTCATGTAGCCATGTCTGAAGCAACTGCTTACAGCATAATAATGCTTACCGTTAGGAGTAAACCAGTTGATCTTTCTTCTTATGGAACGTCCGCATTTATAACAAACAGTAGCCGTCACATCCTTGCAATTCATCAGCTCTTTTCTATTCTCAAATACCCGGCTGATATATTTATCATAATCACTGAAAACAATATGAACTTCCTGTTCTTTATTCCGGGGCACATTGAAAGTATCAAACGAATACTTCTCCAATACCTCGGGATCTTCTATCTTGTCAAATATTTTGGCTGTATAATATGCATCAGAAAAAGCCCTGTGAAAAGGAATATCCTTTTTCACATTCATCATATCGATGGCATCTTCCAAAGCCTTTCTGCTTTTACCGTCCTCATAGGCTAAACTGAATAACTTCTGAATATCATAAAACTTAATGGGCCTGTCGGAAAGAGGCTCCATATTATAATAGGCCATATTGCGCTGAAGTTCCAAAAGATCAAGAGCTCCCCAGGTACAGAAAAGGTGATCGTCTCCGCACCAGTCCAAAAATTCCTTCATAACTACAGGAAAAGTGTCTCCCTTTTGCAATTCTTCCATCTGCAGATGAACAAGCCTGCTGGTGATATAATGCATTTCGTGATATACCTGGGGCTTAATGAGTCTGGAAAACTCACTTACCATATCACGATTCTCATTTAACTTGACCGCACCTATTTCGACGATCTCAAACGGCAGATTCTCTACCTTGTCTTCATCACCGTGAGATGCCTGATTCCATTCCAGATCAAATAAAATGTAATTCACACTGTTCCTCCATGACGAGCATTTTTAGTCACGTGAAGTAATAAGAGCAAAGAGGAGCCATAACAGGCTCCTCAAAGCGTCCACGAGGTGATTCGAACACCCGACCTACCGCTTAGGAGGCGGTCGCTCTATCCAGCTGAGCTACGCAGACACATCACCGTACTAAGCGACGACTTAATTATATTATCAGATTTTATCGGATAATTCTACAAATATTTTCCGTCAACTATTCCGTCGGATAATTAATATATCCCTGTAACCAGATATATCCTTTAAATCTTCGTCCGATCCTGGGCTCACCATACAGATCCTTACTGTTGATGCACAGTTCCAATACAATTCCGTTGCATTCCATCTGAAGCTTATATAACTGTTCACCGGTCAGAGTATTTGTCACAGTATCCACGGAGGTGATCTCACCTAAAATGGCATATTGATCGCATTCGACTCCGTACGGCATAAAGCTTGTATCTACTATTGTAAATACATCTTCCTTCTGTATTTTTTTGGATATGGCCGTGTACGTATCCATATCATCTAACGTCAGACTCTCCAAAGCTTCTTCATCACCCTGACGTGCCGCCTCTATAAGTTTGGTCCGTTCATTACCAGCCTTTACAGCTTTTGCCTTCTTATGCGCATTTTTAGCCAAAGGCATAACTATTGTCCCCTGAACGGAAAGAGCAGAAAGCATGACCGATGTTCCTTTAATAGGCAACTGTCCCGTATTCTTTGCCCTTATGTAAGGGATAATATTCTGCAGATAAAAAATTATAGTTACACCTATCTTGGAATCATCATACACTCCGGCATATGATTCCTTGGCTGCATGTCTTTCAACCGATATCGATTCATATGAAGATATCAGATTACTCTTAACATACGGATATGCATATTCGTAGAAAAACTGGTTGTTTTCATTGAATTCGCCGCAAACGGTGATACCTACCCCCGGAGCGAACTCTTTTGAAAACACGGCGATCATGGTATCATCATTTAATGATGTATATGCTCTGCTGTCTGCTTCGACTGCAATTTTCTGTACCAGAGAATCGAAATCCGCTCTTTTATTCAGATCTGAAAAACCGGCTGCTCGCAGATATTTATGCATAAAAACCTACCATTTTGCTTTTCTTACTTATTTTTCGGAACAAGCTTTTCCATTCCACCCATATAAGGAGACAATACCTTGGGAATATTAACAGACCCGTCAGCATTAAGATTATTCTCCAAAAATGCGATCAACATTCTGGGCGGAGCAACAACTGTATTATTGAGTGTATGTGCAAGATACTTCTTGCCATCTTCACCATTAACCCTTATCTTAAGTCTTCTTGCCTGAGCATCACCCAAGTTGGAACAGCTTCCTACTTCAAAATATTTCTTCTGTCTGGGACTCCAGGCTTCTACATCACAGCTCTTGACCTTAAGATCTGCAAGATCTCCCGAACAGCATTCCAGAGTTCTTACCGGAATATCAATTGATCTGAACAGATCTACTGTGTTCTGCCAGAGTTTGTCATACCACATCATGGAATCCTCCGGCTTACAGATGACTACCATCTCCTGCTTTTCAAACTGATGGATTCTGTATACACCTCTCTCCTCAAGACCATGTGCTCCTTTTTCCTTGCGGAAGCAGGGAGAATATGAAGTAAGAGTCTTGGGTAATTCCTCTTCTTTTAATATTGTATCTATGAACTTACCTATCATGGAATGCTCACTGGTACCAATAAGATAAAGGTCTTCTCCTTCGATCTTGTACATCATGGCTTCCATCTCAGCAAAACTCATTACTCCGGTCACTACATTGGATCTGATCATGAAAGGAGGTACACAATATGTAAATCCTCTGTCGATCATAAAATCTCTGGCATAAGAAATGACAGCAGAGTGGAGCCTTGCTATATCACCCATCAGATAATAAAATCCGTTGCCGGCTACTTTTCTGGCGCTGTCCAGATCTATACCGTCAAAACTCTCCATTATATCCGTATGATAAGGAATCTCGAAATCCGGTACAACAGGATCTCCATATTTCTGTATTTCGACATTGCAACTGTCATCTTTACCTATAGGAACGGATGGGTCAATAATCTGAGGGATGATCATCATGATCTTGGTGATCTTTTCCTGAAGCTCACTCTCTGAAGCTTCCAGCTGCGCAAGTCTTGCTGAATTGGCTGCTACTTCTGTTTTCTTTGCCTCTGCTTCTTCTTTTTTACCCTGTCCCATCAGGGCACCGATCTCCTTGGCTGCCTTGTTCTTGGCTGCTCGTAAAGCATCTGCCTCTCCCTGGGCTTCTCTTGCCTCTTTATCCAACTTAATGACTTCATCTACCAATGGTAATTTATCATCCTGGAATTTCTTTTTAATGTTTTCCTTTACAATATCAGGGTTTTCTCTTAAAAATTTGATGTCGATCATGTCTCTTCTCCTATATGTTTTATTTGTTATGTTAATCAATCACTTCATCTATGAACACATTGTTCTGCTTTAACATATCAATTACTATTTCTCCGCTTACATCTTCTCCGGATGAATTTTTAACCAATTGCAAAACCGGTCTCTCCGGGAATCCATTATTCTGCTTTACGACCATGGCAGTCTCACCAGTATTAAGCTTTACTATGCTTCTTGCCGGATATACAGCTATAAACTTGAACATTGCATTGATAACATTGGAATCAAAAATCGTTCCTTTGTTCATCTTAAGATACTCTATTATCTTATATACTTTCTGTCTGTCATACCCTATTCCGCAGATTGCTTCATCAAAAAAGTCGCATACTGCCACAATTCTTTGCTCTACAGGCTGATCTTTTGTATGCAGAGGATAACCTGATCCGTCAAGTCTCTCATGATGACCAAGTATTATATCTTTACTTATAGTCGGAAGCCAAGCCTCCTCCTGTACTGAATCATATCCGTAAATAGGATGTTTTTTATATTCGGTCTGTCTCTTATTATCAAGATACTTTATATCTATATCTAAATAATCAACGGTAATATATTTAAGTCCTATGTCATGCAACAGACAACCAATACCTATATCCCTTATATTGGAATGCTGTAATCCAAGCTTAAGAGCAGTCAGGATGGACAATGAGCAAACATTGATGGAATGTTCAAATATGTCAGCCTTGTGTGCTTTGATATCATAGATGCGTTCCACTACGGCATCATCTTCCATGATCGTGTTGATGATATCATCTGCAGTCTCACATAAGACAACCATATCCTCACTCTGTCTGGAGAATGTATGTCTGGAAATAATAGTCTGAATCTGTTCCTTACACTTTTCCTTTACTTCTTCTTTAAGGATCTCAATATCTTCATCGGATACATCATTCTCATCAGAAATATAAATCTCTGAGATTCCGAGATTCAGAAGCTTTTCCACATATTCTTCTTTTAATTCCGTGCCTTCGGACAGAAGCTCATTATAATCTTCCGTAACGATCGCACGAGCGAGTATTTCACCGCCCTTAAGTTCTTTTGTGCTTATTAATCTCATCCGTTACACACACTACTCCTGCATAGCAATACTCATGGCTTCTTTTTCTTCTTTTCCAAGTTCAAGCTCACATTGTCCTTCTTTTATATCCTTGGAATAGATATAACAACCCTCTGCACTATGTACTGAATTCAATATAAAGCCATTATTATCTTCATCAAGCATGGCAAGCGCAAAACTTAGCATACCACCCATCTGCTGATATGCATCATATTTTACAAGTCCGACTTTTTGGTAAGCCTTGGCTAACTGCCGATATATAGCTTTTATGTCTTTTCTGTTACCGGAAACTCTCTCTTTTATTGCCTGATTCTCTGTAAAAAGATCCTGAATGCTTTCTTCGAGACTCTTTGCCTCCCTGCCTCTCATAAAAATCTGATATCGCTTTCTTAACTTCTCTTCTTTAACAATAAAGATGATAAGCAATACGATCGATACGATTGTTATGACAAGAAGTATCAACAGTACTAATCCTATATCTATTCCCGATAAACCTACGGCTTCTAAAAATCTGCTCGTCATTGCTTAATCTCCTTAAGAAGATCTGTTATCCTTTCAAGATCATCATGATTGTAAAATTCGATCTCTAATTTACCGGATCCGTCATCACCTTTTGATGTGATGCTGACTTTTGTACCCAGCTTCTCCTTTAATTCTTCTTCCAATTTATTATATATAGCGATCAGTGTCTCATTGACAGCCTTTATTTCTTTCGGAGGCTTATTGAGGTTCTTGATATATTTCTCAACATCACGAACACTCATCTTATCATTAAAGATCTTAAGTGCGATCTTATACTGTTCATCAGGATTCTCGACAGAAAGGATCGCTCTGGCATGACCTTCGCTGATATCTCTGTCAATTACCATCTGCTGTACATTTTCACTGAGCTTAAGCAATCTTATGGAATTGGCGATCGTTGCTCTGTTCTTTGATACACGCTCTGCAACCTCATCCTGTTTGAGATTGAATTCCGTCATCAGTCTCTTATATGCCATAGCTTCTTCTATGGGATTAAGATCCTGTCTTTGAAGATTCTCTATAAGAGCAATCTCTACTATCTCCTGTTCGGTAAAGTTCCTTATTATTACAGGAACCTCTTTTAATCCGGCTAATTTGCTGGCTCTCCATCTCCTCTCACCGGCTACTATCTCATAAAATGTTCCCCTGTCCTGTACAAGGATCGGCTGTATCAATCCATGCTGCTTGATGGATTCTGACAGTTCCAACAGAGATTCCTGATCAAAATTCTTTCGGGGCTGTTTTCTGTTGGGCTCCAACTTATTAATATCTACTATTGTGTCTGGACTCACAGCTTTATTAACATCCTGTGATGGTTCCTTGGTATCTACCGAATTAGGTATAAGTGAATCAAGTCCTTTTCCCAATCCTCTCTTTATAGCCATGACATTTTCCTCCTGCTCATATTGCAAAAACAGATCACTTATTGTTTGCTATTACTTCTCTGGCCAGACTTCTGTATGCTTCCGATCCATTAGCCTTGGGATCATATTGTATAACCGGCATACCATAACTGGGTGCCTCTGCTACTCTTGTGTTACGCGGTATAACTGTCTCGAAAACATTATATGCAAAGTTTTCCTTAACATTCTCGACAACCTGTGCCGAAAGATTGGTCCTCGAATCATACATGGTAAATACGACTCCCTCAATACCAATCTTACTGTTCAATCTCTGTTTGATAAGATTAACTGTATGAATTAACTGGCTTAATCCTTCCAATGCATAATACTCACACTGGATAGGCACAAGCACACTGTCAGATGCGGTAAGTGCATTAACCGTAAGAGTGCTTAATGAAGGAGGGCAATCTATCAGAATATAATCATACTGATCCGTAATCCACTCTATCTCATTCTTTAGAATATACTCCTGTTTTTCTATTCCTATAAGCTCCACTTCTGCAGCTGCAAAATTAACATTGGCTGGAATTAGGGATACATTTTTTATTACATCCTTAAGAATGCTCTCTTTTATAGTACATTCTCCCAGGATCAATTCATATACCGTATTCTCTACATTATTCTTATCAATTCCGATACCGCTCGTCGTATTACCCTGCGGATCCATATCGATGACCAGAACTTTTTTTCCTTCTTCTCCTAAAGCCGCTGCCAAATTGATAGTTGTAGTTGTTTTACCAACTCCACCCTTCTGGTTGGCAACTGATATGATCTTTCCCATCAATTCTCTCCTTTTGTTTCACATGTACGTTCCATATTATATCACTTACCCCTGACCTAATCTACAACTATTTCTTTTGATGATTCACCTTTTCCCATGGTTTCTCTATATATTGCGGTTGTCATAAGTTGCATATATATGTTTCACAAATACTGTAATCTATATTTTGTATATATATTGTTTCACGTGAAACAATATATGGTGGCCGTTCTGTTATGTAAATTATAAATGGCTGATGTTTCACGTGAAACATCAGCCACAATATATAGTACATTATAAAATGCTAAATGGATATAAGGTCGTTACGTATTGCAAAAACAGCAGCCTGTGTTCGATCTGAAACACCAAGCTTTTTAAAAATATTAAAGATATGATTCTTAACTGTTCTCTCACTGATGTCAAGTGTGAGAGCTATATCTTTATTAAACTCTCCCTTAGCAACAAGCTTAAGTACTTCCATCTCTCTTTTTGTTAGTGTATCAATCTTTTCCTTGTCGACATTCTTCTTAATTGAATGATTATTAAGTTCCAAAGATAGCTTTGGTTCAATAAATATATCACCTTCCAAAATAGAATGAATTGCTCTTTTTAATTCTTCAAGACCTGAATCTTTTAAAATATATCCCTCAAGACCAATATCTATTGCCTTTTCAAGATATTCGACCTCATCGTGCACTGTAAGCATAAGAACTTTAACGTCATAACCTCTTTTTCTTATTTCCCTGAGAGTATCAATACCATTTAATACCGGCATGTTTATGTCTAGAAGAATAATGTCAACTTTATGCTTCTCCAAAAGAGAAAGACATTCTTCACCATTGGACGCTTCACATACTATTTCAAATTCTTTGCTGAATTCCAATAACTGAGTGATTCCTTCTCTGATCAAACGATGATCATCTACAAGCATAACATTAATCATAAATTCTCACCTCAAAAAAAGTATAACTTAATAAAAGAAATTAATAAAGAACAATTAAGCCAATTGTTCCAATAGTAACATATCTTTCGCAATAAATCTTATAGTAGTTCCTTCACCCGGTTTCGAGTCTATCTCCATTGTGCCACCTATAGCAGAAATTCGTTCTCTACACATTGAAAGTCCAAAATGATTATATAATGTGTTTTTCATCGATTCATAATCCATACCAATACCATTATCTGAGATTATGATATAAGGAGTGTACTCGTCTCTTTTGATCTCAACTAAAACTTTTGTAGCATCCGAGTGTTTGATACAATTCTGCAGACATTCCTGAACACATCTATATAATGAAAGTTTGATCAGCGAGTCATCAATATGAACACTTTCATCAAAAGAGTAAGAAAATTCAATCTCTGATGAATCGTTGAGTTTTTTTATCTCATATTTTAGTGCATCAATAAACCCCAGATCATCAAAACTCATAGGGCGAACATTATATATTACCTTTCTTGTATCATCCATCAAATCTTTAATATTCTGTTTAACCTTTGCAAGTTCCAGTTTGGTTTTATTAGTATCCTCATCCAAATAAAGTATGGCAAGTTCTACCTGATGAGTAATATGCACCAATGATTGAAGAGTAACATCGTGTAATTCTTCAGCAATCCTTTTTCTTTCATTTTCCTGAATCTGCACAATATTTTGAAATATCTCTTTTTTATTATTTTCCATAGCCTTTCTTGATGATTCGTGGTGAATCATATGATGTAAATATTAAGATAATAGTTTCACGTGACACATTTATAAGGGTCTCTTAACCGGGATACCTGCTCTTCTTGGATATTTATCCTCAGTTGAAACATTTTTAATATATGAAAGAAGAGTTCTGCTACCAATCTGTTCTTTCATAATCAGATCATATTGATAGCTCTTATCTAGTGAACATCCTAAAAGAGTAATTGCATTCTCCGCATTCTGATACTCTTCCTTTGCCTTATCACCTTTATAAGAAACAAAATAACCTCCAACCTTTACAAAAGGAATGCACAATTCCGATAAAGAAGAAAGATTGGCAACAGCACGTGATACACATAAATCGTATTTTTCACGGTAACAATCATTATGACCTAATTCCTCTGCTCTGCCATGAATGCATTCCACATTTGAAAGACCTAGCTCCGATATAACATAATTTAAAAACTCTATTCTTTTATTGAGCGAATCAAGTAAAGTGAGCTTTAAATTCGGATAGCAAATCTTAAGAGGAATTCCGGGGAATCCGGCTCCCGTACCAACATCAATAACAGAATGGTACTGTGTAAGATCAAAGAGATTAGATATACTAAGACTGTCTGCAAAATGCTTAATTATAATCTCCTCAGGATCGGTTATGGCAGTTAGATTAAATTTCTTATTCCATTCAATCAATAGCCCAATATAATGATCAAACTGTTCTGTCTGTATTTGATCTATGTCATATCCCGGAATGATCATGATTCTTCCTTTCTCATTCTTTTACTGTCAAGATAAACCAATAAAACCGAAATATCAGCAGGTGATACACCGGATATTCTGGAAGCTTGTCCGAGATTTACAGGCCTTAAAGCTTTAAGCTTCTGTCTGGCTTCGGTACGTAGACTGCCAATATCATCGTAGTCTGTTTCACGTGGAATGATTCTGCCTTCCATACGCTTAAACTGCTCAACCTGTTTATTCTGTCTTGAGATATATCCTTCGTATTTTATTTCGATCTCAACCTGTTCGGCAATATCCGAAGTAATATATTTAGGACGATTCTTGTCGATCTCCTTCATTGAAAGATAGTCGATCTCAGGGCGACAAAGAACTTCTGCCAGAGTCGATCCCGATTTAAGAGGAGTTGTTCCTTTTGATATCATATAAGAAGAAACTAATTCACTTGTTCCTACACTTGTCGAATGAAGTCGCATGATCTCTTCATTAATGATCTTTTTCTTTTCCAGTAATCTTTGGTATTCTTCTTCACTGATCAGTCCAACATCATGTCCGATCTCTCTTAATCTTAAATCTGCATTATCCTGTCTTAATAATAATCTGTATTCTGCTCTTGATGTCATCATTCTGTAAGGTTCTCTTGATTCCTTAGTAACAAGATCATCAATAAGTACTCCGATATATCCCTGCGACCTGTCAAGAACAACAGGATCTTTTCCAAGTACAGACATCGCAGCATTTATACCAGCCATAAGACCCTGAGCAGCTGCTTCTTCATATCCGCTGCTTCCATTAAACTGACCTGCAGCATATAGTCCGGAAACATTTTTGAACTCAAGTGTCGGATATAATAGATTGGCATCTATACAATCATATTCTATCGCATATGCATTCTTTACAATCCTGCAATGCTCCAACCCAGGAACTGTTCTGTACATGGCAAGCTGAACATCCTCCGGAAGAGAAGACGACATACCACCGATATACATTTCATTAGTATACAATCCTTCAGGTTCAATAAAAACCTGATGTCTGTCTTTATCAGCAAATTTAACAACCTTATCCTCAATACTGGGACAATATCTCGGACCTGTTCCTTCAATAACACCTGCATAGATAGGACTTCTATCCAGATTGGCTCTTATAATGTCATGAGTCTGCTCATTTGTGTATGTAAGATAACATGATACCTGATCGATCTGAACTGATTCCGGGTCTGTGGAAAAAGAGAATGGAACTACTCTTTCGTCTCCTTTTTGTTCTTTCATCTTATCATAGTCTAAAGAATTACCATCCATTCTTGCAGGTGTACCGGTCTTGAATCTTCTTAAGACTATTCCTAGCTTCTCAAGTGAATTTGAAAGATGAGTTGCAGCCTGTAATCCATTTGGGCCTGTATATGTAATTGCTTCACCACAAAGACATCTGGCATTTAAGTAAGTGCCGGTGCAAAGGATCACAGCCTTACATTCATATATGGCCCCGGTATATATCTTTACTCCGGCGATCACAGAATTAGAACTGTCTTTTTCATATGGAACTATATTTCCATCTTCATCCATGTGATCAATGTCATCCATTGTCAAAAGATCAGTTACCTCTGCCTGTTTGATCGTCAAATTCTTCTGCTCCTCCAAAGTCTTACGCATCTGTTTTGAATACTCAGACTTATCTGCCTGTGCACGAAGAGAATGAACAGCCGGTCCTTTTGATACATTAAGCATTTTGGACTGAATAAATGTTTTGTCAATATTCTTTGCCATCTCACCACCAAGGGCATCAAGTTCTCTGACCAAATGTCCTTTAGAAGTACCTCCGATATTCGGATTGCATGGCATGAGTGCAATGCTGTCAACACTAACGGTAAAAATAACAGTATCAAGTCCAAGCCTTGCACAGGCCAATGCAGCTTCGCATCCTGCATGACCGGCCCCGATAACACAAATATCAACTTTTTCACGAATCCTGCTCTTTACGATGTTGCTCACAATATTATTTCCCCATACAGAATCTTGAAAAAATGTTATTTACAAGATCATCATCAACACTTTCACCAATAACCTCACCAAGAGATGAATATGCATCCATCATATCAATAGTAAGAAAATCTTCCGGCATTTCTTTTTCTAAAGAATCAAGTACTTTATCTATACTTTCCTTAGCTCTGTCTATGGCATTCTTATGTCGAAGATTAGTTAACATAATTTCATTAGATGTATCAATGTCACCTAGCTCATACATCCTGTATATCTCGTCCGTAATGTCACTGATTCCGGTAATATTTACAGTAGATACAGGAACAATACTGTAATCTGATGACGCATGTCCGGAATCTGATAGAAGTTTACATAACTCATCGGTGCCAAATACCTGTTCTAGATCCGTTTTATTGTATATGACAAGCATCTTTTTACCGACTGTCTGTTTAATTATCGAGATATCATTATCATCCAAAGGTTGAGATGAATCAACAACATATAATATCAAATCCGCTGTATCTGCCAACTCAATACTTCTTTTTACTCCGATCTTCTCAACCAAATCTTGAGTATCTCTTATTCCGGCAGTATCTATCAGACGAAGTTTGATATCACCGAGTATAAGACTTTCTTCAAGAGAATCTCTTGTAGTTCCGGCTATATCCGTAACAATCGCACGATCCGTTCCAAGCAATACATTCATAAGAGATGATTTACCTGCATTGGGTTTTCCCAAAATGACCGTTCCGATACCATCCCTGATTATCTTTCCTTTAGAAGCACTGTCAGATAAAGATGAAAGTCTGTCTTTTACGTAATTCATCTTATCTTTAAGTTTTTCTGTAAAGTCATTAAGTTCGATATGCTCCGGATCATCCAAAGCCGCTTCAATATATGCGATATCACCGATAAGATCTTCCCTTAATTCTCTTATCACTCCTGCAAGTCTGCCACTTAACTGTGATATTCCGCTTTTTAGTGCAAGTTCATTATCCGAACATATAACATCCATGACAGCTTCTGCCTTGGACAGATCCATTTTTCCATTCAAAAATGCACGTTTTGAAAACTCTCCCGGTTCTGCAAGCATAGCACCGCTATCTATAAGAGCCGACAGTACTCTCTTAGTAACATACATACCGCCATGAGTATTTATCTCTACAACATTTTCGCCGGTATAACTGTTAGGAGCTCTCATAACTGAGATCATCACTTCATCAAGGATCTCTCCTTTATACATGATATGACCGTAATTGATCGTATGATCTCCTAACTTGGATATGCTTTTTTCAGAGGAAAAAACAGATATCTTATCAACTATGTCTTCTGCATCATCTCCACTGACTCGTATGATTGATATCCCGGAATTCCCCAAAGATGTAGCTATAGCTGCTATGGTTTTATTACTCATAAACTTCAAAAAGATACAACAAAGCCCACTTTTCGCGATCTCATTACTTCACAAAAAGTGGGCTTAAGCTTATAATAATCCTATTTCTTTAATGTAACAACCACGTGCCTGTAAGGCTCTTCACCTTCACTGTGAGTAGTGACATAACTGTCATTCTGTAAAGCCGAATGTATTATCCGTCTCTCATAAGGATTCATGGGCTCAAGAGAAAGAGGACGTCTTGTTCTCTTAACCTTAAATGACATATTTTTGGCCAGATTTTCCAATGTTTCCTTACGTCTGCTCCTATAATTCTCAGTATCAACTTTAACTCTTATATACTCCTCACTGCCCTTATTGACAACAAGTGAAGTAAGATACTGTAATGAATCAAGGGTCTGTCCTCTCTTTCCGATCAATACACCCATATCATCTCCGGAAAGATCAATACTTAATTCCTTTTCTGCAGGATCAAATTCAAGATTAATGACCACAGTCATATTCATGGCAACAAATACGTCATTTAAGAAATTCTTTGCCGCATCTTCTACTGATGACTTAACCCTCGCCTTAATTGATGCTTCTTTTGAACCTATTCCCAAAAATCCGGAAGTTCCTTCTTCAACAACTTCATACTCTAACTTATCACTTGTAACAGACAAAGCTTTGCATGCTTCTGTAATAGCATCATCAACTGTCTTAGCAGTAAATACCTGATATTCCATAATTATCTCCATTCCGGAGTATACACTCCATTCAATTAATTACTTATTGTTGTCATTATACTGTCTTACAAGATTGGCCTTAGCAGCTATACTGCCGGGTTCAGCCTTTTTTGATCCTTTTTTTGCATTTGAAAGATCCGGATCATCGACCTTTGAATCAGTCGCGTTAACAGAATTATCGAATGCCATTGCTTTTTCACTTATACTCTTCTTAACCGGAGCATCCATGTTCCTGGTATTCATATTTGCATAAGCGCTCATTCTTTCAATGTTCTTCTTATTCTTTTCAATCTTCTTTGCTGCTTTATCTTTATTCTGCTCGATTATCTTGTCAATATCCATTTTATCTATATGTTTATTAACAATGATCTGCTGAATACTTCTTACAACCGCACCGGCGATCCAATATATACCCATACCTATTGGAAGTGTATAGCAGAAGAACGCAGACATAAAAGGCATCATAATATTCATTGTCTTCATAGTCTGTGCCGTCTGATCATTGGTATTACCTGTATTGGCCTGAGGCATCAGCTTTGTATTGATCCACTGTGTAAGAGCAGACAGAACAGGAATCAACAGGGCACCGATAATAAGAAGGAAATCTTTATCAGCCCATGCTGTCTTGATCGTAAAAGATGGAGAATTGGCAATGTTCAATCCTAAAAAGTTATTAAACTTTTCAAACTGAACCATAGCTTCCTTAATCTCATTTGAAAGATTGGAAAATTTAGCGATGGCATCATTCCACTCTGTGGTAGATGCACGGTTAAAACTGTCAATAATAACGTTCTTGACATAAGTAACATCATTATTGATATACAGCTCATTCTTAAACTGCTTGCTTAAATAATTGGCATTTGATAAGCCTTCAATAAATTCCTTGATATCAGGTTCATTGTACAGACCATCAACCATAGGAATAAATATACTTTTTACCTTGCTTACATATGCGGGAATTGAATAAATCACACGGTACAATGCCATAAGAATAGGCATCTGTATCGCTAATTGAACACAGCTTCCTGTCGGAGATACACCATATTTGGCATAAACTGCCTGAGTCTCCTGATTCATTGCAGCCATGGAATCCTGATCTTTACGATCTTTATACTTAGCCTGTATAGCCTGTATTTCCGGATTCATCTTGGCAGAAAGCTTGGAAAACTTCTGCTGTTTGATAGTAAGCGGCAATAAAAGCATATATATTACAATAGTAAATATTATGATGGCTAATCCTATATTAGGAATGCCGATAGCATATAATCCATTGAATATCCATTCCATGAGATATCCAAGTAATTTGGCTATCGGACCTAATATTGAACCTTCATATTGAGTTAGTAATATACCTGTCAAAACAATACTCCTCCTAAAAAAACAGGTAATATGATCAGTTAAGGAACAGGATCATATCCACCCTTTGAAAAAGGATTACATCTGATTATTCTCCATATAGTAAGAATACCACCCTTAATAGCACCGTGCTTTTCAATAGCTTCTATTCCATAATTGGAACAGGTAGGAAAATAAGGGCATTTTGTAGACTTCATCGGAGAGATATATTTCTGATAGAATTTTATCATTCTTATCAAAATATCTTTCATATTATGGTTCTGATCACTTCATGATTCCATGAAGCTTTGTAAGATGTAATAAGGCGCTCTCAATTTCTCTGTAACTGCATACAGATGCGCCGGGTTTTACTACGACTACTATGTCCAGACCACTACTGAACATATCCTCATGTAGTCTGTAACTTTCTCTCAATAGTCTGGCAAGATGATGTCTTACAACACTGTTACCGACTTTTTTACTTACAGATATCCCAAAACGATTAACAGACTGATCGTTTCCAACTATATACATTACAAGGAATTTATTACCCTTTGATTTACCGGTTCTGTAAACATTTAGGAAATCAGCATTCTTTTTTAATGATTCAGAAAATTTCATTAAGGTGAAAAAAAGGCCACAAATTGCGGCCTATGCAGATAATCTTTTTCTTCCCTTAGCTCTTCTGGCAGCTAAAACCTTGCGTCCGCCTGCTGTACTCATTCTTGAGCGAAAACCATGAACCTTAGATCTTTGTCTTTTCTTAGGTTGAAATGTCATTTTCATAGGTCACACCTCCTTTTCCATAATTGGAATTAATCCATATTGGAAACAATCTCAACAATTATATATAAATAAATAAATACCGTCAAGCCCTGATAATCCAATAAAATCAAATATTGCGCTTTATTTTACATAAATAAAAAACATCAAATCTATATGTTGTTATATAAAAAAGTTATCCACCACAAAATATTGAAATCCACAGATATATGTGGATAACCTATAATTTACATAAAATTATACACTTTTTGTGGATAAAATGAGGAAAAATATGTTTATGTAAATTTAATAAATTTATACAAACTCAATGTTTATCAATAAAACTTATGTTTATATGTAGTTATGTACTTATCCACATTATTATCAACATATTCACATAAAACGATTTTATCATCATTTGTTAACATAAATTATAAACAATTTATTATTCATTTGAAATTTTCGCTCATTTAGAGTAATATTAAATAGATTGGTTTTTGCGGTTATAAAGCCTTTAAAGATACATTTTTATGTTTTTTTATTAAATTCTTCTAACGGTGACTTTAATGAGTGAAATTCAGGCACGCTGGGACGAAATAAAGAATAATATAAAAGAAGAATATGACCTCTCACAGGTTTCTTTTGACACATGGATAGTTCCCCTAAAGTTTTATGATGACAGAGATAATGTTGTAAGCATCATAATTCCTTCTGATCAGTCTCACGCTCTTAATTACATTAATAAGAACTATAAGGACTTTTTCAGGATCATCATTACTGAGATGATGAACCAGAATTATGATGTAAGATTTATATTGGAAAAAGATACAGTTAATTTTAATGAAAGAGAATCTTCCTATAATAATGTATCTCTTTCTGATAATATTAATTATCTTTCTGCCAACCTTATTCCTAAGTACAAATTTGAAACATTTGTCGTAGGTGATAATAATAAATTTGCACAAAATGCTTCATTAGCTGTAGCAGAATCACCTGGAACAGTTTTTAATCCACTTTTTATATATGGCGGTCCCGGACTTGGTAAGACTCACCTTATGCATTCAATAGGTCATTATATATTGGAACATAATCCATATATGAAGGTTTTATATGTAACATGTGAGACTTTTACAAATGAAGTTATTGAATCTATAAGAAGCGGAAATAACTCATCTATCAATGAGATGCGTAACAAATACAGAACAGTAGATGTACTCATGGTAGACGATGTACAATTTATAATAGGAAAAGAAAGTACGCAAACAGAGTTCTTTAATACATTTAATGCTCTTCACAGTATGGGAAAACAGATCATACTGTCTTCTGATAAGCCACCAAAAGATCTTAAAGGACTTGATGAA
>JAEEGL017316598.1_pt1 | contig 38425 bp, 31 predicted proteins | sample 9134231 | NCBI WGS metagenome assembly JAEEGL01 (sample SAMN16246548, study PRJNA631951) | gut metagenome | biome: gut microbiome; feature: rumen; material: fiber-attached | host: Bos | place: Iran: Karaj | collected 2018-10
AGTTTAAAGAGAGCAATGTGTACTCCAGACCTGAGTGTCAGAAGTGCTTTGCAAGATATTATTGCAGCGGAGGTTGTGCTGCAAACGCCTATAATTTCAATGGCGATATAAATACAACCTATCATACGGGATGTGAGCTTCAGAGAAAGCGTATCGAGTGCGCTATCATGATCAAGGCTGCACAGGCCGAATGAGTATAACGGAGGGTGAAAAAATGAAAAGAGTAAAATCAGTAGTCGCTTTACTTGTAGCATTATTGCTGCTTGGCGGTCTCGGTTACACATCAGTGTACGGCCTTGGAAGCGATAAGTCAGGATCACTTAAGAGTATCAATCTCGGACTTGATCTTGCAGGTGGTGTAAGTATCACCTATGAAGTACTTGGTGATGGAACACCCAGTGCTGAGGATATGTCAGATACAATCTATAAGCTCCAGCAGCGTGTAGATCAGTACAGTACAGAGTCACAGGTATATCAGGAAGGTTCAAACCGAATCAACATCGAGATTCCCGGTGTTACGGATGCAAACAAGATCCTTGAGGAACTTGGACAGCCCGGTAACCTATACTTCATAGCTCAGACTGACAGTGAGGGAAATGATAACTATACATACAACTCAGGCTTCACTCAGGATGAGGATGGTAACTATGTTCTTTCCGGTGATGGTGAGATCGGATACGTTCTTAACAAGACTATCGAAGAACTTGAAGCTGACGGCTCCATCGTTCTTAAGGGTGAGGACGTAGCTAATGCAGAGGCAGGCTACCAGAACTCCGGTACAGCTAATACTCAGGAAGTAGTTGTATCACTTGAGTTCACAGACAATGGTAAAAAAGCATTTGCCGAAGCTACAAAGAAGGCATATGCCAACGGCGAGTCAATCGGTATCTACTATGACGGTGAGTTCATTTCCGTTCCTACAGTTCAGGCTGAGATTACTGACGGAAGAGCAATCATTACCGGTGAGAAGACCTTTGAAGATGCATCAAACCTTGCATCAATGATTCGTATAGGTGGACTTAAGCTTCAGCTTAACGAGCTCCGTTCAAATGTAGTAGGTGCTCAGCTTGGTTCAGATGCTATTCACACAAGTATGATTGCAGCTATCGTTGGTTTCATTGCAATCATCCTGTTCATGATTGTTGTTTATAAGCTGCTTGGTGTTGCAGCGAGTGTGGCTCTTGCATTCTATTGCGGACTTGAGATTTTACTTCTTTCAGCATTTGAGATTACACTTACTCTTCCCGGTATCGCAGGTATCATCCTTTCAGTAGGTATGGCCGTTGATGCCAACGTGCTTGTATTTGCACGTATCAGAGAAGAAATCGCAGGTGGTAAGGATGTTAAGGCAGCTATTAAGGCTGGTTACGGAAAAGCTCTTTCAGCTATTCTAGATGGTAACATCACAACACTTATTGCTGCTGTAATTCTTAGAGCTCGCGGAACAGGTACAGTTCAGGGCTTTGCTTCAACACTTATGCTCGGTATCTGTGTATCAATGTTCACAGCACTTTTTGTTACCAGAGCAATCACAAATATCTTCTATGGTCTTGGACTTGAGGATAAGAAGTGGTATGGAAAAGCAAAAGAGCTTAAGCTCTTCGACTTTACAACAAAGAGAAAACTGTTCTACGGCATTTCCGCAGCAATCATTGTAATCGGATTTGTTGTAATGGGTGTTAACTCCGGAAGAGGAGAGGGTGCTTTCAACTACAGTCTTGAATTCGTAGGTGGTACATCTACAAGCGTAACCTTCAATGAACAGTGGACAACAGAGAAGCTTGATGCAGAGATTGTTCCGAAGATCAAGGAGCTCACAGGTGTTGATTCTGTTCAGGTTCAGACTGTTGCCGGATCCAATCAGGTTATCTTCAAGACAGTTACACTTACTGTTGATCAGCGTGAAGCTGTAGACAATATGTTCAAGACTGATTACTCAGTACCTGCAGACAGCATTGCAGCTGAGAGTATCAGTTCAACAATAAGTAATGAGATGCGTGCAGACGCTATTGTAGCTTTGATCATTTCACTTGTACTTATGCTTGCATACATCTGGATCAGATTCAGAGATATCAAGTTCGGTGCTGCAGCAATCATTGCTCTTGCACATGATACACTTATTGTTATTACATGCTATGCACTTACAAGAATTCAGGTTGGTGGTACATTCATCGCTGCAGTTCTTACAATTATCGGTTATTCAATCAACGATACAATCGTTACCTTCGACCGTATCCGCGAGAACCGTATATTCCTGAATCGTCAGGATCAGCTTGAAGAGCTTGTTAACAAGTCAGTAAGCCAGACAATTACACGAAGCTTGTTCACATCGATAACAACCTTCATCATGGTTCTGGTATTGTTCATCTTTGGTGTGCCGGATATCCGCTTCTTTGCACTTCCTCTTATGGTCGGTGTAGTAGCAGGTACATATTCATCAATCTTTATCGCATCACCGATATGGCTTGATCTTAAAAAGAAATTCACAAAATAAATACTGAGGGGCTGCCGCACATGCGGCAGCCCATATTATTTTGAGGTAAGTAATGGCAAAATGGCTTATTGTGCGCAAAGGCGCAGATTTTGACAGGATAGCGAGAGAACATGGTATATCACCTATCGTTGCGCGTATATTGAGAAATAGGGATGTGTTTGAGGATGAGGATATTGAGATGTATCTTCATTCGGATGAGAAGTATCTTCATGATCCGCATCTTCTGAAGGATATTGATCTTGCTGCAGATATTATGAAGGAGCGTATTGAAGCAGGTGATGCTATCAGAATCATCGGTGATTACGATGTAGATGGAATCTGTTCATCCTATATCCTTTTATCAGGTATCAGACTTTGCGGTGGTAACGCGGATGTGGTTCTTCCTCATAGAATTAAGGATGGATATGGTCTTAGCATAAATCTTGTGGATAAGGCTTATGCTGATGGTAAGAAGACAATTATCACCTGTGACAATGGCATTGCAGCGATAGAGCAGATAGCTCATGCAAAGGAATTAGGAATGACTGTAGTAGTCACTGACCATCATGAGGTTAGTTATTTGGAGGAAGATAAGGAAAAGATGATTCTTCCACCTGCTGATGCTGTAGTCGATCCTAAGCGCAAGGATGATGAATACCCTTATCATGAGATTTGCGGAGCAATGGTTGCTTTTAAGTTCATACAGGTCCTTACAGAGAAGATGGGGATGACTAAAGATGCAGAACTGAGCCATTTCTTTGATGAGATGTCAATCTTTGCAGGATGGGCGACAGTATGCGATGTAATGCCGCTTAAGGATGAAAACAGGGTTATTGTTAAGAAGTCCTTTGAGTGCATATCAAGAACCGGTAATCTTGGACTGCAGGCACTTCTCAGGGCTAATGAAATAGATCCCTTCAGAGTCAGCTGCTACATTTATGGCTTTGTAATCGGTCCCTGTCTTAATGCTACGGGAAGACTGGATTCAGCTATGAGAGGCCTTGAGCTTCTTACTGAGACAAATCCCAATGCTGCAGCGGAGATAGCCCTTGAGCTTAAAGAGTTGAATGACAGCCGTAAGGATATGACCCAGCAGGGCAAGGATGAAGCTATGGAAATTATCGACAGGTATGGGGAAATTCTTCCGGATGTACTTGTAATTTATATGCCTGAGCTTCATGAGTCTCTGGCGGGTATTATTGCAGGAAAAGTGAGAGAGGAAGTTAATCACCCTGTATTTGTATTAACAGACGCCGGAGAGGGACTTGTAAAAGGCTCAGGAAGATCGATTGAAAGCTACCATATGTTTGATGCTCTTAGTGAATGCAGGGATCTTCTTACAAAGTATGGCGGACATAAAATGGCCGCTGGTTTTTCACTTCCTAAGGCCAATTTAGAAGCCTTTAGAGATAGATTAAATGAGAACAGTAAGCTGGTTGAGGATGATTTTAAAGAGATAATACGTCTTGATATGGAGCTGCCTATTAGATATATTTCGATGAATCTTCTTAAGGAGATAGAGACACTGGCTCCATTTGGACAGGGTAATCCTGAACCTGTTTTTGCAGCAAGAGACGTAGAGCTTGTTAAGGGACGCATTATGGGCAGAAATGCCAATGTTGCCAAAATAGTAATAAGGGATCCTGAGGGACAGAGCTTTGATATGATGGTATTTGGAAGTCTGTTCGAAAGGTGGAATGAATTTCTTGATAATAATTTTGGATCTGAGCAGAGAGAAAAGCTATATAACGGAGCATTTCATGATAAAATGTTAGTTAAGATTGCTTATCAGCCCAAGATAAATGAATTTAGGGGAGAAGAAAGCGTTCAGGTTGTATTAAAGGATTTTTGTTTATGAAAAGTATGAAACGAAACAGATTAACTAAATACGAATTGAATAAAAAAATCTCCATAAACCACAAAACACACGCTCTTTGGGAAGCGTGTGCCTGCGGTTTCTTATGAGGGGGAGATAGTTAGTTCATCAACTATCTTGGTTATAATATACAATTAAAATGTGAACTAATTGTGTTCAAATACTTAAGAAAAACAGTAGATTTATTTAGGAAAATCTTAAGAAATTTATTAAAAGGAGGAGAAGGGGATATGAAACTGGAGAATCTTCTTAAAAAACTGGATTATGACGCAACTGTCGGAAACACCGGAGACAAGGCAGATGTGGCATCTGTAGAGATTACAGAGGTAGTAAAAGACAATAGAAAGGTCACAGAGGGATGCCTTTTCATATGTATTGAGGGTATGAATTTTGACGGACATTCAGCTGCGAAGGAAGTAGCTGAGAAGGGCGCTGCTGCAATCGTTGTGGAGAAGGATGTTGAGCTTCCTGAAAATTCATCGACTGTAGTAGTCAAAGTAGAAAGTACCAGATATGCAATGGCATTTATCTCTGCTGAGTGGTTCGGAAATCCTGCAGAGAGTCTTAAGACAGTTGGAATAACCGGAACAAAGGGAAAGACTACAACAACCTATCTTATAAGAAATATGCTTGAGGATGCAGGACATAAGTGCGGCCTTATCGGTACTATTGAAGTCATTATAGGTGATGAGCATATTCATGCCGAAAATACAACTCCTGAGTCCTATGAACTTCAGGAATACATGAGAAGAATGGTGGATGCAGGATGTGACACAGTTGTCATGGAAGTTTCTTCACAGGGACTAATGCTGCATAGAAGCCAGGGATTCATTTATGACATTGGTGTCTTTACAAATATTGAGCCTGATCATATCGGTCCCGGAGAGCATAAGGACTTTGATGACTATATGCACTGTAAGGGTCTTCTTTTCAAACAGTGTAAAACAGGTATTGCCAATGCAGACGATCCGAGAATGGAAGATGTTACCAAGGGACATACCTGTGAGCTTACAACCTATGGCTTTACAGAGGATGCTGATCTTCGTGCTATCAATCTGGCATATCTTCATAAGCCTGGCGAACTTGGCGTTATGTTTGACACAACGGGAATAGTAGAGATGCATGCGCAGGTTCCTACACCAGGCAGATTCAGCGTATACAATGCACTTTGTGCAATTGATGTAGCTAAACACCTTGGCTGTGATGATGAGACAATCGCAGCAGCACTTAAGAAGGCTCATGTAAAGGGCAGAATCGAAATGGTAAAGGTATCTGATGATTTTACACTTATGATCGACTATGCTCACAATGCGATGGCACTTAAGAGTCTGCTAAGCACTCTCCGTGATTATCATCCGACTCGCCTTATAAGCGTGTTTGGTTGTGGCGGAAACCGTTCAAAGCTCAGAAGATTTGAGATGGGTGAGGTCAGCGGAAAGCTTGCTGATTTCACAATCATCACATCCGATAATCCGAGATTTGAAGAGCCTATGGATATCATGAATGATATCGAGACCGGAATGAAGAAGACAGACGGCGAGTATATTAAGATTGAGGATAGAAAGGAAGCTATACGTTATGCCATAGAGCATGGCGAGCATGGTGATATTATCGTACTTGCAGGTAAAGGCCATGAGGACTACCAGGAGATAAAGGGCGTTAAGTATCCCATGGATGAGAGAGTGCTTATTCAGGAGATTTTAAAGGAGATGCAGGAAAAGGCTTGATGGAGACAGGGAGCTTATCTTTTGCAAATATAATAATCGATATCTCCCACGAGAAAGTGGACAGACCTTTTCAATACATAATTCCTGACAGACTAAAGGATAAAATATGTATCGGAAGCTGCGTCAGTATCCCCTTTGGAAGAGGTAATACCAAAAGGCTAGGTTATGTAATAGGAATTACTGATAAACCTGAGTTTGACCCTGAGAAAACCAAGGAAATACTTGATATTACTGAGGGCGAGATGTCTGCAGAGGGTATAATGGTGCAGCTTGCGGCCTGGATGCATAAAAACTACGGCTCTACAATGATAAATGCTTTAAGAACCGTAATTCCGGTAAGAAAAAAATCCAAGGCGCTGGTTCATCGATACATAAGTCTGCAGATGTCAGAGGAGGAAGCAAGGAGTCTTTTTGATACCTGTGTTAAAAAGCATCAGGTGGCAAGAGCAAGACTTCTTGAAGCCTTACTTGAAAATCCGTCGGAGAGGATTCCTTACGAGCTGGTGACAGGCAAACTGAATGTCACTTCTGCTGTCATCAGAGCTCTTTCTGAAAAAAACGTAATAACAATAGAAAGTGAAGAATATTACAGAAATCCTGTCGGAGAAGTAAATGTCAGGAAAAAGGATATAACTCTCAGTGATGAACAGCAGAGTATTGTTAATGAAGTAATATCTGATTATGATGCGGGAAAACGAAAAACCTACCTGATACATGGAATTACCGGAAGCGGAAAGACCGAAGTCTACATAGAGATGATAGATGCTGTTATAGCAAGGGGAAAACAGGCTATTGTGCTTATTCCCGAGATAGCGCTCACCTATCAGACACTTATGCGCTTTTATCGCCATTTTGGAGAGAGAGTTTCGGTCATGAATTCGACACTTTCTCCCGGAGAAAAATACGATCAGGCACAGCGCGCCAAGGAAGGTGATATTGATATCATCATTGGTCCAAGGTCTGCGCTGTTTACACCTTTTCCTAATGTGGGACTCATAATTATTGATGAGGAGCATGAGACTTCGTATAAGAGTGAGACAATGCCCAAGTATCACGCCAGAGAGACTGCAATTGAACTATCAAAGCTGGTTCCGGGAGGCGCAAGCGTAGTTCTTGGCTCAGCGACTCCTTCTCTGGAGGCTTACTATAGAGCCAATAAGGGTGAATATAAACTGTTTGAACTAAACAGGAGACTTACGGGAGGAGCACTTCCGGAGGTAGAAATTGCCGATTTAAGGGAAGAATTAAGATCCGGCAACCGCTCTATTTTCAGCAGGAGTCTTCAGGAAAAAATGCAGGAAGCATTGGATACTGGGCATCAGACAATGCTTTTCATAAACAGGAGAGGACTTGCGGGATTCGTATCCTGCAGGTCTTGTGGTTATGTGTTTAAGTGCCCTCATTGTGATGTTTCAATGTCGGAGCACAGGGGCGGAATGCTGGTATGCCATTACTGCGGCTACTCGCAGCCTGTATCCAGAACATGTCCTGAGTGTGGATCCAAATATGTGTCTGCTTTCAGAGCAGGAACTCAGCAGATAGAAAAAGAGGTCAATAAGCTTTTTCCTAAGGCAAGAGTACTAAGAATGGACGCTGATACCACAAGAACCAAGGGAAGTTATGAAAAAATCCTGTCTGCTTTTGCATCTGAAGAGGCTGATGTTCTTGTGGGAACTCAGATGATAGTAAAAGGCCATGATTTTCCTAATGTAACTCTTGTGGGTATACTGGCTGCGGACATGTCACTTAATGCAGGTGATTACAGGGCAGGGGAGAGAACCTTCCAGTTACTTACACAGGCAGCGGGAAGAGCAGGACGAGGAACTCATCCCGGAAATGTAGTAATTCAGACCTACCAACCCGACAATTACGCAGTTATAAGTGCTGCAGCCCAGGATTATAAGGCTTTCTATGAGGAGGAAATCTCCTACAGGAGTCTTCTGAGATATCCGCCCGCAGCTCATATGCTGGCTATCCAGATATGGGCAAAGGATGAGAATTTCGGAAAAGAAAAAGCCAACATGCTCAGAGCATATATTGACAGAATGCGCGTTCAGAATACAATAATCATTGGTCCTGCGATGGCAGCGATAAGCAAGATAAATGATATTTACCGCATGGTTATTTATGTGAAAAATGAAGATTTTGATGCGCTTACAGATATAAAGGACATGCTTGAACAGGTACTGGATGAATGGGAGAAAAAGGGCATAACAAAGCAGCTTCAGGTGCAGTTTGACTTTGATCCCATGAATTTTATGTAATGTATTTTACAACTGTGATATACTGAGATGTAAAACTAAAAGGTATATATTAGAAAGGCATAGAAGATATGGCACTTAGAGAAATCAGAGAATATGGTGATGATGTACTCGCACGTCCGTGCAAGGAGGTTAAGGAAATAACTCCCAGGATTCGCGAGCTGATTGATGATATGTTTGACACAATGTACGACGCAAACGGCGTTGGACTTGCGGCTCCTCAGGTTGGAGTTTTAAAGAGAATCGTTGTTATCGATTGCTCACCTGAATGTGATGATCCTCATCTTCTTATCAATCCTGTAATCCTGGAGACATCCGGTGAGCAGACAGGCTATGAGGGATGCTTATCACTCCCGGGAAAATCAGGAGTCGTTACAAGACCTAATTACGTAAAGGTAAGGGCTTATGATATTGACATGAAGCCTTTTGAACTTGAAGGAACAGAGCTTCTTGCAAGGGCTATCTGCCACGAATGCGATCATCTTGACGGCCACATGTACGTTGAGAAGGTTGAAGGCGAGCTCGTCAATAACGAGGATCTGCAGCAGCCGGCAGAAGAAGAATAAGAGCTACCTTTGAATTAAGATTACTTGAGGGGTACGGAATTAACCGTTTTATGAAAATATGAGTAGAAAAAAAGCAAAAAGCAGTATAGCAGGCTTTGTAATTTTAATTATTTTTTCTATATTATTGCTTGTTTATTTGGGAATATCAGTTTATTTCATGAGCCATTTTTTATTTAATGTCTATGTAAATGATATTTCTGCTTATAAAATGACGGCAAAAGAGATAGAAACAGAGGTGACGTCGGGACTTAGAAAATATACCCTTACAATACAGGGAAGAGGCGATATCACAGAGGTTATTTCCGCTGATGATATTAATCTTTCTCTGCGTATGGACGGGCAGTTTGACAGGGCACTTAAGGAACAGAATCCGCTCCTGTGGCCGGCATATCTTTTTAATGAGACCCACCTTACTACAGACAATATCGTAGTTTATTCAAAGGAAACAGTAGAGAAAAAAATTGATGAACTTCAGTTTTTCGCTGCTGAAAATATCATAGAACCTACGGATGCGTATGTTTCGGAGGAATCCGGTGAGGATGGCTTCTATATAATTCCCGAGAATTACGGACAGTCACCTATCAGGGAAATCGTAATTGATAAGATATGTTCCGCAATAGATGTACTTGAGCCTGGGGTTACACTGGATGATGAGTGCTATAATGCACCTCAGATTTTTTCGGATAATGCGGAGCTTACGGCTTTATGTAATAACCTGAACACCTATTGTAAGGCTTCCATCACTTATGAGTTTGGCGCGGATACAGTTGTTGTAGACGGCACCAAAATCAAGGAGTGGTGCAACATAAACGGAACAGAGGTAAGTCTTGACGAAGCGAAGGTAAAGGAATTTGTAAACAGTATTGCAAGGCAGTACGACACCTTCGGAAAAACCAGAACGATCATCTCTCACAGTGGAGAACAGGTAACAGTTGAGGGAGGCGATTACGGCTGGTGGATGGACAGAACCACAGAAACAAGTGAACTTATCGCTGCTATTAAAAACGGTGATAAGGGAACCCGTACGCCTGTATATTTCGGAACAGCAGCAGCTTACGGTGAACAGGATTACGGCAATTCCTATGTTGAGATAGACCTCACAGCTCAGCATCTGTGGGTTTATAAGGATGGTCAGGTTGTTGAAGAATCTGACTTTGTTTCTGGCTGCGTAAATAAGCAGAGAATAACACCAAGAGGAACCTATGGCATCACCTATAAGGAAAGAGATGCGACTCTTGTGGGAGAAAACTATTCCTCACCTGTTAAATACTGGATGCCCTTTAACGGCAATGTTGGAATGCACGATGCAAGCTGGAGATCACAGTTTGGCGGATACGATTATATCTTAAACGGTTCACACGGATGTATAAATCTTCCCACAGAGAAAGCGGAGAAGATATTTGATATAGTTGAAAAGGGTGAGGCAGTTCTGGTATACGGTGGAATTACATCACCTGTTCCTGTTGTGGAGAGGGAAGTTGTTGACCCTGCAACCGGGGAAGTGAAGATAGTTAAAAAGCCTGTCATCAATGGCAAAGTTCCCGGTGAGAGTGAGGAAGCAGCTGCGCAGCAGAACACTACAGAACAGAGTACCACTGAGCAGGCACCTGTAGAAGGAACTCCGGAAGCAGCAAGTCCTGCCGCAGAGCAGACGCCTGCAGAAGGCCAGGCGGCACCTGAAGGCCAGACAACTACGGAAGGTCAGACTACCACTGAAGTTCAGCCGGCTACAGAAAATCAGGCTACGCCTGAAGCGTCAGCTAATACAGAAGGAGAGGCTGCAAGTGGTGAGGGTGAAGCCGCACCGGCAGAATAATTACCAAGGAAGGCACTTTTCAGATGGCCAAAAAGGAAAGGTCTAATTTTAAAAAAATATTTTGGATGCTGTTTTCCATACTTCTTGCGGTACTTACTGTTTGGGCTATTTTTAGGGAAAGCAGATCACTTTCGCTACCCAGGCTGTTTGAAGTGGTAGCGGGAGGAAATAAGCTATACCTTACTATTTCAATTCTGTGCGCTACAGGGTATGTCGTTTTTGAAGCGGTGGCTATTTGCTCGATACTTAAGGGTATAAACTATAAAAGGAGTCTTAGGGAAGGTATTTTATACAGTACTTCGGATGTATATTTTTCGGCAATTACACCTTCTGCGACAGGAGGACAGCCGGCAAGTGCATATTTTATGTATGAGGATGGAATTCCCGCGGGAGTTGTATCTGCGACACTTATTTTGAATCTGATGATGTATACAGCAGCAATCGGATTTCTGGGAATAGTTGCGATAATTCTTAATCCCGATTTCTTCAGGGAATTCGGGCAGGCGCCCAGAATTTTGATAATGGTGGGATTTGTAGTATTAATCTTACTTATACTGTTTTTCTTTACTCTGCTCAAGGATAGTGATAAGCTGTTTGATCTGATTAAGCGTATTGTTCTTTTTTTTCAGAAAAAGAGCAGACACTTCGAGGGAGAGCAGCTTTTAGAAAAAATAGAAAAGGCGCATAAAGACTACGGAAACTGTGCCAAAATGTTTGCCGGTAGAAATGATATTTTACTGAAGGCATTTTTATGGAATGTTATTCAAAGAGCTTCTCAGATAGCGATACCGATGTTTATGCATCTTTGCCTTGGCGGTAACAGTAGGGATTCAATAACGCTGTTTTCAAAGCAATGCCTTATTACTATTGGCTATAATTTTGTTCCGATTCCCGGAGCCATGGGAATTGCGGATTATATGATGATAGATGGATTTTCCAATATCATGACACATGAAGCAGCATTGCTGCTCGACATGGTCAGCAGGGCTGTTTCGTTTTACATTTGTGTGACTATAAGCGGCCTGATAACACTTGGAGGATACTTATGGAAAAAGAGAGAAAGATGATAGGTGTTTATGATTATACGATTATTCTCACTTATCTTTCTACAATATCAGGTGCCCTTGGCATAATTATCACCATGACGGGAATAGGACATCCTTACGGTGGTACGGTTTTCCTTATGGTATCAGGGCTCTTTGATGCCTTTGACGGAAGAGTTGCAAGGACAAAAAAGAACAGGACAGAGTTCGAGAAGAACTTTGGTATGCAGATTGATTCCCTGTCTGATCTTATATGCTTCGGAGTGTTGCCTGCTTCAATCGGAATTGCACAGCTTAGAATAAACGGTGCTTTCAGAGATGTTATAAGAGGAAGCATGAATACCGCTAAGACATGGATGGTCATTATCCTTTTGTCTATCGCAGCATTCTATATTCTTTCAGCACTTGTGAGATTGGCTTATTTTAATGCTACTGCAGCTGAGAGAGCAGAGCAGAAAAAGGCACTTGGAAAAGAGTACTATACAGGCCTTCCGGTTACAGCTTCAGCACTTATATTTCCGCTTACACTTATCATTCATTACTTTACAATTGCGGACCTTACATTCTTTTATTTCTGGATGCTTTTGATTGTTGGAATTCTTTTCATAGGTAATTTCAAGATTCCCAAGCCCGGATTAAAGCTGATTTTACTTGGAACTGTAATAGGTATCTTTGAGTTTGGTGCAACTGTTTTCATCCTGGTGACGAATTTATGATTACACTTGAATTATTATATAAAACAAAAATAGGAAGAATTTTACTTAAGCCCTTGACCATCAAGCCCCTGTCAGATCTGGCAGGAAGACTAATGGATTCACGGGCTTCTGTGCTTTTTATAGAACCCTTTGTGCAAAAAAACGGCATAAGGAAAGAGGACTATGTACTTGATGATATTCATTCCTTCAACGATTTTTTCTGCAGGAAAATAAAGAGCGGACTAAGGACTCTGTGTCCTGACGAAAACGCAGTAATTGCGCCTTGCGATGGCTATCTTAAGGTTTGCAGGATTACAAACGGGACAGTTCTTAATGTTAAGCAGAGCAGATTTTCCATAAGAACGCTTTTACGTGACAAAAAGCTTGCGGATAGTTTTGAAGGCGGATACTGCTTTGTCTACAGGCTGTGCGTTGAGCATTATCACAGATATATTTATTTTACCGATGGCTTTAAGATGCCTGACCGTAGCATAAGAGGCTTTTACCATACTGTGCGACCTGTAGCTCTTGAGGAAATACCTGTGTTTACTGAAAACAGCAGGCAGTACTCTGTGATCGACAATGATAAGCTGGGCAGATGTGTCCAGATGGAAGTCGGAGCCATGCTGGTAGGACGAATAGTCAACGAGAAGCCCGGCGCAGGCAAGGTTATAAAGGGCGCAGAAAAGGGTCACTTTGAATTTGGTGGTTCTACCATAATAGTTCTCATCCCCAAGGGCAAAATGAAACCTTCAAAGGAACTCCTCGACAATTCCCGAAACGGTAAAGAAACACCTGTAAAGATGGGAGATGCCGTCGGTGTTGGACATTTGTTGGACAATTGAGTTTACAATGTCATTAAAGAACAAAGCAAGCTCACATTTTTGTGTGAAGCTTGATGAGTTTTGGGACTTCCCTTTTTATCCATACTTTTTCTTCATTTTTTTGGCAGTCCACTTCGGTGGGCTGTCATTTTTTTGCTCTTTTTAATTTTAAGTATTGACACAATACTTATTTTTAGTATAATGAGTTTATGAGTTAAGTATGCAAACAATACTTAACGAGACGCAAAGGGGGATGCCTATGGAGAGGAAGAACAAAGACGGACTGACGGAAAAAGAGTTTCTCGAACGTTATAATCCGGGGGATTATAAAAGACCTTCGGTTACAGCAGATATACTGATCCTTGGAATGAATGAAGATTACTCATCATTGAAGCTCCTTTTGATAAAAAGAGGAGACCATCCGTTTCTGGGATGCTGGGCACTTCCCGGGGGATTTATACAGGAGAATGAAACTGCTTATCAGGCAGCCAGCAGAGAACTTGAGGAGGAAACCGGATTAAAGGGACTGTATCTTGACCAGATATACACATTTACAAAGCCGGGACGTGACCCCAGGACATGGGTGATGAGCATTGCGTATCTGGCACTTATTCCGGCACTTCAGGAGGTCAGAGGACTTGATGATGCGGAGGATGCAGCCTGGTTTGATTTGAGATTCACGGATAATACAATTGAACTTTTGAGTGAAGAGAAGGATGTTCAGATTGTTTACGATCTGAAAAAGGAAGTGTTCAATAATGGTCCTGTAAAATATGAAAATTATACATCGACACTTGTAAGTGATGAAAAACTGGCCTTTGATCATGTAGAGATTCTGATAGAGGCTATGAAAAGATTAAGAGAGCAGATTTATTATAATAATCAGGCATTTTGCCTGGTGGAAAAGACCTTTACTCTCTCAGAACTTCAGAAGGTATATGAAGCGGTTCTGGGAAAGCCACTATATAAAAAGAGCTTCAGGGATATGATAAGCGATAAGGTAACTGAAACCGGAAAAGAGAAGACCTCCGGATTCAGAGGTGGACGCAGAAGTACAGAATATATATATAAAGCTTAGGAGGATTTTTAGGATGAAAAAAGTACTTGTTGTTGTGGACATGCAGAACGATTTTATTACAGGAGCCCTCAGAAATGAGGAAGGAATTGCAATCGTTCCTTACGTAAAGGAAAAGATTGAGAAGGCAAAAGAGGCCGGTGAAACCATCATCTTTACGAGGGATACCCATGGTGATGACTATATGCAGACAGAGGAAGGCAAAAACCTGCCTGTACCTCATTGCATCAAGGGGACAGAAGGCTGGAATATTATCGATGAGCTGAATGCAGATGAGAATGCTTCACTTATTATTGATAAGGAGACCTTTGGTTCGGAAAAGCTTGCTGAATATATGAAGAAAAATGCTGACGAAATTGAAGAGGTTGAATTTGTTGGTGTATGTACTGATATATGTGTTATTTCAAATGTCCTTCTTACAAAGGCTATGATACCCAATAAGAAAATCTATGTTGATGCACGTGGCTGCGCAGGAGTTACTCCCCAGGCCCACAATACAGCACTTGCAGCTATGACAGCCTGCCATATTAAGATAGAGAATTAAGGAAGAGTATGTGGAATATCTTCAGAGAACCTTAAAATGGAGACTGGACCACGAATAAAGGAAAGCGAGGAAATAATATGCTTGGATTTAATGTTCAGGAAGTTGTAGAAAAAAATGTTGCCTATTTAAGGAATTTCTTTGATGGCTTTTCAAAGGATTCCATAGCTGTAATAGGTATCTCAGGTGGAAAGGACTCCACCATTGCTGCAGGACTTCTGGTAAAAGCACTTGGAAAGGAAAGAGTTCTTGGCGTAATGATGCCAAACGGGGTTCAGAGCGATATAGATGATTCTCAAAAGGTGTGTGATTTTTTGGACATCAGAAATACGACCATAAATATTGAGAAGATTTTTAATGCTGCAAAAGAGACCTATGAAGCAAATTCAGAGCTTGAGATTACACCGCAGCTCCTTACAAATCTTCCTCCCCGTCTTAGAATGGCAACGCTTTATGCTGTGGCACAGGGGCAGAAGAGCACGGCATTTGTAGTTAATACCTGCAACCGCTCTGAGGATTATGTAGGTTATTCAACAAAATACGGCGATGCAGCAGGAGATATTTCCGTGCTTCAGGACTTACTTGTCTGCGAAGTGAAGGAGATTGGTGACTACATTGGAATGCCCACAGAGCTGGTTCATAAGACACCAAGTGATGGCCTTTGTGGAAAAACCGATGAGGATAATCTCGGATTTACCTATGCTCAGCTGGACAGCTATATTAAATGGATTGATGAGGGCAGAAACGGAGAATGCCCTGTTGATGAGAAGCTTGCTGCAACGATTGACAGAAAGCATGCAGCCAATCTGCACAAGCTGAAGACAATTCCTTCATTTGCAAGATGAAATAATTACAAAGAAAATCGCCCATGACCTTCATAATCATGGACGATTTTTATTTAATGGGAAATTTCTGTGAAATTTAATCTTTATAGGCTTTGTACAGATATTGCAGGTCGTCATAAGAGTTTTCACCCTTGTATACCAGTACGCAGTCGTCAGATTTTTCTATGACATAATAAGTGAAAACCGCGTGTCCGTCTGCATATACGGTCTCAGGATATTTGAGATAGAGTTTGCTGTCCTTTATATATTCCACATCCGTATCAAGTGATAAAAAGCGGTAGCTGTTTGTATCGGTGTTGTCATCGATGTTGTAATAGCCATCTTCGTTTTTTGATATAGTAAGTTTTCCTGATAAACCGTTAGCGTCACTACTGTAAGTATAGGAACCTGCAAAATCATCAAGTGCAGTATAAAAATCATCATCTCCGAAGTAGTAGGTATGATCCGGATCTATAGCAGAGACAGAACCGGAGGAGGTGGTATCATCCCCGACTTCTTTCATGACATCTTCAAGATAATCGCCATAGTCTTCCGAATCACTCAAATCACCCAGATCTCCGAATTCATCGTCACCGCCGCTTTCACTACTGTAGGGTTTGCCATCCTTTACACCCATGTTTACGGTAAGGCCAAAGTCATAATAGTAGCCCGTGTAATCGTAATCGGTAGGCTCCATGGTCTTTATTTTTTCCGCGAGTGCCTTTGCAGCCTTGACTGAATTTTCATCGAGACTATCGCCGCCGATTGCAGGACCTGAGGGGCCGCAGTATGCGTAGATAAATGATTCATTACCATCTTTATCAGTTGCGACAACATAGTAGTCGTACATATTCTCCAGGTCTTCGGTTTCATAATCCGCTTCGCCAAAGAGAGTCTTAAGCTGTCCATAGGTAAGAGCATAAAGATCACTGCTGAGCATATTTTCATTTATGTGACAGATCTGTCCGCCCATGAATTTACCTGCATCAGCTTCTTCTTCTGTTCCGCGCCTGAATTCATAATCGAGGTAGGATTCGTCTGCTGTGAGTTTTGTCAGAAATGACGGCTTGGCACAGCCTGATAAGCATGCTACGGATAAGAATACCGCAGCTGGTAAAAATACATTCTTCTTCATAATATAGGTCCCCTGACTTTTTTCATATTTTTATTAAAAGATAATAGCATAAGAATGGGATAAAGTCATTGAAACAGGTTTGAGTTATAAGTTATTCCATTTTTTTTTAGGAAAAATTTATGTGCGATATCGTCAAGTCAAAATTATAATTATTCTTGAAGGAACTATAATATCTTATGAGTGAAACAGGATTTTAGTGCCTGATCGTTTGGGAGAGCTATAATCATGATGACATTAAAGGAATACGCCGATAGCAGGTCAATCAGTTATGAGACTGTAAGGGCGCAGGCAAAAAAATATGAAAAAGAATTGGAAGGTCATGTAGAAATAAAAGATCATCACAGAGTTATTGACGACTACGCATGTGATTTTCTTGATAAGCACAGATTAAAAAAGATTATAGTTATGCAATCTGACAACGATGGTCTAAAGCATGAACTTGAACGTGTCCAGGAGGAAAATGAAGAGCTTAAGGATGCAATCATACTATTACAGAAACAGCTTCAGGACCTGACCAGGCAGAATGCATCTCTTCAGGAGAATCTGGCTAGAACGGATACACTACTTTTACTTGCGGATAAGGAACACGAGCAGTTTGAGAGAGTTCAGGCTGAGATCAGACAGTCCCACGATGCACTGATAGAATCACAGAAGGATTTGATTGAGGCAAACGAGGAACTGGCAAGATACCATAGAACCTTCTTTGGTTTTTATGTGAGAGAATTATAGCGAACGAAATTGATAGTTAAGGGGCATTTACTCTGAGGATAGGGTAAAAGCCCTTTTTATAAAACAATGAGGTAAAAAAATGAGGGAATCCTGGAAAAAATCACTTAAGTTTGCAATACCGTTGTTTGTCGGGCTAACTCTGACAGTAATTGCATATTTTATTTTGCTAAGGTTTGATGGAATTACAGGGGTCTTTTCAAAATTGATTTCCACTTTGAAAGCCTTTATCTATGGTGGTGTAATGGCCTATTTACTTAAAACACCATACAACTGGATTGAAGGAAAAATGAAAAAACTACTTAAGGGTAAGAAGGAGAGCCTGGCAGGAGGGCTTTCTGTTGTACTTGTTTTGATTATCGCCATATTAGTAATAATGATTTTGTTGGATATGGTAATTCCTGCTCTTGTAAACAGCATTGCTTCAATAATAAATGAAATCCCTGCTGCAACGGCAAAACTGGAGAAGACTGTTAGAAAGTTTGCTGTTGACAATGCGGTTATTGGCAATTATATCTATCAGGGAATAGATGCATTAAAGAATACAGGCGTTGAATGGCTGACGGATAAGGTGCTTCCGGAGCTTGGCGGACTTATGGGAGGCGTAGCAGGTGCTTTTAGCTCAGTCTTCAGTGTGTTCTATAATATTTTCCTGGGAGTGATCATCTGCATTTATCTTCTGTTAGGTAAGACTACCTTTGCAAGACAGGGAAAGATGATCATATACTCTATTTTTAAAAGAAAAACAGCAGAGAAGGTATTGGATGAAATCTGTTTTATAGACAAGACTTTCGTAGGCTTCTTTGGTGGTAAGATTTTAGACAGTGCAGTTGTCGGGCTTATATGCTATGTTTTCTGTCTTATTCTGCAGTTTACCCTGGGAATGAAAAATGCAGTCCTGATAGCTGTTCTTATCGGCGTAACGAACATAATTCCTTTCTTTGGCCCTTTTATCGGAGCGATACCCTCGGCTCTTATTATTTTGATGGATTCCCCCTTGTGCTGTCTGATATTTATTATATTTGTGGTAGTACTTCAGACAGTTGACGGCAATGTTTTAGGTCCGATGCTCCTTTCGGGTAGCGTAGGATTATCCGGGTTCTGGGTACTTTTTGCAATCACGCTCTTTGGAGGCCTGATGGGAATTGTGGGAATTCTTGTAGGTGTTCCCGTATTTGCTGTTATATATGATCTTATCAGACGTTTGGTTTATTATATGCTGGAAAAACATGAGATTACCGAATACCTTCCTCAAAAGCAGGAAGTAAAGGAAGATGAACCGGAAGCAAAAAAATAGGGAAAATCACATAGGTATCCCATTATTTTTCCGTATGTAGTACAATTAAGAACGATAATACATATTAAGGAGAAAAACTATAAGTATGAAAATAGTTTACATGGGTACTCCGGATTTTTCCGTACCACCGCTTGAAAAGATGATAGAAGCAGGTCATGAGATTGTGGCAGTTGTGACTCAGCCTGATAAACCAAAAGGGAGGAGCAATCAGCCTGTTCCGTCACCTGTTAAAGAATGTGCATTAAAGCATGGACTAAAGATCATGCAGCCTAAGAAGATAAGAGAGGCAGAGGTTGTTGAGGAGCTTAAGGCTCTAAATGCAGATATATTTGTTGTGGCAGCATTCGGACAGATACTCTCCCAGGAAGTGCTTGATATACCAAGGTTCGGCTGTGTTAATATTCATGCTTCACTTTTACCCAGGTACAGAGGAGCGGCACCTATTCAGATGTGCATCCTTAATGGGGACAAGACTACAGGCGTAACCATAATGCAGATGAATGCCGGAATGGACACAGGTGACATCCTTATAACTAAGGAAATTCCCATAGATGATGACGATACCGCGGGAACTCTTTTTGATAAGCTTATGTATCTGGGAGCAGACCTCATAGTAGAGGCACTTCCTAGGATTGAAAATAGCGAACTTACACCAATTCCTCAGAACGATGCTGAGGCTACAAAGTGTGGCAAGATCAGCAAGGATATGGGACAGATTAACTGGAATGATTCCGCTGAGAAGATTTCATTCCTTGTAAGAGGCATGAATCCCTGGCCAAGTGCATACACCAGACTTAACGGCAAAATGCTGAAAATCTGGACCGCAAAAGTTCTAAAGAACAACGCGGATGGAACTCCGGGATCAATAGCCACTGTGAATAAAGATACTTTCACGGTCAACACCGGTAACGGCCAGCTCGAAATCCTTGAACTTCAGCTTGAAGGCAAGAAACGCATGTATGTGAAGGATTTTCTTTTGGGCTATACCTTGAATGTGGGAGATATCCTTGAATGATATCCTAATCCACTATGTTAAACAGGATACAAATACTAAATGGAACTACTGAAATTAAAGCTTTGAATGAGAGCACAGGGGTTGATCCGGCTTTGTGAAGTAATATATATAATACTTTGCGAGATTTAAACCACGGAGATAAGACCTGTAAATCGTGAGAGCCTCTGCTCGAAACGATTTATGCTTAGGGCTTATCGGAGTGCTTGGTTTAATACGAGCAAATATTATATATATTATGAAAAAAAGACGGAGCAGACATTGTGCTCGGACTAAAATATTAGGAGGAGACAATAATGTACAGATATGGATATGGGGGAATGATGTTTGACTACACGTATGTACTGGTTTTGATTGGTGCAGTTCTTTGCATGCTTGCCAGTGCAATGGTGAGGTCAACCTACAGCAAATATGCAAGAGTAAGAAGCATGTCAGGTATGACAGGAGCGCAGGTTGCTACTGAAATACTTAGAAGAAACGGAATAAATGACGTAGCAGTGGTTCATGTTCCGGGAAACCTTTCAGATCACTTTGACCCAAGGAACAACACAGTAAATCTCTCAGACAGTACCTATGGCTCCACCAGTGTTGCTGCGATTGGAGTTGCAGCTCATGAGTGCGGCCATGTAATGCAGCACCATACAGGCTATGTCCCGATTAAAATCAGATCTGCGCTTGTACCTGCAGCTAATATCGGATCCAAGATTGGGATTCCGATAATAATTCTTGGACTTATCATCGGAATGACACCCCTTGCAAAGATTGGTATCTGGGTGTTTTCCATTGCTGTGGCATTTCAGCTTGTGACGCTTCCTGTGGAGTTTGATGCTTCACATAGAGCGCTTGTAATGCTGGAAGAGTATGGGATTCTAGCTCATGATGAGAATGCTCAGGCAAGAAAAGTACTTAGTGCGGCGGCTCTTACTTATGTGGCAGCAGCTGCTTCATCTATTTTACAGCTTCTTCGTCTTGTTTTAATTGTTAACGGCAATAGAAGCAATAGGAGGTAAGATGGCTGGGGAAATCAATGAAAGGCGTATAGCTTATGATATTCTGGCTGAGATGGGAAAAAGTGACTCCTATCACAAGTCGGTGATTAAGCTTGCGCTAAATAAGTATGATTATCTCGAAGCAAAGCAGAAATCGTTCATAAAATATCTGGCGGGAGGCGTCATTGAGCGTCAGATAACACTTGACTATGTCATCAGCCAGTTTTCAAAGACTCCGATTAAAAAGATGGCAAAACCCATATTATATATTCTGAGAATGGGCGTTTACCAGATACTGTACATGGATTCCGTGCCGGATTCGGCAGCGGTAAATGAAGCTGTTAAACTCACTCAGAAGCTTCATTTTATTGGCCTTAAGGGTTTTGTTAATGCGGTTTTGAGAAATGTTTCAAGAAAAAAAGATGAGATAGCATGGCCTGATCCCGGCGAATCAGTAGAATCGAGAATCAAATATCTTTCCGTCAAATATTCACAGCCTGAGTGGATCGCAAAGCTGTTCCTTGATGAATTCGGTTTCAAAAAAACTACCGAAATCTTTGCATTTTTCTTAAAGACAAGACCGATAACAGTGCGATTCAGCAGTAGGTTTACTGCGGATGAGCTTAGGCCTATACTTGCAAAAATGAAAAATGCAAATAATGGTCATATAGAAATGAGACCCAGTTCGCTGCTTCAATATGCGATGGATTTGTATCATACCGACAACATCAGATACCTTCCGGGATTTGAGGAAGGCGCTTTCATGGTTCAGGATATAAGCTCTATGCTTGTCACTGAGATTGCCGCTCTTCGTAAGGGGGATACGGTAATAGATGTATGTGCCGCTCCGGGAGGAAAAAGCCTTCATGCTGCTGATGTATTGAAGGATACAGGCAAAGTAATATCAAGGGATATATCTGAAAATAAGTGCATTTTAATACGTGAAAACGTAGAAAGAATGGGTTATAAAAATGTAGTGGTTGAGGATTATGATGCTGAGAAGCATGACAAGTCACTTGAGGGCAAGGCTGATGTGCTATACTGTGATCTTCCCTGCTCCGGGCTTGGTGTAATCGGAAGAAAACCTGATATCAAGATGAACACGGACATGACTGCTGTGCTTGAGCTTCAGAAGACTCAGAGAAACATATTAAGCAGTGTCTGGAATTACGTAAAACCCGGTGGAACACTCATCTACAGCACCTGTACACTCACAACACAGGAAAATGAGGATAATTATAGGTGGATACTTGAGAACCTTCCATTTTTCGCAGTAGATATCGAGGACAGACTTCCGGGTAAAATGAAGGAAATCCAGACAGCAGGAGCCGGTTATGTTCGTATTATTCCTGGAGAATACGGGACGGACGGCTTTTTCATAGCAAAGTTTAAACGAAAAGTACTGTAGGAAAAAACGGATGACAGATATTAAATCACTTACAAAAGAAGAATTAACAGAACTGATAAAAGATATGGGGGAGCCCGGCTTTAGAGCCGGGCAGCTTTATGATTGGATGCATAAAAAGCAGGCACGAAGCTTTGATGAGATGACAAACCTCTCTAAAAATCTCAGGGAAAAACTGGGATCAGAGTGTGACTACGTGTCTCTTAAAATCGTAAGAGTTCAGGAATCAAAGCTGGACGGGACAAGGAAATATCTCTTTGAGCTCGCCGATGGAAACCTCATTGAGAGTGTTTTCATGAAATATCGTTTCGGTAACAGCGTGTGCGTATCCTCTCAGGTCGGGTGCCGCATGGGATGCAGATTCTGTGCATCGACCATCGACGGAGTGGAGAGAAATCTTGAGCCCTCGGAGATTCTGGATCAGATATACGCCATAACCCGCGACACCGGAGAGAAGGTATCGAGAGTTGTAGTAATGGGTAGCGGAGAGCCGCTGGACAACTATAACAACATCCTTAAGTTTGTAAAGCTTCTCACAGATGAAAACGGCCTAAATCTCGGACAGAGAAATCTTACGATATCAACCTGCGGAATAGTGCCGAACATGAAGCGCCTCGCAGATGAAAAGCTTCAGATAAACCTGGCAATATCATTGCATGCTTCCAATCAGGAGAAGAGGCAGGAGCTTATGCCCATTGCCAACAAGTATTCTATTGAAGAACTCCTTGATGCCTGCAGATATTATTTTGATAAGACAGGAAGACAGCTTACCTTCGAGTATTCCCTTGTGGGCGGCGTTAACGACACGGATGAGGACGCAGATGAGCTGGCAGATATTCTCGGAAGCCTTAACTGCGTTGTAAACCTTATACCTGTTAATCCGATTAAGGAGAGGGATTTTGTTGAGAGTACCTCTGAGAGAGTACAGGCTTTCAAGAAAAAACTTGAGAAGCGTCACATCAATGCAACTGTCCGAAGAGAAATGGGCCGTGATATAGACGGTGCCTGCGGCCAGCTCCGCAGAAGGCATATTTCTGAGGGGTAAAATATCTAAATGAAATTTAAGTAATTGATTTTGAGATATCTGCCTGATATACTAATTTAGTTAAAAACACTTAAAGTATTTTCGATGATTCATTATCACCACGAATCATCAAGAGGAGAGTTTACAATGGGAATTAGTATTATCACAGATTCAGCAAGCGATATACCGCAGGAAACTGCCAAAAAATGGGGGATTAAGGTTATACCTTTGAAGGTCAGATTCGGCGAGGAAGAATTTCTTGACGGAGTTACCCTCCCCTATACAGTTTTTTATGAAAAACTGGTAGAGAGTGACACACTGCCCAAAACAAGTCAGATTCCACCTTTTGAATACGAAGAGATATTCCGTAACGAAGTGGATGCCGGAAATGATGTAATTTACATAAGCCTTTCCTACGGAGTTTCAGGCTGTTACCAGAGCGCCTGCCTTGCTGCGGAAGAAATCGGGGACAGGGTTCATGTGATAGACTCGATGCAGTTTTGTATTTCACAGTATATAATAGTAGCCAGGGCGGTCGAGCTTAGAGATGAAGGAAAAAGTGCTGACCAGATAGTTTCCATAATAGAGCAGGAAAAGAAGAGTGCAAGAGTTATATCGGTTTTCGATACTCTTGAATACTTAAAGCTTGGCGGCAGAATATCCGCAGCAGCAGCCCTTGCAGGTGGTGTTCTTTCAATCAAGCCCGTAATTACCATTGAAAACGGAGTGGTTGCAGTTGTCGGAAAAGCCAGAGGCTCCAAGAACGGCAACAATCTTCTTATTCAATATATTGAGAAGAATGGCGGAATTGATTTTGACAGACCGATATGTCTTGCATATTCCGGACTATCGGATATAATGCTAAAGAAATACTTAGAAGATAGCAAACACCTTTATGAAGGTAATTATAAAGGTGAATTAAGCGAAATACCCGTTGCTCATGTGGGTGCAACCATCGGAACCTATGCAGGCCCCGGGGCAATCGCATGCGCATATTTTCAGAAAACTTAATAATCAAAAGGAGAGAGGAAAAACATGAAACAGGCATTTGACAATGACAAATATCTTCAGATGCAGTCTGAGCGTATCCGCGAGAGGATTGGACAATTCGGCGGTAAGCTGTATATGGAATTTGGAGGAAAGCTTTTCGATGATTACCATGCATCAAGAGTTTTGCCGGGATTTCAGCCGGATTCCAAAATCCGCATGCTCACTCAGCTAAAGGAAGATGTTGAGATTGTTATAGTCATCAACTCAGGAGATATTGAGAAGAATAAGGTAAGAGGCGACCTTGGAATCACTTACGATATGGACGTTCTTCGCCTTATTGATGCCTTTCATGGTTACGGACTTTATGTTGGCTCTGTAGTTCTTACACGCTATGACGGAACAGAGCAGGTTGTAGCTTACCAGAAAAAGCTTGAGGCACTGGGCCTTAAAGTCTACAGACATTACTCAATTCCCGGATATCCTTCAAATATTCCGCTTATCATCAGTGAAGAGGGCTATGGTAAAAATGAGTACATCGAGACAAAGCATTCACTCGTTGTTGTAACTGCGCCCGGTCCCGGAAGCGGAAAAATGGCTGTCTGCCTCTCTCAGCTTTATCATGAAAACAGACATGGCGTTAAGGCCGGATATGCAAAATTCGAGACCTTCCCGATCTGGAATATTCCGCTTCAGCACCCGGTTAATCTTGCTTATGAGGCTGCAACGGTTGATCTTGCTGATATGAATATGATCGATCCCTATCACCTTGAAGCTTATGGTGAGACTACGGTTAACTACAACAGGGATGTGGCTGTTTTCCCTGTGCTTAATACAATGTTCAAGACAATTTACGGGGATTCACCTTACAAGTCACCCACAGACATGGGTGTAAATATGGCAGGTAACTGCATCATTGATGATGAGGCAGCTCAGGCAGCAGGCAGACAGGAGATCATCAGACGTTATTACAAGGAACTCTGCGAGGTTAGAAAGGGAGAGAGCTCTCAGGACAGAGTTGATACTCTCGAGATCCTTATGCAGAAGGCAGGCTGCAGCATTCAGGACAGACCTGCAGTTGCGGCAGCTAATCTTAAGGCAGAGCTTACAGGTGCTCCTGCGGCAGCGATTGAGCTTCCGGATGGACAGGTTGTTACAGGAAAAACCAGTGCCCTTATGGGCGCTACCAGCGCTATGCTTATGAATGCACTTAAGACAATGGCAGGTGTTCCGGACGAAATAGACCTTATTTCGCCTTCTATTATTGAACCTATACAAAACCTTAAGGTTCAGCAGCTTGGTGGTCACAATCCTCACCTTCACGTAGGCGAGATTCTCATTGCTCTTACTATCTGCGCTGCCACAGATGAGCATGCAAAGGCAGCACTTGAGCAGGTTGACAAGCTTCGCGGACTTGAGGTTCACTCAACGGTTATCCTTTCCCCCGTTGATGAGTCCACTTTCCACAAGCTTGGTGTAAACCTCACCTGTGAGCCCAAGTACCAGACCAAGAAGCTGTTCCATGGTTGATATTTTTTTATATATTTTAACGAAATAACATTCGATTTTAACTGATTATTTATGGAATTATTAGAATTGATTTTTCTACCGCGTGCTATAATAACACTATGGAACCAATCATTTCAGCTATATATGTTGGAGGTTCATCATGAATCAGAGCTTATATGATGCTGTATTTTGCGTAGATGTAGGCGGACAGAAGGTAGATCCTTTTGGAGCAGCAACAGTTGATTTCGGAAAAGTTATTAGTGATATGAAGCTTGGAGGCTATGAGATAACCTCCCTCCATGTTGCAGAATTCATGGTTCTTCATTTCCTGGACGACCTTAGGAAAGCAAAGAATCAGATAATCACTGATACTATGGATCTTCCTAACCGCGAAGAGGTTTGCAGAGAAAAGTACGGTATGTCCTTCAAGGATATACATGCTCTTGAGCCAACAAAGGATTTTGAGTTTGACTTAAAGAGCGGACAGGTTATCCTGTTTCTTAGCCATGATGCACAGTACATGGAAGATGCCTATATGCAGGTATTTGGGCAGAAACTGAACCAGTTCTGCCAGGAAACGGGATTTATTTACACGAAGCTCGGCGAGGCGATTTGAATGTCTTGCTTATGCAATTTTATTCCTCCTTTCCTTTCTAAATATTGTCATGAAGACGGCCTGACGAGAGTATACCTCCGCCGGGTCTTCTTTTTGTCTACGACAAAAAGATGCTCCGCAGGATGCGCAGCTCGCAGATTGGTAATTTATTGCTTCGCAATACTGCTCGCGCGCACGGTTCCCGCAAGCGGAAACCGATTTGAAGCGCGAAATGCTCGAAAATGCTTGCATTTTCGAGCTTGCGTCTGCATTTTGCGAAAAAAAGATGCTCTTCCTTTGGCTTTTCTTTAGTGAATTGTGGTGCTTCATGAGGCGCTGACGAAGCATTTTCATCCAGTTGGCCAAGAATTCCCCATATAGACTGACGTACTCGGGTAAGTTTACGGAGGCCGTTCAGTCTGTGATTAGATTTGTTCGCGAATTGACGTAACTCCTACCGGAAGATTTAACCCGCAGATGGACCGGAAGGAGTGAATTAGCAGCTACAGACTGAACTCAATGTTTCAACCGTTAAGTCTATAAGTGTGATAACGAAGAACTGGTTGAATGGCAATTGGAAAATGGCTCAAGATGTGAAGTCTGTAGGTAAAGATAAAGAAGAATTGGTTGAACAGCACTTGAAAAATGACTTAAGCCGATAAGTCTGTAGAGCGGTAAAGAGGCACATAGACTGAACAGAGTCTGAAAAGCTATGCGGAAATGTGCAGGAGACTTAGCTTCGCGGGAGTACTATTCGGTTTGATGTACTGAAATTCGCGAACAAATTTTATACAGTCTTTATAAAAACATAATACAAGCCTAATAAAAGCCCGATATGAGAAAAGATATAATTAAATAGTAAATGTGTGCTTTTTCAATTGGAGGACAACCATAATGAAAAAACTTATTTCTATTACACTTGTACTTACGATGATTCTGACAATGTGCGCCTGCGGTGCAAAGAAGGACGAGGGAAATAGCGGAGCAGCTAATTCTGAGGCTGTAAGCAGTGAAACATCAAGTAGTGAAACAGCAGCTGCTGAAGCTGCAAGTAATGAATCAACAGGCGATGCTTCTGAAAAGGGTGAAAGCGAGTCAGAACGTAAAATTCAAAAGGTCGGAGTATTGACCTTCTTAAATATGAGTGAAGAAGAGACTGCGAAGTTAGTCGAAGCACAATTACTTACCACTTTACAATTAGCAAGGGAGAGTCAGGCAGAGACTGGTTACAACCAGGATCTAATTCCTGGTAGGAATTTCGAATTCGCTGTGGTTTTCTATGACACTCTTGATTCGATGCTAATGGGATTAAATGCTGGGGACATAAATAGCATGATAATCTACTCTAAGACGGCCCAGTATCTATGTGCTACTAACGATAATCTGGAGATTCGATCTAATTATGATTCTGGAAAAGAACTAGGTAGATTTGCTTCAACAGTATTGGAAGGCCATATGAGCAATGATTTTGCTTTTCTTATGCTTGATGGAAATGAAGCACTTAGAGATGAATTTAGTAGTGCCATTATTGATATGAAAGCTGATGGCACCATGGATAGACTGATAATTGAGCAGATAGATGCGTTTATAAATGGAGGCGATGTAAAACCTATTGCAATGCCTAATATCACTGGTGGAGATACCCTTAAAGTTGCTGTTACCGGATCACTTCCACCTATGGACTACGTGGCTGCAGATGGTACACCTGCTGGATTCAACACCGCTGTACTTGCGGAGATTAGTCAGCGTATTGGGAAAAATATAGAAATTGTAGTAGTAGACAGTATAGGTCGTTCAACAGCACTTTCCAGCGGAACTGTGGATGCAGTTTTTTGGACACGTACAAACAATGGTTCAGTAGAGTCTAGAGAATCTAATGAAGACACTTTAAAATCGAATTATGAAACGAGTAAAAGCGAAATGACCGAAGAGGAATTTGAGACTTTTTCAAAGATTAGGGAACTTGTTGACTTTAAATCATATAGTACAGTGGATATGCCAGAAGGAACCATTTGTACTGAATCATATTACTCAGACATTATGGTGCCAATAACGAAGAAAAAATAATTTCGGGATAATTTCTACCATATTAGGAAATAAACTTTAATTCTCAGAGGGCTGCCAGTTGGCAGTCCTCTTTTTGAGTTGCCCAAAATACAGTATTTCGTGGGAGTAATATTCGGTTTGATGTACTGAAATTCGCGAACAAATTTATACAGTCTTTATAAAAACATAATACAAGCCTAATAATAGCCAGATATAAGAAACGATATAATTAAATAGTAATTATATGCTTTTTCAATAGGAGGTCAGCAGTAATGAAAAAACTGATTTCTATTACACTTGTACTTACGATGATTCTGATAATGTGTGCCTGCGGTGCAAATAAGGATGATACAAATAGTGGAGCAGCAACTAGTGAAGAAGTAACGACTGAAGCAACAGGTAATGATGCGGATAATGCGGTTGCACAGCAGTCTGAAAAATCTACAGAAGAAATTGAAGTTAACAAGCATTACACTATAAGAGGGTTGCCCGGCAGCCCTCTTATTTTATTACAGAAACAATGCTAAAATACGGCCTCGGTTTCCCTGTTTTTAGGATGAATACTGGGCTGAAAAACAGTACTAACTTAACCGTTTTCGTTTCTTAAGATTTTCTTAAAAAAGGCTCCTGATTATTACATTTCACTTAATTATTTGCTACGATTATTCTAGTGTCGCCCTTGTTTTTCGTTTTTGCAATTTAGGAGGAAAAAATATGCTGAATAGAGGAGATTGTGTTGTTTACGGTAATCATGGTCTTTGTGAGGTGAAGGACATTCTTGTTCCGTCTTTTCTTGAGAGAGGCAACGAAACGCTCTACTATAGCATGGTTTCCAGCATAGACAGCAAGGGGGTTCTCTATGTTCCGGTTGACGGAGCAGAGGAGAAGATGCGTGATGCTATTGATGCCGATGAGGCTGAGGAGCTCATTGGTGAGATCGACGAGCTCGAGGTCTATGATATTCCCCAGGGAAAGAAGGCAGAGGCTGTTATCGTTGAAGTTATTAAGAGAAATAAGGCTCCTGAGATGATGTGCCTTGTTAAGTCTCTTCGTAAGATCAAGGCTACAAGAGCAGCTGAAGGTAAGAAGTTCGCATCTATGGATGAGAAGTACCTTGGCATCGCTGAGAAGCTTCTTTATTCTGAGATGGCTTACTCGATGGAGTCCAAGCTTGACGCTGTTAAGGAGCGTGTTACAAGCGAGCTTTCACAGCTTACACTTGCCTAATATATTATTTGCTTATTAAAAATTTAATCCCAAATACAAAAAGCAGGTACCGCAACTTATCATAGTAGTTGCGGTACCTTTTTATATGCTTATAAGGTGTGCGAAGTTTTAGTTTTTTAAATATATTTTATACGATTTTTAGAAACTGTGTTTTCTCCATATGCTATAGTATACGAAGCTGATGACATTCATTTTCTTAAGGAGGGAAAATATGAAGATTACTACTTTTGATCCTATAATCCTATCACCCAAGGCAGATGAAGCTATCAAGGTTTTTGAAGAATTAGGATTTGAAAAGACACATGCTCCGGTAACAGATACAGGCAAATCGATGGTACAGTCTGTACGCATGAAGGACGCAAACGGTTTTCATATTGATATATCAGATGTAGATACTATACCGCAGGATAAAATTTATATCAGAATGAATGTTGATGATTTTGATGAAGCATATGACATTCTGAAAAAACATGGATTTACAAATAAAAGAGGAGATGACACTCTTGATACTAACCATGCAAAAGAAGCTACAATGGTTTCTCCTTCAGGCTTTACAATCGCACTTGTTAAGCATGTTCAGTGAACCTGGCATCTCCTGGGCGCAAGGGTTCTTACGGTAGATGACTTTTTATTTTCCGCGGAATTCTATCGGGGTGACGCCAAAGCTCTTTTTGAAGAGCCTCGTGAAGTAGGAGTAATTGTCATATCCGACATACTGGGCGATATCGTGAATGGGATAATCAGACTCAGTTAAAAGCTCCTTTGCCAGAGACAGGCGCTTTTCAATCACATAGTTTTTGTAGCTCATGCCGGTTTCTTTTTTGAAAATTCTGGTTATGTAATCAGGATCAAAAAAGAACATAACAGAGAGCTGCTCGCGGCTTATATCCTCACGGAAATGGTCATCTACGTATTTTAGAAGAGCTTTTATATTGTTTTCATTTTCAGCGGAATCCGTAATGATTTCAGGGAGAGGTTCACCTTTACCTGCAGAGCTGTCAAGTAAATCCTGAGTTTCCTTTAGAGTCTCAGCTTCCTTTATGGCTTTCCTGATAATCCTGGTAAGCTCAACGTAATCAATGGGCTTTAGAAAATAGTGAAAACTCTTAAGCTCTATGGCCTTTTGGGCATAGGAAAAATCCGCATAATTTGTAAGGAAAATGGTGGGTACCTGATTTCCCTGCTCTCGGAGATAATTAAGCAGATCAAGACCTGATCCGTGTGGCATATCAATGTCACTAAGGAGCAGGTCTATTTTGTTATTTTCCATAATCTCTTTTGCAGAGTTTATGTTACTGGCAGTAAAAACCTCAGTTATCCCGAGGCTGTCCCAGGCTATTCCTTTTTGCAGGGCCGCAATTACAAAGCGGTCATCATCAACCAGTAGAACTTGCATTTTGTATTCCTCTATTTGGGGTAGCTGTTTTAAATAAATCCGGGCGCGACATTTGTCGTCTCACTTAGTGGCTCTTTGGAAGCCCCAGCTTCACAACTCCGCCGCCATTATTATCATTTTCGAGATAAAAATCAAATCTGTCTTCGTAAAGCAGCTTTAGCCTTCTGATACAGTTTGATATTCCGATGTGTGAACCATCATCAGTAGTAAGGTATTCACCTTTTCCTATTTTTTCAAGAACCTCTGCAGGGAATCCCTGACCGTTATCCTTTATGCAGATTTCAATGTAATCCTCATTATTTTTTACATAGTCTTTTCCTGTAATGGAAATCTTAAGACTTTCCCCTGCAGGCTCTGCGTATTTGATGATATTTTCCACAAAGGTGATAAGAAGAAGTGGAGGAATCATTATATCCATATCCTTTTCATCTATATCACAGCTGTAATCAATGTCCTCAGAGAGTCGCAGCATCTGGATATCAAGGTAGTCCTCAGTATGGGCAATCTCACTGCTTAGGGGGACAAAGTCCTTATCAGCCTGGAAAAGGTACCGGAAATACTTTGAGGTGAACTGTAGCATTTTTTGTGCTGCCAAGGTGTCTCCAAGGCTGATCATGGAATCGATTGTGGTAAGGCAGTTTAGATAAAAGTGAGGCTTTATCTGCTGTTGCAGGAAATGTATCCTGAATTTATTCTGATCAAGCTCTGCTTCATAGATGTTGATACGGAGTCTTGTTATCTCATGAATAAGACTCTTGAACTGGTCATTTATCTGGTTCAGCTCCTGCATTCTGCTGTCGGTAAGATCAAGTGCTCCTACGTCTGAATCGGAGAGAGAATCCATTTTTGACAGATTACTTGAAAAGATTTTTATAGGTAAAATCACTTTTTTATATGTTACAAGAATATATCCGCCCATAATGAAGCTTAGCGCCAGGGTTGCCAGAAATACCAAAAACTGCAGCATAAATATCTTTCCGTAGTTTCCCAGCATGTCTGAATCGATGACAAGCGTAAACGGAAGAGAGGCCTCTTCACCGGGGAAAATCTGTGTGTTGTAATAGTATTTCAGGAGCCCTTCAGGGCTCTGCCCGCTCTGATAATATTTGTTTCCGTCGAGGCTAAGGAACTGAATGTTTCCATGTGAGCCCAGCTTGATGTTAAACAGCGGAGCCAGGATATCATCAATTGAAACCAGTGACACAAAGGTCCGGTGTTTATAGGTGATTGAATAATACAGGTAGGTCTTTCCGTCAATAACGCTGGGAATCCATGAAAAACCATCTGAATTATCAGCTTTTTCGACATCCTCAATTACCTTCTTTTTTATCTTCTTATAGGTCTCATAATTGACTGTCAGTTCAGAGGCATTTATGAAAATATCCCCTTCATCCCAATAGAAAAAGTACATGTACTCAGAGCCTGTGGAGTATTGCATATCACTGACCCTGAGGCGCAGATCGTTCCCGGCCTGTCTGAAATCACCCATATGTTTATCCCTGGAAAAGGAATCAAGTATAGGATCATGTACAACAGTCCACTGGACAAAATGTGCAATGGCGTCAAGCCTGTGGCTTAAATCGGTTTGATAAATGTTTACGGCGTTTTCCAGTGACAGACTATTTTGTCTTCTTATTTCCCAAAAAGAATACCCGCTGATGAACACGAAAATGATCACGACAGGGATCGCTGTCCATAGCGTTTTTCTTAATATCTGTACAACGGGATAACCCATATTTCTTCTTGCGTTTTTCATAGTTTCATTATAATTAAAAGATTTCAGTTGCACCATATTAAATCGGTTCCTGTTCGGAAAAGTGCTATTCATAAATCTGAAAAGTGCTATTTTTTGATTTTTGAAAAATATAAGATTTAACTCGACAGTTGAACACAGCGAACTGAGGAGAAAGAAAATGAAAGAAAAAGCACTAAAAAACATCAGAAAGTATTACCAGTTGTATTTATTACTTTTGCCATCAGCGATTTTGTTGTTCTGTTTTGCATATCTTCCGATGGTCGGAATAGTGATAGCTTTTCAGAACTACTCACCGGCACTTGGAATATTGCACAGTCCCTTTGTGGGTTTTAAAAATTTTATCCAGTATTTTAAGTCCTACCAGTTTACGGTAACTATTAAAAATACGTTGTTGCTTAGTCTGTACAGCATAGTGGTGGGCTTCCCCCTTCCGATTCTGCTGGCACTTATGTGTAACCAGATGAAGACTAAGATGTTTAAGAAAGTCTTCCAGGTTGTGACCTACCTTCCGCACTTTATATCAACAATGGTTATGTGTGGTTTGGTGCTGATCTTCCTGTCACCAAGCAGCGGATTGTTCGCAAATCTGTTCAGGCTTTTCGGACAGGAATTTCCGAATGTGATGTCAAGTGCAGCAGCCTTTAAGCATGTATATGTATGGAGTGACATCTGGCAGCACCTCGGCTGGGACAGCATCATCTACCTGGCAGCGCTTGCAGGAATAGATCCTACCTACTACGAAGCTGCAACAGTGGACGGTGCAAGCACACTTCAGAAGATAAAGTACATCGATATTCCAATGATCATGCCGACTGCAATGGTACTCCTCATTATGAGAGCAGGAAGCATCCTGGGAATAGGTTTTGAAAAGGTGTTCCTCCTTCAGAATGTTCAGAACATCATGAGCAGTGAGATCATTTCGACCTATGTTTACAAGATGGGTATGCAGAGCATGCAGTACAGCCTGTCAACAGCGATTGGCTTATTCAATACGGTAGTAAATGTGATTGTGCTTCTTTTTGTGAACTTCATCGCGAAGAAGCTTACAGACAGCAGTTTATTCTAAAAAGGAGGTACTCATGGAAAACATACTAAAACTGGAAGCGGAAGCTTCCCCGAAAATAAAAAAGAAAAGTAAATTCACCCAGGATAATTTGGTAAACATCATTTTTCATCTGATTGCGGTTCTTATGATAATCGCGGTTCTGTATCCACTATGGTTTGTCATAATAGCATCCTTTAGTAATCCCGCGGATGTGGCAAACGGAAAAGTGTGGCTATGGCCAAACGTAATAGATGTAAGGGGATACCAAAAGCTTTTTGAACAGAGCCAGATCTGGAAGAGCTATTGGAACACCATATTTTATACCTTCGCCGGCACTGCGGTTGCTCTATTTGTAAATATTACTGCCGGTTATGCAATGTCAAGGAAGGACCTGCCTGGAAGAAAATGGATCAACATTTTCTATCTCATACCGATGTTTGTCGGAGGCGGTCTGATCCCCACCTACCTTGTGGTTAAACAGTTCGGACTCCTTGACAACTTCCTCGTTATGATTGTTCCCTTTGCGGTATCCACTTACAACATCATAGTTGCGAGGACATTTTTTCAGAATTCCCTCCCGGAATCATTATGGGAAGCCGCGCAGATTGATGGCTGCAGCACTATGAGATACTTCGTTCAGTTTGCAGTACCTCTCTCAAAAGCAGTAATAGCGGTTGTCGGACTTTGGACGGCTGTAGGACTTTGGAACTCCTGGTTCAACGCTCTTATTTATCTGCAGAACGAAAATCTCATTCCGCTGCAGCTCCTCCTAAGAAGGATTCTTATTTCAAACGAATCTCTTTTGGGTGCTGCAACAGGAACGATGGCACAGGAATTAAGACAGCTCTCGGATATGATGAAATACGCTTCAATCGTGGTTTCTACACTGCCGATCATGGCCCTCTATCCGTTTTTACAGAAATACTTTAACCAGGGCGTAATGATTGGAGCAGTGAAGGGATAAAATTTCGACAATTACTAGCTTTTAGTAATACAATATTTTTTAAGAGAAGGAGACAAAAAATGAGAAAGAGAATGAAGATGACAGCAGGGGTACTTGCACTTACAACATTGCTTACAGCTTGCGGACAGAGTGCAGAGGTTACTACAACAGGCGCAGAGAGTACGCAGTCAGAGAGTTCAGCAAGCGCTGATTCGGCGGATGCTTCAGGTTCATCCTATGAGGTTGCTACCGTAAGATGGGCTGACTGGGGTGAGGATTATCACACGGGTTTTCCGGATGCCGCCGCAAGCGAGGCGGGGATCTCCGTAACATGGGATACAATATTGAACTCAGACTGGGCAGATAAAAAGGCAGTCCTTCTTGCAGGCGGTGATCTTCCGGATGCATTTATGGGTTCAATCTGCTTTTCAGAGTCAGATATTCTGACCAATACCGGTTCATTCGTTGCACTTGACGATTACATCGATGAGTATATGCCTAACTTCAAGAGCATTATTGAGAGTGATCCTACTATGAAGGCACTTGCAACATCAGCAGACGGACACATCTATGGCCTTCCTTCAAAGAAGCCCTGCAGACCTACAGTTGCAAACCAGATGTTCATAAATAAGCAGTGGCTTGATAATCTTGGACTTGAGGTTCCTACAACCTATGAAGAATTTGAAAATGTGCTTACAGCTTTCAAGGAGCAGGATGCAAACGGAAACGGTGATCCTTCAGATGAGATTCCTTTCGGACAGGGCTATGCAGATTCAGTTATGTTCTTCTGTCTTCCTTTCGGAACAACAATTGGTGCTGACGGAACATACATGATGGCAATTCAGAACGGCGAGCCCGTATATCTTCCTGTTACGGAAGGCTATAAGAGTGGCATAGAGTGGATGCACGATTGCTTTGAAAAGGGACTTATCGATCCTGAGCTTTTCACAGAGGATTCTTCAATGCGTGATGCTAAGCTCATGAACGAGACACCTATTGTAGGTGCTGCTCCCGGATGGACAGCTGATGCTACCTTTGGTGCAAATGCTGACCAGTACATTGCACTTCCCGCACTTACAGGTCCTGAGGGTGAGAGCTACATTTCTTCCGATCCTGAGCACTGGAACTACAGCAGATATGAGTTTGTTGTGACCTCTTCATGTGAGAATCCCGGCCCCCTTCTTTCATGGGTGGATAAGTTCTACACAGAGGATGCTTCAATCCAGAACTTCTATGGATCCTTCGGTGTTGGCACTGAGAAAAATGAAGCAGACGGAACTTACACAGTACTTGAGCCTCAGGATGGCAACTCCGCTGATACCTTTGCATGGATTGAGTCACTTCGCGATTTCGGTCCTAAGTATGTAGCAGATGGCTTTAACGATAAGGTATCCTATGCTGCTGAGAATGGTGATGCTTCCAAGCTTGCACTTGATAAGGAACTCGGAAAATACGCTAAGGAAGCTTTCCCTAACGTAAGCTACACTACAGAACAGCTGAACACTCTTGCTACACTTTTCACAGACCTTGATGCATATGTTGCTTCTAACCAGGCTACATGGGTAACAGAAGGCGGAATCGAGGAGCAGTGGGACAACTACATCGGAACACTTGAGACAATGGGATACAACGATTTCATCAAGATCCAGCAGGACGCTTATGATACATATAATTCTAATAAGTAATAGCTAAAGCCTTCCAAATGGAAGCGCAGAACTATATAAAGCCTTCCCCTTGGGGGGAAGGTGCCCGAAGGGCGGATGAGGGGAACATAATTTAGAAGAGGACACATATGAAAACATTCAATTTCAACCCGGCATGTCCTTCCGAAAATCAAATTCAGGGAGCAAGCTATCGCATTAGCATTTTGACGGATAGCTTGCTCCGTCTTGAGTATGAGAAGGACGGACACTTTACAGACAACGCGACACAGGTTGTGCTAAACAGAGACTTTCCTGTAGTGAAATACGAGATTATAGAAGACAGTGATGATAAGCTCATTTTCATTACAGAAAATCTAAAAGTTACCTATGACAAAAAAGAATTTACCCCAAGAGGTTTGCAGATTGAACTTCTTAGCGACTTCGAAGCTCCGGTAATCTGGAACTACGGCGAAAACGGCAGAAACCTCTTCGGGACAGTAAGAACCCTTGATGAGACTAACGGAGTTGTACTTTATGAAAAAGGCCTGTTTTCACGCGAGGGCTATGCCTGGTTCGATGATGGGGACAGCTGCGAGCTTTCCGGCGAGGACATCTTCGACAGAACTTATCCGGAGAAGGATGTATACTTCTGGGGCTATGGCACACGTTACAAAGATGCTCTGAAGGACTTCTATCACCTCTGCGGAAAAGCTCCCATGATTCCAAGATATGCCTTAGGAAACTGGTGGAGTAAATATGAGAAGTACACGGAAAAGAGCTATCTGGAGCTCATGGATAATTTTGATAAGGAAAACATTCCAATCACCGTTGCGGTAATAGACATGGACTGGCATCTTACTGAGATTGACTCCAAGTACGGAACCGGCTGGACAGGCTATACCTGGAACAAGGACTATTTTCCTGATTATAAGCGATTTCTGAAGGAACTTCACCGAAGAGGAAAAGCTGTTACCCTGAACTTACATCCCGCAGACGGAATCAGAGCCTTCGAAGATATGTATGAAAAGGTTGCCACAAGAATGGGCATCGATCCAAAGTCTGAGGAGCCTGTGGACTTTGACCTTATGAACAAGGACTTTGTGGATGCATATTTTGAAGACGTGATGCAGCCCTATGAAGAAGATGGCGTGGATTTCTGGTGGATTGACTGGCAGCAGGGCACAAAGGCCAAGTCTGGAAGTGTCGATCCTTTGTGGATTCTGAATCACTATCATTATCTTGACCAGCTCCGCAGAGGAAAAAGAGCAATGATATTTTCCCGCTTTGCAGGTATTGGAAGTCACAGATATCCTATAGGATTTTCGGGAGATACCTGTGCAACCTGGACAAGCCTTGATATTCAGCCATTTTTCACAGCGACAGCTTCAAACGTGGGATATGGCTGGTGGAGTCACGACATTGGCGGACATATGCATGGTGAGGAAGATACTGAGAGAACCTGCAGATGGGTGCAGTTCGGCGTCTTTTCACCGATCATGAGACTGCATAGCTCCAGCAATCCTTTCTTCTTCAAGGAGCCATGGAATCTTCCGGAGCCTATGAGAAGTATAGTCGGAGATTTCATGAGATTAAGACATAGTATGATTCCGTACCTTTATACTGCTAACTATGAGTCATATAAAAATGATGAACCCCTGATGCAGCCTTTGTATTACGGAAGTCCGGAATCCGAGGCAGCTTATCACTGCAGAAATGGATACTATTTCGGAAGCGAGCTGGTGGTGTATCCTGTCACAAGGCCTATTGATGATGAACTTCAGATGGCAGAGGTACAGGCATTTATCCCGGAAGGCAGATGGATTGATATTTTTAACGGCAACATCTACGAGGGCGAAATGACGCGCAAGCTCTACAGACCTATTGAGCAGATACCGGTTCTCATCAAGGCCGGCGGAATCGTACCTATGGATGCGGAGATCGCTTTAGATGTAGATAAAGATAATTCCAA
>JAEEGL015865613.1_pt1 | contig 38422 bp, 24 predicted proteins | sample 9134231 | NCBI WGS metagenome assembly JAEEGL01 (sample SAMN16246548, study PRJNA631951) | gut metagenome | biome: gut microbiome; feature: rumen; material: fiber-attached | host: Bos | place: Iran: Karaj | collected 2018-10
GCAAAAGTGTTGTACATTTGCAGTCCCAAAACCGCAAGGTGTGGGAATATTGAGATATGGTGTAATGGTAGCACTACAGATTCTGGCTCTGTCAGTGAGGGTTCGAATCCTTCTATCTCAACGAATTTTTCTGATGGCGGGGTAGCTCAGCTGGTTAGAGCGTCGGATTCATAATCCGGAGGTCGTGGGATCGTGACCCACTCCCGCTACCAACCCGACACAACACAAAAACCTCACTATATCTTCCGGCGCATACTTGCGGCGGTTTTTTCTTTTTTATATCGTCCGCCGGGAGCAGGCAGGGACCTGGCTCCGGAGGAACTCCGTTCCGGCCGCCTTCGGCGCCCTCCACTCCGGCCCCTCCCATCGTCTCCTGCGTCATCGCTCCGCGATAACTTGTATCCGACGGGCCCCTCCCCCTGCCCGAGTCCGGGGGTGGACACGTCCTCCGGAGCCAGTCCCTGCCTGCTCTATCCGGCGGACAAAACGCAAGTAACGGTCCGAAAATGCGACCGTTACTAGCAAAATTGGCCTTTTTTGCGAGTAACGGTCAGGAAAAGATACCGTTACTTGCACTTCAAGGGTAATGATGGAAAGAGATGATATGCCCTGTCTTCGGTCAAAGAATCATAGTGCGTGCGGAGGTTCTTTTTTAGGCAAGACGCATAGACTTTGGTTCAAGTGTTATGAAGTTAAGAACTGGAATTTTTGATCCTGCGTAAATTTTTGCACTGATTTCTTGACTCTGCGTAAATTTCTGCACGCGCCCGTTGTCAACGTGCGAATTATAATGTAATTTGGCCTCAGACAAAAGCATGTCTCCCCATCAATGATCCATATATAGTGCTTTTTCATTTCATCAGCAGCGGCCCGGGATACGGGCCGCTACTTTTTTCTTCAGGGCAAAAGTTGTATTTTTGAGGCAGTGTTTTGGCGTGTCGGCCGTTTGATACGTAAAACAATCAATCTGAATAATGAAAAAGTTAGTAGTCTTCTTCGTCTTCGCGCTCGTCCTGGCGGCGGGTGTGTTCTCTTCTTGCAGCAAGGATAACAAAGTGGTGCTGTACAACTTCTACCTCGACGTGACGGACCGTACCGCGCCGACGCAGATAGAGAATCCGGAGATGCGGGAGGTCTATACGAATTTGCTGACCGATCTCCTGGAGGATCTTGGCAAATTAAATATGAACGGGGTCTACGAGGCCATTATTGTCAACAACCAATATGATGCCGAGGACAAGACTCATGCGGACCGGTACGACAGCGTGCTGCCTGCCGTGAAGGCCCTGGAGGCCCAGTACAGGCAGCGGATCGAGGACCTGGGGGAGCCGAAAGGCCTGGCCTTCTTTATCCAGGTCGCCTTCACGCTATCCAGGTCCACGCCCGCAGAGGCCTCATCCCTCGTCAAAATGAGAGAGTACGCTTTCGATTTGCGGTGCGGATACGGCGACTATTATACGCTATAGGGAGCTGTCTTATTTAACTATTTTGTCCAGTTTGGCCATCAGTTCGATGTCAGCCGGGCAGAGCGGGTGGCAGTCGAGGACGTTATCCTCGTCTTTTGTGTTTTCCAACTTGAGATGGTCGTTCACGATGGCCCATTCATACAGGGTCGAGACAGAATAATCCTTCGGATCGTGGATCTCGAGCACCTGGTACTCATCTTCGTACTCGTTGTACAGCGAGGTGCTGTTCTTGCGGGTGCAGTCGTTTTCTCCGTAGACTGTGTATGTTACTTGCTCCAGCTTGCCGTTCTCGTCAAAATGCAGCATGCCGTGCATGGTCAGGTCGCCGAACGTGTTGGTGTAAAACCACCTGCCGATATAGTCGTCACTTGAGATGAATTGGTCATAAGTCTTCGCCTTCTCCAGTTCGATCGCGGTAGGACGGTGAAGGACAGTGGCGTTGCCCGAATTCATATCGGAGAGGGTGAGTTCGCTGCTGGTGAACTGATAGCGGAAAGTCATTACATCCTCGCCGTCATCGAAGGTGACGGTGCCGGCGCTGTTATCTACGGTATAGATGGAGTGGCGGAAAAAGCGCTCGCTGTAGTAAGCAGGTTCGTCGGGGAAGATCGTATAAACACGCTGCGTGAAAACACCGTCTTCTCCAAAGGAAAAGAGTGCGTAGATGATTTCTTTGTCGCCGTAAGAATCGTTCTCCTGGCTCAGGAACCATTCGCCGGACAGTAATTCGGAATTACCTCCGCCCTTCTCGCAGGAGGTCAAAACGAGGCCACAGGTAAGGATGGTGGCCAGCACCCAGAACAGGTTTTTTTTCATCTTGATGGTGTTTTAGCGTTGTGGTATTGCCTGCAAAGATTGAAAAAACCGGGGAAAATTCCAAATCCTTACGTACTGATGATATAATTAGTCCGACGCGTTGCAAAGCGTCGGATTTTTTTTATCTTTGTACTTGCCTGGAAAGGGTTATATCCCCTTTTTTGTGCGGTTTTGTAGGATTTTGACAAACAATTGTAGCCTTTTTACACGGGTTTCGTCGGGGCGGGTTACATTTGCAACAGAAATTTTACAAAACTAAAAATCATAAAGTCATGAAAAGCAAGAAAGGTATTATCATTCTGTCCACGGTCGTTCTCGCGTGCGCCGTCGGTTTCATTGTTTCCCCGCTCGTAGACTGGCCGGTCGACAAAGACAACGCCAGCGGCAACATCGCCAAGTCCTCCCGCTTCTCCCGCAAGACTGCGGCCGAGAGCCTTACCAATATGGAGGAACTCCTCGCGAATGATGAAGCATTCAAGAACAACATTTCCGCGGTTTACGTGGTGATGCAGACCCGCGCCCTTCAGTTCGCTTCCCTGGTCGACATGTCCAACGAGGTGGCCGGCAACATTCCCGCGTACGCGGACGTCCTTAAAGATATGAACGCCGCGCGCGAGATGGTGAACAATGTCAACGCGCAGGTCGCTGCGGCCGGCGCCGATCTGAACGCCGCCCTGGCCGGCGAGTCCCGCCCCGATCTGACCCAGAACACCATCAACGCTTCCCTGGCTTACACCACCCTGCAGAAGCAGAACAAGCTTGCCACCCGTTTCATCGATACGACCGACAAGTATCTGGAGACGTCCGAGGCCAGCGACCAGCTGAAGCTCGTCCGCGACCAGTGGGTGAACTACCAGCAGGTGACCGCCGCCCTGGATGGCGACGAGAAGGCTGCTGAGGAGCTGGCCAAAAAGGGCAATCTGCTCACCGGCGAGCAGACGATGGTTGCCTTTGGTGAATTCGGACTTAACGAGCAGGCTGTCATGGGTGCCGGCGCAGAACTCTCCCACGAGCTGCATATCGAGAATGGGGTGGCCGAATTCCTCACCGTCAACAATGTCTTTACGGTCGCCCATCAGCACTTTGGCTTGAACCAGCAGGAGGTTGGCCTGAATCAGCAGGAGGTTGGCCTGAACCTCCAGGAGGTTGGCTTGAATCAGCAGGAGGTTGGTCTGAACCTCCAGGAGGTTGGCCTGAACGAACTCTTCCAGCTGGGCGAGGTCGCTAACGTGATGTCCTTCAGCGAATTCATGGTTCAGAATCAAGAAGTAGGCCTGAACGCCGTATATATGCTTGGCGAAAGCATTACTCAAATTGGTCTTGGTCAAAGACCCCCCATGGAACTTCATTAGTAAATAACCAATTGATACATGCGTATCCGTATAGCATTACTATCCCTGCTACTGCTCCCGGGCCTTGCCTGGGGGCAGTCGCGGGTTTATTACCAGTACAAAACGGATGAAGCCACCCTGGTGTTCTTCGACAAGAACCTCTCGCGCTACATCCCCCACATGGTGCGCATGTACCAGAACGGCAAGGCGCTGCATGAGCAGATCTGGACCACCGATTCCGTCTACCAGCCTGAGGCGCCTCTGCTGTTGCTCACAGACTGGGAGGACGACGGCAACGGCGGTGCGACGCCGCTGCCGCGTTCCCTGATTCAGATCGGCATGGCTCCGCTGAACATGTCGTACTACGTCAACCCGTCGGCCGAGCGGTACCGGCAGCTCTTCTGCCACGAGTACACGCACATCGTGATGACGGACAAGTACAACAAGCGCGACCTGGGCTGGCGCAAGTTCTTCGGCACCAAGGTGACCGTGGACAACACGCAGCCCATCTCGGCCCTCTGGAGCTACGTCACCGTGCCCCGTTGGTATGCCCCCCGCTGGTATCAGGAGGGCATTGCCTGTTTCATGGAGACCTGGCTGGGAGGCGGCGTGGGCCGCGCCCTTGGCGGCTACGACGAGATGTATTTCCGCAGCATCGTCAACGGCGGAGAGCCGCTCTTCTCCGTGGTGGGTCTGGAGACGGAAGGTTCCACGATGGACTTCCAGGTGGGTGCGAACGCCTACCTCTACGGTACCCGCTTCGTCAATTACCTGGCGAAGGAATACGGCTACGACAAGCTGATCCGCTTCTACAACCGCACGGCCGACAGTCGGACCTTCTTCGGCAACCAGTTCAAACAGGTGTACGGGAAGCCGCTCCGCAAAGTCTGGAACGACTGGAAAGTGGACGAGAAAGAACACCAGGCGGAGAACCTGGCCGCCGTGCGGGAGTTCCCGCTCACGGAGACCACCCCGCTCACCGCGGAGCCGATGGGCTCCGTGTCGCCCTTCGTCTACAACCCGGCCACGGGCAAGGCCTACGCCGCGACCAACGCGCCGGGCGACTTCGCCCACCTGACGGAGCTCGACCTCAATACCGGCCGTCAGCGCCGGCTCAGCGACATCTACGGCATCCAGCTTTACAACCCGGCCTTCGTGGCCCTGGACTGCAAGGGCGAGCGTCTCATCTTCACGTACAACAACGGCAAGATGCGCGGCCTGGGGGTCTACGATATCCAGAAAAAGAAAGTCGTCAAGAAGAAGAACTTCCAGCGCATCAACAACGTCGTGTATGACAATGCGCACGACTGCCTCTACGGCCTCTTCTCCAACGGCGGTACCCAGAGCATCGTTCGCATGGACCGTGACCTGGAGAACCCCGAAGTCATCTACGCCTTCCCGTTCGGCGTGAGCGTCCTCGACGTGGACGTGAGCCACGACGGCAAATACCTTTCCATGACCCGCCAGGGCGACAACGGCGAGCACACGCTGATGCTCTTCAATACCGAAGAGCTGGCCCAGGCTATCTTCAAACCCGTGGACCTGGTCACGTGGGAGGACTCCAATCTCGGTCAGTTCCGCTTCTCGCTGGACGACCGCTACCTCATCGGCAGCTCCTACTACACCGGCGTGTCCAACCTCTGGCAGATCGAGCTCGCCACGCGCGAGATGGAGATGCTCTCCAATACCGATATCGGCCTCTTCGCCCCGCTGGAGATCGCTCCGAACAAGCTTCTCGCCCTTGAGTTCGAGCGCGACGGCCTGCGCCCGGTTACGCTCGACCGGAAGGTGGTGGAGGACGCCAACGCCATCACGCTCTACGGCCACCGCGCCTACGAGAACAACGTGGAGGCCTTCGAGCAGGTGGGCCTGCTGAAGGAGCCCCTGCCGGAGATCCAGTTCGGCGACGTCTACAACAGCATCGAGCCCTACAACGTGTTCAAGGAAATGCGCTTCGCGGGCGCCTATCCCACCATCACGGGCTTCACCGACGCCCAGGCGTGGAACCACGTGACGCCGGTGCTGGGCTACCGCCTCTTCTTCAAGGACCCGGTGGGCCTGAGCAGCATCAAGCTGGACCTGGGCATCTCGCCCTGGAGCAACAACGACTGGAAGAACAAGTTCCATGTTGATTTCGAGTGGAAATACTATTTCTGGACGCTCAAGGCGGCCTGGAACCATACGGACTTCTACGACCTGGCGGGCCCGATGCGCGCCAGCCGCAAGGGCTACATGGTCTCCCTGGCCTACGACTATACCAATTCGCTCATTGCGCCGTATACCCGCACCTGGGGCTTCTCCGTGGCGACCTACGGCGACATGGACGCGCTGCCGCTCTACCAGGAGATCAAAGTGGGGGACATCCACTCCATGCAGACGGCTTCCCTCTACGGCAAGATTTCCAAGGTGCGTACCTCGCTGGGCGGCGTGACCCCCGAGCAGGGCTACACGCTGGGCGCCTCGGCCTACGGCTACCTGGCCGGCGGTCACGTATATCCTTCGATCGACGCGACTGCCGACTTCGGCTTCCTGCTGCCGATCGACCGCAACAACTCCTTCTGGCTGCGCACGGCGGGCGGTCACAACTTCGGCGATCCGCTGGCGGTGTTCGGCAACACCTACCTGGGCGGCTTCCGCAACAACCGCGTTGACTACCGCAACGCTATGCAGTACCGCAACGCCCTGGCCATGCCGGGTGCGCCAATCGACGCCATCAAGGCGCATTCCTACGCCAAGGCGATGGCCGAGCTGAACTTCCGGCCCATCCGCCTGAACAACTTCGGCGCCATGTTCTGCTATCCGACCTGGATCCAGTGCTCCCTCTTCGGGACCGGTCTGTCGACCTGGAACCCCGGTGAGCCGCAGCGGATGTTCTACAGCGCCGGCGTGCAGCTGACCACCGAAGTGGTGATCCTGAATTACCTGAAGACTACGCTGTCCCTGGGCTATGGCCACCTGTTCGCTCCCGCGGACTTCCCCGGCGGCCGCCATGGCAACGAATTCATGATATCCCTCAAGCTCCTGTAATGTCCTTCGTCGCCGCTCTCCTTCCCGTTGTCGTCTACATCGTCGTGGTGTATGTGCTGGACAGTTTCGCGCTCATCAGCGTGAAACGCCTGCTCTTGCTGGTGCTCTGCGGCATGGCCGCCGCGCTGGCCTGCTTCGGGCTGTTCCAGCTCACGTGGACGGTCCTCCCGGAGTCGGTGTCCGATTTCGTCGATCCGGTGATCGAAGAGGCGGTGAAGGCCATCCCGCTGCTGATCCTGGCCCGCCGGAAGAAGATAGCCTTCTTCATCGACAGCGTCATCTGCGGCGCGGCCGTGGGTGGCGGTTTCTCTATCCTGGAGAACATCTTCTACCTGGTGCTGGGCGATGAGCTGGGCATGGGGACCGTCCTCTTCCGCGGCCTGGAAGTGGCGCTGATCCACATGGGCTGCAGCGCCATCGTCGCGGCCGCGCTGATGTTCGCCGTCCGTCTGGACGGCCGGCGCCGCGCGCACCTGGAGATCAAGCGCCGGGACGTGTGGATGGCGGTGTTCCTGCTGCTGGCCGCCCCGGCCCTGCACGTGGCGCACAACACCTTCCACTTCAATCCGCTGATGCAGTTCATCGCCGTGTTCGGCTCGATGGCCGGCCTGCTGGTCTGGACCTACCAGTACGACGGCGACATGATCCACCGCTGGCTCGACAAGGGCCTGGACAAGCAGGTGGACCTGTTCCGCTCCATCCAGGAGGGCAACCTGAGCGAGACCAAGACGGGCCAGTTCCTGCTCTCGGTCAAGGACAGCTTCTCGCCGGAAATGTTCTTCGACGTGATCTGTTACGTGAAACTGAATGTCGAGCTGTCCATCGCCGCCAAGAGCCGCTTCATGCTGCGCGAGGCGAAGCTGGACCTGCCGCTCGAAGAAGAGCAGGCCAAAAATATTCTGGCCCAATACGAAGAATACCGCGTGCTGGAAAAGCGGCTGGGGCAGAGCGCCCGCATCACCATCGCGCCGGTGGTGAAGTTCTACCCGGCCGACCGCAAGGCGCTGGACGATTTGCTGGCCGACTGCGCGGCCTGGCGTAAACAATAGCAATATGATGTATTCCTCCCAGGATCTGATGTTAAGCCTGTCGCTGGTGGTGTATCTGACCACCTGCGCGGTGGTAGCCGCGGTCCGCTGGGAGCACAAATGCCTGCCTTACGCCGAACACGTCGATTACTATTTTCCGGGCTGGCGTGCGTTGGTCTTCGGCACCCTGTCCAACCTGGCGTTGCTTCCGGTCGTTTTCATGCCCGAGGACACCGATGCCCTCCTGCAGTTGCGCCTGATCCTGCTGATGGCCTCGCCCAGCTTTTGTTCCGTGCTCATCTACGGCTACTTCGGCCACGTGCTGAAGCTCACCTGGTGGAGGAAACCTGCCATGGCGATATCCGTGAGCTACATGGCGATGCTCCTTTTCGCCCTGGTGATCACCCTGATCCCCGGCACGCAGATGGTGGGGATGTTCCGAAGCATCTACTTCATCATCGCCGGCGTGCTGACTACCATCTACCTCCTCGCGCTGGTGTTAGCCATGATCATGATCATCCAGCCGCTCAGCAAATTCTCCGAGGAGAGCTTCTCGAACCCGGACGACTTCCCGGAGCAGTATGCGCGGACGCTGATCTTCATCCCCTTGCTGCACCTGATCATGAGCTGGAGCGCCACTTTCAACGGCTCGCCGGAGGTCCTGACCTTCTCCCTGCTGATGCTGTCCGTCCTGCTGGTCATTATCCTGCTGGGCGCGCTCTCTCCGCACCGGACCCTGGAAGTGGAGCAACTGGAGAAGGAGGTGGTCGCCGAGCAGACGGAGAGCATCGCGGAACCGGAGCAGCTGGACCAGGAGCGTAAGGAGGAGATCCTGCGCGCCATCCGCCAGCACGTGGAGGACGGGGAGGCCTGCCTGGACAGCCACCTCACCCTGAGCAAGCTGTCCCAGTTGTGCGGCTTCAACCGCACCTATGTGTCGGGCGTGCTGAATGAGAACCTGGGCGGATTCTTCGGCTACGTGAACCGCTGCCGCCTGGAGCACGCCGAAATCTATAAACGGGAGCATCCCGAGGCGGATATGGACGAGGTGGCGCTGCTGTCCGGATTCAACAGCCGCCAGTCTTACTACAACGCCCGCAAGAAATTAATCAATTAATTATTTGTATTTTTGAAGTCGAAACTTTTTTGCTTATGGATATCCGCAAACCCTTCGTGATCACCGTGAGCCGGGAACTGGGCTCCGGCGGCCGTACCGTCGGCCGCAAACTGGCTGAACATTTGGGCGTACGCTACAGCGACAAAGAGCTGATCGAGGCGCTCCAGAATCAATTCAACCTGAACACCACCGAGATCGAGAAGTTCAAGAGCAAGAAGAAGAACTGGTTCGACGATTACGTCCAGTTGGTGGCGCCGATGCCGAAGGCCAGCCTCTTCGTAGAAGCGAAGAGCGCCTACCGCCCGATGCCGGCGTCCGAGGAGTTGTATAAAGCGGAGACGGAGATCCTCAAGGCCATCGCCGACGAAGGCTCCTGCGTGATCGCCGGCCGCCTGGCGTTCTACGCCCTGCGGGAATACGCCAACAAAGCGGATATCTTCATCACGGCGTCCCTGCCGAAGCGGGTGGAGCGTGTGATGCGCAAGCAGAACCTCTCCGAAGCGGAGGCGCGCGAGGCCATCGAGCGCGTGGACTGCGGCCGCGAGAATTATGTCAAGCGTTTCTCCGGCCTGAGCCGTTACGACGCCCGTAACTACGACCTCGTCCTCAACATGGATCAGCTCCAGGATGAGGACGAGGCGGTAGCAATTATCTTGAAGTATCTCGGCGCCTAGCTATTTGTTCAGCGCTTTGGCGACCTCGTCAGCGGCGAGGCAGAGCAGCACGTACTGCGGTGCGGTGTTGATGCAGGACTCGTTCTCGCCCCAGTGGAACGGGTAGTCGTCCTTGTTCTCAAAGAAATCCTCCTTGACCAGCAGACCCGGCACAATGCCGCCCGGGATAGTGGAGTAGTCTGCGCGGTTGTTGTTGTAGGCCACCTTCTTGGTGTTCACGCCCACGCCCGTCACGAAGGAGACGTTGGTGTCCGGGTGGCAGCCGAAGATGAAGTTGAGGCCCGCGAACACGTATTCGGGATCGATCATGTCCGGGAAATACTTCCAGACCAGATAGGCGTTGTAAGCCGTGGTGATGATGGAGGCGTTGCCCGCCCAGGAGGTGCCGCCGATGGACACGCCGTACGGGTTGTCCTGGCCGCCGCGCGTGATGACCTCGACGTAGGCCGGGATGGCCGTCTTCACCTTGTCCTGGAAGCTCTTGTCCATGTAAGGATAGATCTTCAGCGCGGCAGCGAGGTTCGGGCCGCCGGTGAACTGGGTGGAGAACATGCCGTTCGACACGGTGCCGTTCGCCTGGATGATGTTCGGCCGGGCTTCGATCTGCTTCTCCACGAGCGGGAGGAAGAAGTCCTTGTATTTGGCGTCGCCCGTGGCGATCCAGAGCTCGATGGCCGCGTTGATGCGCGGATCACCGCCCATCAAGCCCCAGCGGAAGTTGTTCGCCATGGCGTTCTGGTTCGGGGCGGCTGCCTCGAAGTGCTTGTCCCAAAGCATGATGGCGTTCTTGAGCGAGCGCTCCGCCTCTTCCGGATAGTAATCCTTCAGGGCCGGGTAGGCGGCGGCCAGGGACACGATGTCCTGCATGGTGCCGGCCGGGCTGAAGCGGCTCGTGAAGACGAAACGGTCGTCGGGGGTGCCGGAGCGGTTGCCCTTGACCTCGTAGCGCTCGAGCGTGGGATCATAGATGAGGCCGTCGGTGAGCGTCATCGCGTCGCCGAGGTGGTGGTAGTGATGCATGTCCGGCTGGCCGATGACCTGCGCCACGAAACCGATGTTCTCGACCTGGGCGTTGATGTTCAGCGTGCCGTGCATGATGAGCTGCACGTTGTCAGGCACGCCGTCGGGGACGTGAATGTCGGCGTACTGCGTCTTCTCGTCGATCAGGGTCTGGTCGCGCAGGGGCTTGAACTGACGCCAGATGTAGGCGAGGTCCTGCGTCGTGTTGAGGACGGAGTTGGCCTGGATGTCGAAGTCACCCGCGTCGTACCATCCACCGATTGCAAGGCCGGGGATGTGCTCGAGCGGCTGGTATTTCGTGTTGGTCTCGTCGCCCTGGAAGTAGCCGTCGTGCAGACGGACGTTGGCCGGCGCCTGCAGGGCGTCGTCCATGTTGGCGCGGCCGTGCCAGATGCGGTAGGCTTCATTCACCTCCATGTGGTCCATGTTGACCACGAGGGAGATGTCCATGGAAGGATGCCACTTGTCGCTGTAGACGTCCTTGTCGATGGGGAAGGCGTTGGTCTCCGTGCCCTGGTAGTCGATGCAGTACAGACCCGGCTCGCGGACATCCGAGAAGTCGAGCTGCACGTAGTTGTAACGGTGGTGGTACTCGCCCCAGAACTTGGCGGGGATGATCTTGGCCACGGTCTTGCTGCCGTCCGGGTTGATCTTCAGCAGGCGGCCGGTCGTGGCGGCCGCGTCATTCTTGTCCAGCTCGGCCACGGCGATCTTCTTCTGGGCCGGGGTGTAGCCGACCTGGGAGAAGCCGATGTTCGGTTTGCGGATCCAGCCCTGCGAGATGCTGGGCTCCAGGTACCATTCCAGGACCTTGCCGGTCTGATTGCCGGGCAGCAGGGAACGCAGGACGAACATGCCGTTCTGGGCGAGGTGGCGTCCGTCGAAGATGCTGATCTCACGGTCGGAGGTCACGCCCACGCGCAGCGCCTCGTCTTCCGGGGCCAGCACGATGCGGTGGCCCGTGGACATGGCCAGCGGCACGAGGAAGTCGCCGCGGCCGCGGTCATCGAAGGTCGATTCGCCGAAGTACTGCGGGATCTTCTCGCTCACCGGGTGCACCTCAGTATCGTGCATCGGGTACTTGGGCAGGATCCGGGCGTTGTTGTCCACCAGGTAGTTGCGTCCGAAGTAGGTTGCCGGGAAGAATTCCAGGTTCATACCCGCCTTGCCGACGAGCTCCGCCGGGACGGGCTTGTCCAGGAAGACCTGCACGAGGCAGCCCTGGTCCTTGGCACTGACCCGAATGCGGGAGACGAAATCGTAATCAGTGTAGGTGAGCTCCACCTCGACGCTGTTGTCGTTGGTGTTGACCTTGCGGGAGGTCATCGTGCCGAAGATGTCCCACTGCTCCGGCGTGTTCATCAGGCGGATGCCGCCGCCCGTGGCGATGCGCACGCCGCGCTGGATGATCTCCAGACCGGCGAATTTCTCGTCATAGAAACCGCCGTTGTAGATGTTGTTGTAGACGAGCACGTTCGTGCCCCGCGCCTCGAAGTAACCGAGTTCGCCCAGCTTCATGGCCTGGGCTCCAGCCCGCTGGGGGAGGAGGGTTGACAGGGCCAGAAGCGCAATCAGAGAGAGTCTTTTCATGACTAACGGAAATTTATTAGAGATTGGTTATATTGCACAAATGTCCTGCAAGATAACAAATTTTACTTATATTTGCTTCTGCTTCGGAGCGAAATAACCAATATTTACATACGATGAAGGCAAACTCTCTGCTTTGTGCAGCAGTCCTCGCGCTGCTCGCCGTCGGGTGCAAGCACTACGACTATCCTTTCCAGAATCCGAATCTCTCCGTGGAGAAGCGTGCGGACAACCTCCTGTCGCTGCTCACGCCGGAGGAGAAGATCGGCTTGATGATGAACGGTTCCGTCTCCGTGGACCGGCTGGACATTCCCGCCTACAACTGGTGGAACGAGGCCTGCCACGGCATCTGCTATGACGATGTGACCGTGTTCCCGCAGGTGATTGCGCTGGGCGCCACCTTCGACGCACCCCAGCAGCTGGAGATCTACACGGCCGTCTCCGATGAGGCCCGCGCCGTCTGGAACACCACCGACCACCACCAGCTGGGCGTGACCGAGCCGAACGGCAACATCTGGCACAACGGCCTGTCGTTCTGGTGCCCGAACGTCAACATTTTCCGCGATCCCCGCTGGGGCCGCGGCCAGGAGACGCCGGGCGAGGACCCGTACCTGAACGCAGTGATGGGCGTCCAGACCGTGAAGGGCATGCAGGGCGACAACAGCAAATATTTCAAGCTGCATGCCTGCGCGAAGCATTTCGCCGTGCACAGCGGCCCGGAGGCGGACCGCCACCGCTTCAACGCGACCGTGTCGATGCGCGACCTCTGGGAGACCTACCTCCCGGCCTTCCGCTCCATTGTGAAGGACGCCAACGTGCAGGAGGTGATGTGCGCCTACCAGCGCTATGATGGCGAGCCTTGCTGCGCCAGCGACCGGCTCCTGCAGGAGATCCTGCGCGACAAGTGGGGCTTCAGCGGCATCGTGGTGTCCGACTGCGGCGCCATCGGCGACTTCTACAACAAGCGCCAGCACGGCACGCACGCCAACGCCGCCAGCGCATCCGCCGACGCGGTCCTGTCCGGCACCGACGTGGAGTGCGGCACGAGCTACAAGGCGCTGACCGAGGCCATCAAGAAGGGTCTCATTTCCGAGGCGGACATCGATGTGAACGTCCGCCGCATCCTCGAGGCGCGCATTAAGCTGGGCATGTTCGACCCGGCCGAGCGGCTCCCCTGGGCGAAGCTCGACGAGTCGACCCTGAGCAACGCCGCGCACACCGCGCTGGCCGCGAAGGCCGCCCGTGAGGCCATCGTCCTGCTGAAGAACGAGAAGGACGTCCTGCCGCTCCGCAAGGAGGGCATCACCATCGCCGTGGTCGGCCCGAACGCCGACGACGCCCGCGTGATCCTGGGCAACTACAACGGCTACCCGACCGCCGCGAACACGCAGACCATCCTGGATGCCATCCGCGCGGCGGCCCCCGGCGCCAACATCATTTACGAGAAGGGCTGCGACCTCGTGGAGCCGTTCATCACGACCCACTACCTCGCCCGCATGGGCGACGGCAAGGGCATGCACGCCGATTATTACAATGACACCGCCTTCGGCGGCGTCGTCGTGGCGGGTGTCGACTACGACGAGCCGCTCACGCTCAACACCACCTCCCCGGCCCTCGCGCACGAGGACCGCGCCTGGACGGACGGCCTGAACCTGACCGGCTTCTCCGCCCGCTACAGCGGCTCCTTCGTCGCCGACTACACGGGCGAGATGAATTACTCCATCCGCGGCAGCGGTACCTACAAGCTGATCGTGAACGGCAAGACGATCACCCAGCAGAACGAGCCGCCGCGCGGCCGTTTCAGCTTCGGCGGTTTCTTCCGCAGCCTCGCCCCGACCAACTTCCGCGTTGAGGCCGGCCAGACCTATAATGTCCAGATCGAGCTCACGCAGCCGGAGGCTACCTCGGCTTCCTTCTCCTTCGACCTCTATAGCCGCCGTCCGGTGGACCTGCCGGCTGTGGCGGAGCGCGTGAAGGACGCGGACGTGATCGTGATGGTCAGCGGCATCTCCTCCAACGAGGAGGGTGAGGGCCACGACCGCACCTACATCGAGCTGCCCGAGATCCAGCAGCAGCTGCTCGCCGAGATGGACGCCACCGGCAAGCCGGTCGTCCTGGTGAACGTGTCCGGCTCCGCAATCGCCTTCGGCGGTGTGGAGAAGCAGTACGACGCCCTCGTGCAGGCGTGGTACGGCGGCCAGGCCTGCGGCCTCGCCGTCGCGGACGTGCTCTTCGGCGACTACAACCCCGCCGGGCGCCTGCCCGTCACCTTCTACGCTTCCACCGACCAGCTGCCCGCTTTCACGGACTACTCGATGGAGAACCGCACCTATCGCTACTTCCGCGGCGAGCCGCTCTATCCGTTCGGCTACGGCCTGAGCTACACGACGTTCAGCTACGGCCAGGCGAAGGTCTCCGGCAAGCCGGCCGCGATGAAGCTGACCGTGCCCGTGACCAACACCGGCGCGCGTGACGGCGAGGAAGTGGTCCAGGTCTACGTGAAGTCGCTCGACTATCCCGACGCGCCGATCAAGTCGCTCAAGGGCTTCGCCCGCGTGAAGATCGCGGCGGGCAAGACCGCGAACGTGACGGTGCAGCTGGGCAGTGGCGCCTTCGAGTTCTACGACGCTTCCATCGATGAGCTTTCCATCAAGCCCGGCCGCTACCAGCTGCTGTACGGCGGTTCATCGAAAGATGCTGACCTCCAGGCAGTGGAAGTCAGCATCTAGGAAAGGGGAGTTTTTCAGGTAGTTTATTTCATTCGGTCACGGGTGTCGTTTCCGGCGCCCGTGCCTTTGTATTTGCTCTGGGCGGTGTTGAAGTTGAAGCGCAGGGAGAACTTGATCCGCTGGGTGTCAAAGCGGTTGGTCTGGGTGATGGTGTGGTTGCCGAAGTCGGTGTCCACGTTGTACTGGCCCAGGCCGAGCAGGTCGGCGCCTTCGAGGCGCAGCACCAGGGAGCCGTCGCGGAGGAGGGTCTTCTGGACAGCTGCGGTCAGGTCGCAGTAGACATCCTTCATGTACAGGTTGCCGCTGTAGCCGGTCGACTGGATCGTGCTGCCCAGTTCGAACTGCCAGCCGCCCTTGACGGTGAAGGTGTTCTGCAGCTGCGCGACGAAGATGGGCTTGCCGTTGAACTGCGTTGTGCGGATGCCGGACGGCTCACGCGGGTCGGCGACGTTGATGGAGAGCCACTGTGGCTGCACGCCGAGGGTGTAGTTCATCGTCCAGGGGCCGATGGTCGGAGTCAGGATCACGAGGGCGGACATTCTCCGGTACGGGACGTCGAGGTTGCGGGGCTGCACGAGCACCACACCTTCATCGCCGTAGGGGGAGGACCAGGTCATGATGGCGTTGTCCGTGCGGTTGTAGTCGAGCACGAAGGTGAGGAAGTTCCAGACGGCCGTGAGGCTGATGTCGTGGGTGAGTTCAGGCTGGAGCTTGGCGTTGCCGCTCTGCCAGGTGTAACGGCTGTTGTAGCGGATGGCGCTGGACAGGTTGGAGTAGTTCGGACGCTGGGTCTTGGCGCTGTAGTTCAGCATCAGCTGCACGGGGCCGAGGGCCGTCGCGTAGGAGAAGCTCGGGAACCAGTTGCCATAGTCGCGCTGCAGGTTGTTGGCCGGCGTCACGGCGTCCTCGTAGGAGTAGTGGACGTGTTCGTAGCGGACGCCCGCGTTGATCATGCCGATCTTGCCCAGCATGGCGCCGTAGGAGGCGAAGCCGGCGATATTGTCTTCCTTGATGGAGGCGGAGGAAGCGGGGATTTCAATGCCGGAGACGTTGTAGATGTCCTTGCGGCGGGAGAAGGTCTCCTCCGTTCCAATCTGCAGCTGGCCGGGGCCGAGCGGGTAGGAGAGCACCAGCTTGCCGGCGTAGAGGCGGCTGCCGTTCTCGGTGTTGCTGCGGACCTCGGCGTCGTGGGTCATGGTGCTGGTCTCCCGGGCGACCGAGACGGCGGATGCGCCCGATCCGAAGTAATCCAGGTTCAGGTCCACGCCCAGCTTGCCGCCAATGAGACCGTTGTAATAGATGTTCGCGCCGAGGGAATACGGGGCCTTGTCGCCGTAGCGGTCTTCCACCCTGGTCGTCAGCTTGTCCGCCAGCGTGCCGTTCTCATAGAGTTCGTCGTAGGCTTCCGACACATCGTGCATCGACAGCGGACGGCCCCATTCGACCTTGCCGCCGATGAAGTGGTTGTCGGCGATCTGCCAGTTGATGCCGGCGTTGCCGTGGAGGTTGTTCTCGTGTGCGGCGGCCCACAGCGTGCCCTCTTCCTTGTACTGGAAGTCTTTGCCGAAGGTGTTCTTCACGAGATTGCTCTCCTGGCGGAAGGTGAAGTGGGTATAGTTGACGCCGGCGAAGAGGTCCACGCCGCCGGTGCGGTAGTTGATGTTCAGGTTGGCGGTCGGATCGTTGTGCTCCTTCCAGTTGAGCGCCTGGGAGTCGGAGGCGTAGAAGTTGAAGCCGAAGCCTTCGCCCTGGCGCTTGATGGTCTTGATGCGGACCACGGCGCGCACCGTGGCGTCGTACTGGGCGCCGGGGTTCGTGATGACCTCGATGCTCTGGATCTCATTGCTCTGCAGGCGGTCGAGCTCGGTGGGGTCGGTGAGCTTGTGTCCGTTGATGTACACGAGCGGGGAGCCCTTGCCGATAACTTCCAGTCCGTTCTGGCCCTTGATCAGGCCCGGGGTCTTGGCCAGCACGTCTTTGGCGGTGCCGGCGTTCTCCAGCACGGAGCCGCGGACGTTGGTCTGCAGGCCTTCGCCGGTGAGTTTGGTCTTGGGCATGATGGCCGTGATGGCTGCGCTTTCCAGCAGGGAAGCGTCCTCCCGGAGCGTGATCACGGCGCCGTCCACCGGAGCGAGGTATACCGTCTGGTAGCCCAGGATGGCCACCATCATGATGCCGTCGTTCTCTTTCGTCACAATATTAAAGGAACCGTCTTCGGCCGTGACCGTGCCGCACAGGACGGTGGAGTCGGCTTTGGAGAGGACGGCCACGTTGGCGAATTCGATCGGGTGGCCCTGCTCGTCCACCACCTTGCCTTTCCAGTCTCCCTTTGTCTTTGCGCTGGCGCTCAGAGCGGCCAGAATCATCATCGTTGCTACAATAATTTTCTTCATTGCTTAGTGTATTACTTCATTAGTACACTGCAAAGGTAAGACGTTTTTTTGAATCTGCAAATTTTTTTTTGTTTTTTTTCTAAAATCGGCGCCGACCCAGGTTTTGTGACCTGAGCCGGCGCCGTTTTCGGGCGTTCTCGGTGCCGAGTTAGTTGATCAGATAGATCTTTTGCAGGCCCTTGTAGGTGCAGGTCACGGTGGCGCGACCTCGACGGGCGGGCTACCGGCTTCCGCCGCCGCGACTGCCGCCGAAGGAGTGGTGGCCGCCGCCGCTGGAGAAGTGGCCGCCGCCACCGTAGCTGCGATGGCTGCTGCCGCTGCTGCTACTGCTGCTGCCGGAATCAGACCAGGTCTTGGTGACCCGGGCGTTGCGCAGCGCCGAGGTGGAGATGCTGTTGGAGTAGGACATGACGGTGTAGAGGGAGGCGCCGTTCAAGGCTCGGGAGAGCTTGGCGAAATCCGTCGGATAGAGCTTCTCGAACTGCTTCGCCACCTTGTCGGCGATGCCGAAGAGCTCGGCAAACACGAGGTAATCCTCCCAGAGCGTCACCTCGATGGCGCCGCGCTGCTTGTTGAGCGTGAAGTCTTCGAGGAAGTTCTTGAACTCGATCAAGTGGCGCGCCTGCTCCTGGCCTTCCTTGTTGAGGCGGTCGCTCTTCTCCGTGTAGTGCCGGTCCTCAAACCACTTGCGACCGAGGGTCTGCGCGCGCGACGGGAGGTCGGACATGCGCTTGAAAGACTTCTTGGACCATTTGTCCAGCTCGCCGGCCTCGAGGATGAGGTTCTTGCCGCTGGCTTCGCGTGCCATGGTATAGAGGTCGTTCTCCAGCACTTCCTTGAAGGAGGTCTGCTGCTTGAAGGAGAGGTTCACGCGGTTCTTGTTTTCCGGATCGGGAAGCACTTCCACCACGCCCGCCAGCACCCATCGCAGGAAATAGGCGCCGATCAGGCGGTTGGAGCAGTCCTTGCCCCAGTCGGTCATGGAGTCGCCCTTGGACAGGACATAGTAGCCGGCGGGGATGCTGCCCTTCAGCGGGACGTCGCGGTACCAGCCCTTGATCCTGCGGGCGCCGAAGATCTTTTTGTTGAATTTCCAGCCGAGGATATGGTAGTTGAAGGCGGCAACCAGGAAAATAATCAGGGCGAGGATGATCCAGCCCACCGGCGTGAGAAGCAGGAGGCCGAGAATCACCAGGATCCAGACGACAACGTCTCCAAAGGTCGTCTTGTCTTTGTAGTCGCTGCCCTTGAAGGCGAGTTGAATGATGTCCTCGAAGCCCTTGTCATATTCCACGGCGGGGGTCAGCAGGTCCGGGTCGAAGCGGACCAGCACCGTCATCGCGCTCGAGGAGCGGAACGGCTCCAGGGATTCGGCGCGGACGGCGCCGTCCTCCACGAAGATCTCGCTCTCGCTGCGGAAACCCCACACCTTCACGTTCTCTTCCGTCCAGTCGGGGCCGCCCGTCTCGTTGACGAGCATGACCTTGACGTGCTGGGGCGGCGCGGAAAGGCCGGGGCTCACGAAAGTGAAATAGAGGCCGTTGCAGTCGCCCATCTTCATCACCAGGCCCGAGACGGTGTAGCGGACCGTCCAGACGTGGTCGCCGTAGTCGCCCTGCCCCCAGCAGAGCTCCACGCCGTGCTTCTTGCGGACGATGCCGCAGCGGCCGCGCTTCTGATCGCGCGAGCGGTCGGTGTCCCAACCGTCCCCTTCGGCGACGAATTCTTCGCCGTTCTCACTGACCCGCAGGTCGGTAATCTCGATCGGCCCGAGATGGTCGAAGGGCAGGTAAAACTCGGTGCCCGAGACGACGTTCACGTCCCAAATCTGCGTGATCTGCGCGCTGCCGTCCGGGCGGATGACCACGGTCTCATCGATGTTGCGGATTTCCTGCGCCGGCAGCGCGAGAGCCGCCAGGAGGAGCGAAAAGAGGAGTGTCAGGATTTTTTTCATGCAGCGAAGTTACGGATTTCAAAGCAAAAAAAGTATATTTGTCCAAAACCACACATCATGAAACGAATCTACTTGTTATTAACCGTGCTGGGTCTCGCCCTTTCCGCTTCGGCCCAGAATCCCTATCTCCCGCTGTGGGAGCACCTGCCTGACGGCGAACCCCGCGTGTTCGAAGATCCCGACAACCCCGGTAAATACCGCGCCTACATCATCGGCTCGCACGACATCACCTACTCCGCCTACTGCGGCAGCGACATCCGCATGTGGTCCGCGCCGGTCGAGGACCTCTCGCAGTGGCGCGACGAGGGCCCGATCTTCACCTGGTTCGTGGACGGGCAGTGGGACACGATGTACGCCCCCGACCTCGTGGAGGTGACGGACAAGGCCACGGGTAAGAAAGTATACTATTTGTACCCGCACTCCCGCGGGCGCGGGCGCGTGGCGATGGTCTGCCGCGGCGAGCGCCCCGACGGGCCGTTCTTCCCGGTCAACGCCACGCCGGACGGCCGCGGCTGCCTGCCCGGCTCGGTCATCGACTTCGACCCGTCCGTATTCATCGAGCCGGTGACCAACAAGAAAGATCCCGACTTCGCGCGCGGCTTCCGGGCCTACGCCTACTACGGCTTCCAGCACTCGACCGCCATCGAGCTCGATCCGGACACGATGTACTCCATCCGTCCCGGCACCGAGGTGCACGACTACTTCCTGCCGGCCAGCGCCCGCTACGGCGTGGTGCGCGACCCCGAAGGGACGGAATACCCCACGCTCTACAAGGGCCAGAACCCCGGCGAATTCAACTTCTTCGAAGCGTCCAGCATCCGCCAGGTGGGCAACAAATACGTGATGGTCTTCTCCGGCTACAGCGGCCCGGACTACGGTCTGGAGTCCACCAACTCCGCCCTGCGCTACTGCTATGGCGACTCGCCCCTCGGCCCCTGGCGCTCCGGCGGCGTGCTCGTGGATTCACGCGGCGTGGTGCCTGACGAGAACGGCGAGCACCTGATGACGGCCAACGCCGCCCACAACACGCACGGCTCCCTGCAGGAGATCAACGGCCAGTGGTACGTCTTCTACCACCGTCCGCCGCGCGGCTTCGGCAACGCCCGCCAGCCGATGGTGGCGCCCGTCAAGATCGAGTGGGACAAGAAGAAGGTGGCCGACGGCGGCCAGGTCCGCATCACGGCCTACGATCCCTACGCCAAGGACGAGAAATGGGTAGCCGCGGCGGCCGACGGACAGACTTACACCGGCGCCGAGGTCACGAGCGAAGGCTTCCAGATCTACGGCCTGCCGCCCTATAACTACTATTCCGCGGGCTACGCCTGCTACATGACCGACCAGAACTGGATGCAGGACAACCACGACGTGTGGGACAACAGCATGGACCTCGCCGGCATCAAGGACGGCGGCATCGTCGGCTTCAAATACTTCGGCTTCGGCGGTCTGGCGCAGGACAGCAAGGGCGTGAAGGCGTTCGCCGGCACCCAGGCGGGTGACGGCACCATCCTCAACCTCTTCCTGACCCCCGGCGGCAAGGGTGCCTTCAAGATCCACGTGATGCTCGACGGCCCCTACGCGAACGCCTTCTGGCAGGGCCGCGAGATTGCAGTCATCGAAGTCCCCGCTGACGCGCCGCGCCAGCCACAGGCGTTCCGCGTGGCCGTGCCGCAGGTGGAAGGCCTGAGCGGCAAACACGCCATCTACCTCGTGGCCGAGGGCCCCGAGGTGCCGGATCCGCCCCAGCCGCGTTTCCCGGGCGGCTTCCGTCCGCAGACGCCGCAGCGCCCGATCGGCCTCTTCGACCTGCACGGCATCGGCTTCTGCAAGGCGAACCAGTACTTGGACCGTCCGGCCGTCCCTTCCGTCCGCATTCTCTGCGACGGCAAGGACCTCGCCGTGCCCACAACGCCCATCCGCTGCTCCAACGCCAACGGCCTCACGGACCAGATCCGCTACCAGGTCTACGCGCCGGTCCGGAAAGGCTCCACCCTCGAGGTGAAGGCCTCCGACCCGGGCGTGCAGATCCAGGTCAGCCCGCTCGTCGAGGGCCGCGCCACCGTGACCTGCACCTACAAGGGCCTGCAGAAGATCTATCTGATCAACTAGACTGACGACGCGGCCGGTAGACTTCTCGTCTCCCCACTGTGGGTGGTAACTCGCTTTCCGTCAGCGCTTTGCACAAACGACTCTCCTAGATTTTGGGAGAGTCGTCTGCGTATTATATTGATTATTAGCAATATAAAATCCACAACCAATGGCACAAGGGTATCCTTCTTATTTTCAAATAATTATCCTATATTTGCAAAAATTGTAATACCATGAAGCCGAATATATTGTTATGTATTTTGGGGTGCAGTTTGCTTGTGGGAGGTTGTTTTGATCTTGCACCCTATAAAAAAGATGTCGTGGTGAATTGTATTCTTACGGACAACCCAGTACAAACACTGCAGTTATCTATTGGCAACAATACCACAAAACTTACTGCACAGGATTTACAGAAGGCAACGATTTCTCTGTTTGATGAAACGGATGATAAGAATGTCGGTTCTTTTCATTACGAGGGAGAGGATAACTGGATTTTGGACTACGCGGCTGTTCCCACTCACCTATACAAACTTGAAATCAAGATTCCGGATAGACAGGTCATTAGCGCTCATACGACCATGCCCGGGGTTATCGTGCCGGAGTACAAAGACGGGTTCTCGCTTTATAAAACGGAAAACCTTCCGGATGATGCAATGTGGCTGTTGGGGATGGATTACGATCCAGAGAGCGAAAAATATACTTTTGTTGAAAGAATAGCCACAAATATCGTTACCATTGACGACTTCAATTCGACGGGAGAACTTTATCATCATAAGGATTTCTTTCCCGCCCAGAGCGTTGTCCTGTACCCGTTGGTAGAGGACAGGCCCTTGCATAAAAAGTATATTCGCATTCCATCTTTGGAAGAAGGTGGTATGCGAATCGTTGATAAGAAGCAGATGGCTATTGATAATTACATTTCTGTTTCTGGTTCCTTCGCAGATCAGCATCCATACGGTTTCCCGCAGCCCAGTTATGTCCTGCTCATGGCTGTATCCCCGGAATATGACCAATTCCTAAAGGCTTCCATTGTGGGGAAAGACTACACCAATATAGAAAATGGCATAGGGATTTTTGGGGCCAAGACTGAACAGAAACAATACTGGACCAACTTTATTGTGCTTGGCTAAACCCCACCCTGTTCTATTAATCCAGGGTAATCCCGGTGCGGATGGGTTCCAGCAGCTCGTCCGATAATGACAACAACACCGTGATCATGCGCTATGCCGAGGTTCTGCTGCACTATGCTGAGGCCTGCGCCCAGACCAACGAATGTGCGTCGGGTCTCTCCGCCCTCAATAAGGTGGCGGAACGTGCCGGCGCTCCGACCTACACGGCCTGTACGTTGGAAAACGTCAAGCAGGAGAAGCGTTTCGAGCTCTATATGGAGGGCTACCGCTGGGCGGATCTCGTCCGTTGGGGCGATGCCGCTACGGTCCTCAAGGAGCAGGGCAAGGTGGTGCCGAACTTCGTCGACCTGTTCGAAGAAGGAGTCCACCCGCACGAGGCGCAGGTGGTTCCTGTCAGCTACAATACAACTTATGGCTTCAAGGCCGGCAAAAACGAGTTGATGCCGTTCCCGTTCGGTGAGCTCCAGCTCAACGCCTTCAACGAGGAGACCGGCGAGGGTATTACCCAGAATCCGGGTTGGGAATAGTTGGAAACTTTTCTTCTTTGCGTGGGAAGCCGGCCTGAGAAGGGTCGGCTTCCCGTTGTATTTCGTAGATTATTGCTATATTTGTTAATCATAAACCACAAGGACGATACAATGCGAAAAATCATGCTTCTGTCCGGCCTGCTCGCCGTGTGCATAACGGCCTTCGCGCAGACCCCCGATCCCAATTTCTTCATTTATCTCTGCTTCGGCCAGTCCAACATGGAGGCGGGCGCCCGCCCGGCCGAGCAGGACAAGGATTTCAACGATCCGCGCTTCCAGTTCATGGCGGCCGTGGACATGCCGCGCTTCCAGCGCGAGCGGAATCACTGGTACACCGCCGTGCCGCCCATCTGCCGGGAGACCAACAACATGGGCCCGGTCGATTTCTTCGGCCGCAAGATGATCGAGGTGCTCCCTGAGCCGTACCGCGTGGGCGTGATCAACGTCTCCGTGGCGGGTGCGAAGCTGGAGCTCTGGGACAAGGACGCCTGCGAGGAGTACCTGGCCATGGAGGCCGCCGACCCGTCCCGCAGCTGGCTCATCGGCATGGCGAAGGAATATGGCATGAACCCCTACCAGCGCCTGATGGAGACTGCCCGCGAAGCGCAGAAATACGGCGTCATCAAGGGTATGCTCCTGCACCAGGGCGAATCCAATCCGGACGACGCTGCCTGGCCGGGCCGCGTGAAGAAGATCCATGATGACCTCTGCGCCGACCTGGGCCTGAATCCCGACGAGATTCCGCTGCTCGCAGGTGAGTTGAAATATGCCGAGCAGGACGGCGTCTGCGCTGCCTTCAACGAGGTGGTGCTGCCGCATCTGCCGGAGGTGATGCCCAACGGCTACGTGATCTCGGCGCTCGGCTGCGAGAGCACGGGCGACCAGTTCCACTTCAACACCGAGGGCATGCGCCTGATGGGCTACCGCATGGCGGACAAGATGCTCGAGCTCCAAGGTTTCAAGGCGCCCGAGAAGCGCACCCTCACCCTGCAGCCGGACAAATTGGGCATCAGCATCAGCCCGACCCTCTCCGGCATCTTCTTCGAGGACATCAACCAGAGCGTCGACGGCGGCATCTGCGCCCAGCTCATCCAGAACAATTCCTTCCAGGCTTACAACGTCCCGGACGCTCCGGGTGACAACGAGTTCTCCCAGAGCGACACCACCTTCTTCGGCTGGACGGTCCTGCGCAAGGAAGGGGCCCTGGGCAGCGCCCGCGCCGTGGACGACAAACCGCTCGTCCCGAAGCTGAAGCGCTGGTATGACTTCGACCCTAACGACAAATACGACGACGAGCTGCGCTACAAGCAGTACAGCGTGCGTTTCGATATCCAGCATCCGGGCGAAGGTTTTGGCATCGCCGCCAACGGTTACGGCATCTCCGAATACAAGCGCGGCCCCGGCCAGCTTTATTCCAACAACACGCAGACCGCCTCCATCCCCGCGAAGGAGGGCGTGAGCTACGACCTGGGCCTGTACCTGCAGGGCAAGGGCTACAAGGGCAGCATCTCCGTTTACCTGGAGGATGCAGCCGGCAACCGGAACTCCAACGTCGTCACCATCTCCAAGCTCGGCAAGAAGTGGCAGCAGTACACCGGTACGCTGACTGCGGAACGTTCCGTGGACAGCCGCCTGGCCATCGTGGCGGACAGCAAGGGTACCTTCTGGCTGGATTTCGTCACCCTCGTCCCGGAAGCATCCGAGCTCTGGAAGGGCGGCGCGTACGGCCCCTTCCGCAAGGACCTGCTGGAGGCGCTCGAGGCCCTGCACCCGACCTTTATGCGCTTCCCGGGCGGTTGCGCCTCCGAGGGTACGAACTACTTCGGACAGGTGTTCTGGAAAAATTCCATCGGCCCGCGCGAGGAGCGCGTCGGCTTCCGCAACCACTGGGCCTACTGGACTTCGCAGTACATCGGCTTCTATGAGTACCTGCTGATGGCCGAAGGGCTCGGCGCCACGCCGCTGCCGGTGTTCAACAACGGCGTCACCTGCCAGTTCGCCGGGCATCAGTACATCGCCCCGCTGGACACCCAGGCCGACCGCGACCGCTTCTACAGCATCTTCGTCAAGGACGCGCTCGACTTCATCGAGTTCTGCAACGGCGACGTCACCACCGAATGGGGCGCCCGCCGCGCGCAGATGGGCCATCCCGCACCCTTCAACCTGAAATACCTGGGCATCGGCAATGAGAACCAGGGACCTGAGTTCTGGGAGCGTTTCGACATCATGTACAAGGCTGTCAAGGAGAAATATCCCGAGATCACCATCGTCTCGACGGCCGGCGCCGCGGATGCGGGCCGGGAGTTCAACGCCAACATGGCCATCATCGACGCCAGGTATCCCGACACCATCGTCGATGAGCACTACTACAAGATGGACAACTGGTTCTATTCCAACCGCGACCGCTACAACCCCGGCAAGGAGCGCGGCAGCGAGGGCCACACCTACGACCGCAGCAAGCCCACGCGCGTGTTCGTCGGCGAATTCGCCAACAACCGCGCCAACAACGCCTACTCCTCGGCCCTCGCCGAGGCGGCCTACTGGACCGGCCTGGAGCGCAACTCCGACATGGTCGTGATGGCGGCCTACGCTCCGCTCTTCTGCAAGAAGGGCTTCAACAAGTGGGATTCCAACCTCATCTGGTTCGACAACCGCGGCATGTGGCGTTCGACCAACTACTGGTACCAGCAGCTGTTCTCCGTGGCGGGCGACCGCGCCTTCGAGATGTCGGAGGTGATGAACGGTGACGCCGTGGACGAGAAGGTCTTTACCTCCCCGACCATCGACACGAAGACGGGCGAGATCTTCATCAAATTCGTCAACGCTGAAGCGGCGGATAAACTGCTGACGGTTCAGACCGGCAACGGCGTCCGCTACGAGGCGACGGTGGAATTCGTGTCCTCGCACGACACCTCCGTCAAGAACCAGGGCAGCCAGAACTACTACTCCAGCCACCCGGACTATGCCACGCCGCCGACCGTCGGCCGCCCCGCCGCAGGCGAGCGTCCCGCCCTGGTGAACATGGCCTTCCGTTTCGGCCGCCGGGTGAAGTACAACGAGGTCGTCGTGCCGCACACCAAGGCGCTTGGCAGCGTCCGTGGCAGCTTTGAATTCAAGATGCCGGAGAACTCCATCGGCATCCTCAGATTAAAACCGGTGAAATGAGACCCTTTTCTGCAATGATTATCGCGGCGGCGACCCTGGTGGTCGCCGCCTGCGGCTCCGGCCCGAAAGCGGGTCCGTGCGACATCTACCGGGCGGCAGGAACGCCCTGCGTGACCGCCCACAGTACCACACGCCTGCTGGACTCCCGCTACCGGGGGCCGTTGTATCAGGTGCAGCGAGACTCCGACGGGGCCACGCTCGACATCTACGCCACGAAGGACGGCTACGCCGACGCCGCCCTGCAGGATAACTTCTGCAGCGGGACCGTCGGCCGCATCACGGTCATCTACGACCAGTCCGGCATGGGCAACGACCTGCTGCCTGCGCCGCCGGGGACCTTCCTCGGCCCGGACAAGGGCGGCTTCAACAACGCCGCCCTGGCTAATATGGCCCCGGCATGGCTGGACGGCCATAAAGTCTATGGCGTGTTCATCATGCCCGGCATGGGTTACCGCTGCAACAACGCCCGCGGACTCGCCATCGACGATGAGCCGGAGGGCATGTACTATGTCATCGACGGCCGGCATTTCGACAGCGGTTGCTGCTTCGACTACGGCAATTCCTCCACCAACGGCCGTGCCGTGGGCACGGGCACGATGGAGACGACTTATTTCGGCACGTCCACGGCCTGGGGCCGCGGCAACGGCGAGGGCCCCTGGATTATGTCCGACATGGAAGCGGGCCTCTTCTCCGGCTACGGCGCCAAGGAGAACGACGTCCCGTCCATCACGGACTGGCGCTTCGTGAGCGTGTACGTGAACGGAGGCGGCGGCAACCAGTGGGACCTGCGCGGCGCCGACGCCACGCAGCCGGAGCTGACCACCTTCTATAGCGGCGTGCGCCCCGGCACGCCCGACAGCGACGCCTATTTCCCGATGCACAAGAAGGGCGGCATGCTGCTGGGCAACGGTGGCGACAACGGCAACGGTTCCGCGGGCACCTTCTTCGAAGGCGTGATGACGTTCGGCTACCCGAGCGACGAGGCGATCGCCGCCGTGCAGGCGAACATCGCCGCCGCGAAATACCGGCCCTTCCCGCTCTCCCTGTCGCGTCTCGTCACCTTCGTCCCGGGCCAGGGCCAGGAGTTGGCAGTCACGCTGGAAAACGTGACCGACGCGCCCATGACGGACATCGAGCTGCTCTTCGACCTGCCCCGCGGCTGGTCGCTCAGCCGCGAGAGCGAATTCGTAACCAGCCTGGCGCCGGGCGAGACGGCCACCATCACCTACCGGGTGACCGGCAGCGTCGCGCGCACGTCCGACGAACTGAACGTGGAGGCGACCTGGCAGGGCGGCTCGGCGCAGCTCTCGACCCCGATCCGCTGCGCGGACGCGGTCAAGATCAATGAGATCGGCCTGGACAATCCTTTTGTAGAAATCTATAACGCCGAGGCTGCCGAAGCCGACTTGTCGGGCCTCGAGGTCCGGGTCCGCCGCAGCGGCTGGGCCTCCGTGACGGCCCTGACCTTCCCGGAAGGGACGAAGCTGGCGGCGGGGGCGTTCCTCCTGCTGCCGGTCGATCCCGCTGCGCCGAAGGCCCCGGCCACCACGGTCTTCAGCCCCGTCTCCACGGGCCCGAAACTCCATTTCCCGGCAGGAATCAACAACCTCCCGGCCACGTCCGTGGCGGGATTCGCCGTGGGCGACAAGCTCGGCATCGACCTGGGCGGACAGTATGAAGAAGTGACGGTCACGGCCGTGGGCACGCCCGCGACGCAGAGCAACCTCGCGCGCGACGCCAAGGCTGGCGACACGCAGCTGAGCATCGTCGGCACGTCGAACCTCCAGCCGGGCTCCGTGCTGACCGTCAGCACGGGCGACCGAACGGAAATCGTCACCGTGAAGCAGGTTCTCGTGGTCGCGGAGCCGTACGTCCGCCGCTTCGGCGAACAGGAACGGCCGCACGAGCCGGGCCTGGTCGAGCTGGAGCAGCCGCTGCTGCGCGACCATGCCTCCGGCGTGGACGTGTCCTGCCCCGGCACGGGCATCAGCTTTGAGCCCGCCACGCGGTTCGTGCACAGCAGCGGCGACGCCCTGCAGCCCCTGGGTGCCGGCTGGACGCCGACCCCGGGCCTGTACCTGAGCTACGCGCCGTCCGCCAGCGCGGGCAGCGTGGCCCTGGTCGACCCCGCCTCCGGCACGGTCCTGGACGCCATCGTCTACGGCTCGCAGCAGAGTAACTCCAGCGCCAACGGCACCATCACCAGTCCGGAACTGGCCGTGCTGGAAGGCAACCAGCACGGCGGCGGCTGCCAGGCCATCGCCCCGGCGCCGATTCCCGCCTGGGTGCTCGCCCGCAACCCGAAGATGGCCCTCCCGGGCCCGCAGAGCCTCGCCCGCTTCCCGGACGGCGCCGATGTGGACCGCCTCTGCGAGGACTTCCACATCACGGAACCCACCCCGGGAGGCCCGAACCGAATGAATCCATAAAACCAACATAACCATGAAAAGAATAACACTGATACTAAGCCTGACCTTCCTTTGCGCAACCCTGTTCGCCCAGGGCCCGCGCCAGGCCGGTCCGTCCGATTGGGGGAATTTCAAGCGCTACGAGCAGGCGAACGCGGCGCTGACCCAGACCCCGCTGGTGGTGCTGATGGGCGACTCGATCACCGACTTCTGGTACGACAGCGACCCGGAGTTCTTCACGAAGAACAATTTCGCCGGGCGCGGTATCTCCGGCCAGACGGCGAGCCAGATGCTCGTCCGCTTCAAGCAGGACGTCATCGACCTGCACCCGAAGGCCGTCGCCATCATGGCCGGTACCAACGACCTCTGCCAGAACCTGGCGGGCCAGGCGTACTATCCCGACCAGACGGTTTATGACAACACCGTGGCCATGTGTGAGCTGGCCGAAGCGGCAGGAATCAAGGTGCTGCTGTGCTCCATCACGCCCTGCGCCCATTACATGATCCTGCCGGATCTGGACGCGGGTTCGCTGATCAAGGCGTTCAATGCCCGGCTGAAGGCCTATGCCGACGCGCAGCAGAATGTCACGTACGTGGACTACCACACCCCGCTCGCCACGGCTGACCTCGGCCTTCCCGAGGACGGCACCTACGATGGGATCCACCCTGCCGTCAACGTCTATGATGACATGGAGCGCATCCTGACGGACGCCGTGGCGAAGGTGCTACAGGTCGAGAACAACTTCTACACGCTGGCGCCCGACGAGGCGGAAAGCCGCAAGCTGGCGTCCGACGCGGACCGCCACGAAAAAGGCATGCCGATGACATTCGAAGACATGGTGGAAATGGTCTCCCGCATGTTCAAGCCCCGGGCGGCGCACCCGTCCTGGCTGCGCGACGCCGTCTTTTATCAGATCTATCCGTCCTCCTTCCAGGACAGCGACGGCAACGGCATCGGCGACCTGCCGGGCATCATCTCCCGCCTGGATTACATCCGCTCCATTGGCGTGACGGCCATCTGGCTCAATCCGGTCTACGTGTCGGGCTGGACGGACGGTGGCTACGACATCATCGATTTCTATAAGGTGGATCCGCGCTTCGGCACCAACGCAGACCTGCTGGAACTAATCCGGCAGGCGCATGCGCGCGGCATCAAGATCGTCATGGACCTGGTGGCCGGGCATTCTTCGGACCAGTGCGAATGGTTCCTGCAGGCGCGCGAAGGCGCGGACCTGCGCTATTCGGACTACTACATCTGGCCGTCCTTCAAGCCGGAAGGCGGCGCGGCCCCCGGTCCGGGCGGCTCGCTGGACGACGCCGTCCGCAACAGCGCCGGCGCATCGCTGCTGAGCAAGTTCGTCGCGACGGACGCGCCGCGCGGGCCCTATTACATCAAGAATTTCTTCGACACGCAGCCGGCCCTGAACTTCGGCTTCGCGAATCCCGATCCGACCCATCCCTGGGAGCAGGCGGTGGACGCCCCGGGGCCCATGTCGATGCGCCGCGAGCTCAAGAACATCATCTCCTTCTGGATGGACAAGGGCGTGGACGGCTTCCGCGTGGACATGGCGGCGAGCCTGGTCAAGAACGACCCCGACAAGGCGGCCACGATTCGCCTCTGGCATGAAGATTTCGTGCCCTGGTTCGAGAAGGCGTATCCCGAGGGCGTGCTGATCGCCGAATGGTTCAACCCGGCCCAGAGCGTTGCGCAGGCGGACTTTGACCTCGATTTCTTCTGCCATGACGGGCAGTACAACTACTCCACGCTCTTCTTCTACGGCCGCCGCGGCTTCGGCCCCAACGCCGTCGAGTCGAAACCGTATTTCGACAAGGCGGGGCAGGGTGAGCTGAAGACCTGGTTCGACCTGTACAGCTATCAGTATGACGCCGTCCAGGGCCACGGCTACGTGTGCATGCCGTCCGGCAACCACGACTTCAACCGCGTGTGCACCGAAGGCCGCACGACGCCGGAGGAGCTGAAGGTCGCGATGACCTTCTTCCTGACCATGCCGGGCGTGCCGTTCATCTACTACGGCGACGAGATTGGCCTCAAGCAGAACCCGGCCGCGCCGTCCACCGACGGCTCCGGATTCCGCGCCGGCTGCCGCATCCCGATGCTCTGGGACGCCACGGCCAACGGCGGCTTCTCCACGGCTCCCATCGAGAAGATTTACATCCCGCAGGATCCGGATCCGAACCGCATGACGGTCGAAAAGGCCGAGGCCGACCCGAATTCGCTGTTGCACTACGTCCGCACGCTGCTGCAGCTGCGCAAGGACGTCCCGGCCCTGGGCGCCGACGCGTCCTGGCGCCTGGTCAGCAGCCTCGACCAGCCGTATCCGATGGTCTACGAGCGCAAGTCCGCAGCCGGCCGCTGCTACGTGGTGCTCAACCCGTCCGGCAAGCAGGTCAGCGTGACGCTGCCGGCGGAATCCGCCAAGCCGGAGATCATCGGCGGCAGCTACAAGAAATGCACGTACAAGCAGACGAAGAAGGGGGATGTCGTGACGCTGTCTCCCGTCTCCGCTGCCATCTTCGCCTTCTGAGATGAGAAAGCTGTGGATTGTTTCCGCACTGCTGTTCATCCTGACAGCCTGCGGAATTGACAAGACGGCCGGGACCGTGGGCGACGGCCACCCCGACAAGCCGGCGGTTTCCGCGGGCAAGCTGGACTTCTATCCGGATTTCGAATCCAAGTCCGGGCTTGTGACGCCGCGGAACGTGTATGTCTGGCTCCCGGCCGACTACGCGAAATGGAAGAAATACGCCGTCGTGTACATGAGCGACGGGCAGAATCTGTTCGACGCGGAGAAGATGTTCAACCACCAGGAATGGTGTGTCGATGAGGTCTTTGGTGAGCTGTCGGCGGCGGGCCGGATCCAGAACTGCATCGTGGTCGGCGTGGCGAATTCCTTCCGCACCCGGAGCCAGGAATACTTCCCCCAGGATGTGTACGACCGCTATTCCCCGGAATTGAAGGAGTATGCGAAGAGCAAGCGGATGGGGGAGGAGGAGCTGCTGGGCAACAATTACTTGAAGTTCCTGGTCGAGGAGCTGAAGCCCTTCATTGACGCAACCTATTCCACGCGCAGGGACCGGGAGCATACTTTCCACATGGGTTCCAGCATGGGCGGTCTGATCTCCTCCTATGCCGTGGCCAAATATCCCGAAGTCTTCGGCGGCGCGGGTTGTCTTTCGACGCATTCCGTCCTCTACATCACCAACTATGATGCGGAGCGGGATTTTATCGATGCGGCCAACCAATGCTACGTGGATTATCTCCGGGAGACGCTCCAGCCCAACAGTTGCAAACTGTACATGGACCGCGGCGACCAGACCCTCGATGCCGTGTACCCTGAATACCAGGACCGCCTGGATGCGATGTTCCGGGAGGCCGGTTGGGACGACGCCCATTACGTCAGTCAGGTCTTCCCGGGCCTGGCCCATGTCGAAGGTTCCTGGGCTTCGCGTCTGGACGTCCCCGTTCTCTATTTACTTGGTAAATAAATCATTGTCAGACTATGAATAAGATGTCGATTCTTGGCGTGGCGCTTGCCGCGATCCTTTCCGTCCCTGCGGGCGCACAGCCTTTCCCGCACCCGGAGCCGGCGTCCAAAGCCGACCGGACGACCGTGGAATTCGTCGTCCGCGACGGCAAGCCCATCCTGATGGATATCTATCAGTTCAAAGACCAGCCGGCGGAAAAACGCCCGGTCTTCATCTACTCCTTCGGCGGCGCCTGGGCCATGGGCTCCAGGATAGACGCCCTTTGCAATCCGCTGTACGACCACCTTTGCGAAAAGGGATGGGTCTGCGTGGCCATCGACTACCGGCTCGGCTCCGCCCGCGGCCGGGACGGCAAGCCGCTCATCACCCCGCCGGAGGGGTACAATCCTTTCCAGTATTCCATCGACATCGGCGTGGAGGATCTCTATGCCGCGACGGCCTGGCTCATCGAGCATGCCCGGGAATACAAGATCGATCCTGAAAAGATCGTCATCAGCGGCAGCAGCGCGGGCGCGATCAACAGCATGAACGCCGAGTATTACATCTGCTCCGGCCATCCGCTCGCGAAAGACAACCTGCCGGCGGACTTCAACTACGCCGGCGTGGTCCCGATGGCCGGCGCCGTGTACCTGACCGGCGCGGACGACACGGAGCTCAAGTGGGACCGCAAGCCCTGTCCGATGTGCTTCTTCCATGGTTCGGCCGACCCGACCGTGACCTTCGACATGGAGCGCAACCCGAACCGTCATGGCTTCGGCCCCTTCTACGTCAGCCAGCAGCTCTATGCGATGGATGTTCCCTACATGCTCAACGAGTACGTCGGAGGCGACCACTGCATGGCGCTCCTCCCGATCAAATGGTTCTGGAACGAGATCGATTCGTTCCTCGACCGCATCGTCCTGGACGGACTGAACATCAAGGTCCATTCCGTCGAGCGCTCCCCGAAGCCGCGGACGGACGCCAACTGGCTCGACACGGTCCGTCCCGGACAGTATGAAGCTGTGCAACGAATGCAAAACCGCAACAGATGATGAAAAAGTTATTCACTTGGATGATTCTTGTCCTGTGCTCGACCAGTGTCTTTGCGCAGGCGGAAAAGATCCGGCTTTACGAAGGGAAGGCGCCCGGCACGGAAGGCTGGACGCAGCCGGAATACCTCTTCGAATACACGACGCCCTTCAATCCCGGCGAGGTCGGGCAGTGCATCCTGAATGTCGTGGATCCCGAACTCTGGGTGTATCTCCCGGCGAAGGGTACGGAGACGGGTGCTGCCGTCATCGTCTGCCCGGGCGGCGGTTTCACGGCGCTGTCCTGGCACCAGGAAGGCCCCAACGTGGCCAAATGGATGGCCGAACACGGCATCGCCGCGTTTGTGCTGAAATACCGCATCGCCTATTCCGGCGCCGACTATGAGGAGGCGAAGTACGTCGTCGACCATTCCTACGGCAACCAGGGACGGGACGCGCGCATGCAGGAGCTGACCGAGAAACACGCGAAGATCGCCGAAGCGCAGGGCTACGACCGGAAGATGGCCTGGGACGACGGTCGCGCCGCCATTACCTATGTCCGCAAGAATGCGGCGAAATACGGCGTGAATCCGCACGCCATCGGCATCATCGGGTTCTCGGCGGGTGGCAACATCGTGTACCACGTGGCGCTCGACCACGACGAGATGAGCCGCCCGGATTTCCTCGGCATGATCTATCCGGCCTGGTTCGAGAACCAGGTGCCCGACGATCCCATGCCGCTCTTCATCGCGGCGAGCACGGGCGAAGCCTCTTCCGCCAACGGCTTCGGCGACACGCCGGCGCTCTACAACGCGTGGAACCAGACGCGCCAGCCACTGGAAATCCACTCTTTCACGCGCGGTTTCCACGGTTTCGGCTACCGCGACAACGGCCAGTCGGTGTACATCTGGCCGACGCTGTTCTACAATTTCCTCGACAACTGCAACCTGCTGAATAAGAAATAGCCTATGGCATCCAAACAATCCAATGTGGCCAAGCTGGTGCCGGTCATGATCGCCTTTTTCACGATGGGATTCGTGGACATGGTGGGCACGGCGACCAACTACGTGAAGGCGGACTTTGCGCTGTCCGATACGATGGCGAATTTCCTGCCTTCGATGGTGTTCCTGTGGTTTTTCCTGCTGTCCGTTCCGACGGGCCTGCTGATGAATCGGATCGGCAAGCGGAAGACCGTGCTTCTTAGCCTCGTGGTCACGGCCGTGGCGCTGATCCTGCCGCTGTGCGGCTACAATTATCCCGTGCTGCTGGCGTCGTTTTGCCTGCTGGGCATCGGGAACACGCTGATGCAGGTGTCGCTCAATCCGCTCGCGTCCTGCATCGTCAGCGGCGAGAAATTCGCCAGCACGCTGACCTTCGGGCAGTTCGTCAAGGCCATCGCCTCGTTCATCGCGCCGATCCTGGCGAGCTGGGCCTCGCTGCAGTTCGGCAACTGGCGGCTGCTGTATCCGATCTTCCTGGTCTTCGCGCTCATCGCCATCGTCTACCTGAGCCTGACGAAGATCGAGGAGGAGATCCCGAAAGACAAAACGTCGAGTTTCATCGACTGCCTCAAGCTGCTGGGCGACGGCTCCGTGCTGCTGCTCTTCCTCGGCATCGTGGCCCATGTGGGCATCGATGTCGGCGTGAACACCTGCGCGCCGAAGATCATCATGGAGCGCCTCGCGCTGCCGCTGGAGAAAGCGGGCATCGCGACGAGCATCTATTTCCTGTTCCGCACCCTGGGCTGCCTGTCCGGCTCTTTCATCCTGGCGAAGTTCCCGCTGAAGAAGTTCTTCGCGGTGAGCGTCTGCCTGATGATTCTGTCCATGATCGGCCTGTTCGTGTGCCGCAGCCTCGCCGGGTTGTACGTGGCCATCGCGCTGGTGGGCTTCGGCAACTCCAACATCTTCTCGATGGTCTTCTCGCGTGCGCTGTACTACCTGCCTGAGCGGAGCAACGAGATGTCCGGCCTGATGGTGATGGGCATCATCGGCGGCACCGTCTTCCCGCTGCTGATGGGCATCCTGTCCGACGCGATGGGCACGCAGACCGGCTCGGTGATCGTGATCAGCGTGGGCGTGGCGTACCTCGTGTACCTCGCCGCGCGTTTCCTTAAAGAGAAAGCGGCATGAGCAAGAAGGTCATCGTAGGAATCGGGGAGATCCTCTGGGATTTGCTCCCCTCGGGCAAGGCCCTCGGCGGGGCTCCGGCCAACTTCGCCTACCACGCGCAGCGGCTCGGCGAAGAGGGCTGGGCGGTCAGCGCCGTCGGCGACGACCCGCTCGGCCGCGAGATCCTGGATATCGTGGACGGGAAGGGCCTGCATCATATCATTTCCGTGGTCGGGCAGCCGACCGGGACCGTTGAGGTGACGCTCGACGCGCGGGGCGTGCCGAGCTACAACATCAAGGAAGGCGTGGCCTGGGACAACATTCCGTTCACGCCGGAGATGGAGGCGCTTGCGCAGCGCGCGGACGCAGTCTGCTTCGGCTCGCTGGTGCAGCGCATGACCTCCCGCGCGTCCGTGCTGCGTTTCCTGCGCGCCGCGCGGCCGGACTGCCTGAAGGTGTTCGACATCAATCTGCGGCAGCATTACTACTCCCGGGAGGTCCTGGAGGAGTCTTTGCGGCTGGCGGACATCCTGAAAATCAACGACGAGGAGATCCGCATCGTGGCCGGCCTGTTCGGCCTGGACGATGACGACACGGCGGCCTGCCGGGCACTGATCGCGCGCTACGGCCTGCGGCTGGTCATCCTGACCCGCGGGCCGCAGGGGAGCGAGGTCATCACGCCGGAGACGGTCATTCCCCAGGCGGCCGGCGAGGCCGTTGTCGTGGACACCGTCGGCGCCGGCGACTCCTTCACCGCCGCCTTCGTGGTGGCGTATCTGCGAGGCGATTCGCTTGCGGACGCCCAGCGGCTGGCGAGCGATACCGCCGCCTTCGTTTGCTCCCGCAAGGGGGCGATGCCTGAGCAATAGATTAAAAAGCAGCAAAATATGAGAAAATACTTCTGGATTCTCACCCTGGCGCTGGCTTGCAGCCTGGTGCTTTCCGCCCAGCCCCGCCGCGGGCAGTTGATGGCCGGTGCGGCCAAGGTAGACGTGACCCCCGGTCCGGACCAGCTGGGCCGGAATACCTATGGCGTGCTCGACCGCACGCACGTGCGCGCCATCATTTTCACCAATGGCCAGACGGTGGCCGGCCTCGCGAACGTGGACGGCAACACCAACCAGCGCGTGATCGACGCCGTGAACGAGCGTCTGGAGAAAGATTTCGGCATCCCGAAAGGCAATATCATCTACAACGGCACGCACTGCCACTCCACGGGCACCGTCCCGCAGGACGAGCTCATCGAGCGCACCTATCGGGCCGTCGCCCAGGCCTACAAAAACATGGTCCCCGCCAAGGTGGGTTACGGCAGCGGCGTGAGCTACCTGAATGTCAAGCGCGATCTCTTCGATCCCGAGCGCGGCACCTGGTGGGAGGGCCCCGACTATGACGGCAAGTCCGACAAGACCGTGGCCGTCATCTACTTCGAGAGCCTCGACGGCAAGCCCATCGCGACCTACTACAACTACGCGATGCATGCCGTGATCACCGGCCAGCTGGACATGATCACGGGTGACTTCCCGGGCAAGTCGGAAGAATACATCGAGAGTCGGTACGGCGACGATTTCGTGGCCGTGTTCGCTTCCGGCGCCGCCGGCGACCAGAATCCGCTCTATTTCCAGCAGACCTTCGACCTGCGCGACATCCGCATTGCGGACTACGCCAAGCGCGGCGAAGACATCTCCAACCGCATGCCGCCGGGCGGCACGGGCCTGGACCGCAACGACCCTGAGGTGCATCGCCTGATGGAGGAGCAGAAGAAGATGGCCGAAAGCTACGGCCAGCTGCTCGGGGAAGAGGTGAAATACGTCATCATGATGATGCGCCGCTTCGAGACGGACGTCACGCTTTCTTGCGCGCGCCGCGTCATTTCCTGCCCGGGCCGCCGCCAGACCAACGGAGGCGGACGCGCCGGCTATGCCGGGGAATACAAGGACGCCGATCCCATTAACCTGGAGCTCGGCCTGCTGATGCTTGACGAAATCCCCGTCTGCGCCGTCTGCGGCGAGGTGTACAACCCGATCGCCGTCGAGCTCAAGAGCAAGTCGCCGTATGCCTTCACGATGATGACGACCGTGGCTGACGGCCACAGCGGCTGGGGCGGATACATCCCCGACGACGAGTCGTACGGCGCCCAGGTGTTCGAGGTGCTGGGCTCGAACTACAAGCAGGGCTACGCCCAGAAGGCCATTGTGGACAATCTGCTCGACATGATCCACGATGCCACCCACGGGAAATAGTTTTTCCGGGATATTGATTATCTTTGTCCCCGTTATGAAGAAAGTCCTTTTCCTTTTGCTGGCCCTGCTGCCGGCGCTGGGCGTGCGGGCACAGGCTCCGTTCGCGAAGTATCTCAACCAGGTGGATTCCGCCCCGTTCATCGTCGTCGACAAGGAGGCGCTCAAGCTCACGCTCGTGGACGCGCAGGGCGAAGCCATCAAGGAGTATGGCTGCTCCTGCGCCATCAATTACGGCGCCAAGAAGGTCCGCGGCGACCACAAGACCCCGGAAGGAACCTTCAAGATCAATGAGTTGCTCAACGCCAAGGGCCTCTCGCACGACTTCAAGGACGGCAAGGGTCCCGTCAAGGACGCCTACGGTCCCTGGTTCCTGCGTCTGGATGTCCCGGGCTTCTGGGACATCGGCATCCACGGCACGCCGTTCCCGGAGAGCATCGGGACGCGCGCCACGGAAGGCTGCATCCGCCTGCGCAACGAGGATATCCTCGACCTGAAGTCCCGCGTCAAGCTGGGCACCGTGGTCATCATCCTTCCCGACCCGGTATAAAAAATGTGTTTAACATTTCGGAAAGATATTCGTCTTATTATCGGAGTTGCTTCGCCGCGGCTCCGATAATTAGTTAGTGATATATGAAAAAGTATCTGTTGATTCTACTTCTCCTGCTGCCGCTGACGGCGTCCGCCGCCCGGCCGCAGAAAAAAGTTTCCCAGCGGGAAGTCGCTTCCATCGTGTCCGAATTCCGCCACTGCGACGGCGTCGAGGTGATGCGTCTGGGATGGCTCGGCACGGCCCTGGTCAAGGGCGTCGCCGTCCATGTCGATGACAACGACGACGACCTGCGCGAGATCCGCCAGGCGTTGCGCGGCATCAGGGGCGTGACCGTGATGGAGTATGGCGACGCTGCGCCTGACGTGCGCGAGCGGCTGAGCCGCCGCCTTTCCAGCATACTGGGTAAGCGAGAGATCTTGATGGAAGTCAAGGACGATGGCGAGAAAGTGCAGATCTTCGGCGTCCTGGACGACGCCACGGGCCTGGTGCGGGACATTGTTTTCCATTCGCCCAGCGACTGCGCGCTGATCTGCATGTTCGGCAGCCTTCCC
>JAEEGL011394461.1_pt1 | contig 38413 bp, 27 predicted proteins | sample 9134231 | NCBI WGS metagenome assembly JAEEGL01 (sample SAMN16246548, study PRJNA631951) | gut metagenome | biome: gut microbiome; feature: rumen; material: fiber-attached | host: Bos | place: Iran: Karaj | collected 2018-10
CTCCCTCGGTGGACAGAAGCTGACTTAAGCAGCTACCAGTTCGCTATTTCTAGAAACTGTAATGTTATTTCTTGCGTTTATATTTAAACGTGGCGCAGGTTATGGAGATCACGCCATTCTCCGCTCGCTTATCACACTTCGAGACCCCCGTCGAAACCTTTACGCCCCCATATATTCAATGAGGGAGTGAGGTGGGGAGCTGAAATGCTCCGAATAATATTATAACTTGTTTTGCCGGATTTGTCAACTGCATAAAATGACGAAGCATGTCAGTGCATAATGTATTTGCTCAAATGAGCGTTATTTCCTGCTTTTCTGCGTCAACACGTGCCATAGCTCCGTAAGGGAGTATCGCTCTTGGTAAGGAATGACCGAAATTTACATTATATAGCATGGGGAGATCCGCGTTGTCCACTGTCTCACGCCATACAGCCTTGTATTCCTCATAATATTTCTCGTTCATTGGCTTTCCTATGATGATTCCGTTGATATTATCGAAAACACCCTCTTTTTTCAGCGCTTCGAGGTATTCTCTCAGCATGTCAGGAGGAGACATGACTTCGCTGGTTTCCGCAAAGAGTATCTTTCCGCGCCACTCTTCGGCAGCGGGGAAAATGCGGTATTTACTTGTTATTCCGCTCTGGTTGACAAAGTCGTTTTTTAGCTGCGGGCACTTCTCAAACTCAGAACTGAGAAGCTCACCGAATCTGTCTGCATTGCCTGCAATGATCATTTCACCCATACTGTCGATACAGCCGCCGAGGAGTTCGCCCTCGAATACGGGGCTACCCTGCAATAGCTCATAGCCGTGCTCCTCTTTGTGTGAGACGGGCATAGTTCCAACAGCATCTGCAGAGAAGTCTGTTCTTTCCTCGTACCACACATCTGAGGGAGTTATCTTTCTGCCGTGATATGATTTGAAGCAGTTTCCGAAATGAGCCTTTGAATATGGGAGCATATCTCCCGAGAGCTCAGCTAAGTCACACATGAAAGCCTGTCCGTAGAAGGTCTGCAAGCCAAGTCTGTAAAACATGAAGTGATTATTGGTAGTATCGGAAAAACCGAGAAAGAACTTGGGGTGCTGACGGACAGCATTTATGAACTCATCGTCCTCCATAAGGTAGGGAAAGGTCCGGAATGTTTCGATACCGCCGATAGCAGATATTATACCCTTTACCGAGTCATCGAGAAAAGCGGCTTTCAGGTCGGCGGCACGGGCTTCCGGATGGCACATTATATAGTCCTTACCCATTAGAGCGTGCTCGGTGAAAAACGGCTCAAGACCGAACCGGCGGAGCATTTTTAAGCCAAGCTCTTTTTCGTGAGCGCAGTACGGTTCGCCGATTATACCGCTTGAAAGGTTTATTACGGCGACCTTATCGCCTTTTTTCAGTGGCTGCGGGTATATCATAGTGAATAGCCTCCGTTTTCGCTACCTGTTGCGTGATTTGATATTGCGGTCTATTTCGCGGTTTGCGTCCCTCTTTGCGATATCTGCACGTTTGTCGTAGAGCTTTTTGCCCTTGCAGAGACCGACCTGCATTTTTACCCGTGAGTCCTTGAAGTAAAGGCTCAGCGGTATAAGGGAAAGTCCCTCCTGTTTAAGAGTTCCGTAAAGTTTATTTATCTCGCGTTTATGCATGAGGAGCTTTCTCACTCTCATGGGATCGCGGTTGAAGATATTGCCTTTCTCGTAGGGAGAGATGTGCATACCGCGGACAAAGAGCTCTCCCTTGTCGATAGAGCACCATGAGTCCTTGAGGTTCACTCCGCCCTGACGTATGGACTTGACTTCGGTGCCGACAAGCTCTATACCTGCTTCATAGGCTTCGAGTACGAAATAATCATGGCGTGCCTTGCGGTTTTCGGCAATAGTTTTAGTACCTTTTGAGCGCATATTCTCATCTCCTGTCTGTAAAAAATTATACACTATCCCGCGTGAAATGTCAACCGCAGGAATATTGCAAAAAACGTAAAAATATGGTACAATATTTCTGATACGGGAAATCATTGCGTACAAACAGGGGAGGATTAGCATGAACAGACTGGTTTTCAGGCTTATTGAAATTATAATAAAACTCATTGGCGGTATATTCAGGTATGCCGAGGACGAAAGGCGCGAGATGCACGGCGAATCCATGATGAACGATCAGTATCTCGGTGATATCAGCGGAAACAGGTCGCTTGATTACATAAACGAGCTCCGCGCGGACATGGAAAATATCAAGCGCTCACGTGAGCACTTGGAACAGCAGCAGCGTGACAAGTACGTTTTTCATGATAACGGTGCTGATATGGATGATATATATTCGCACAGGAAATGAACGGTCAATCTTATAAGGACGCCAATGGGCGTCCTTTTTTATTTGCCGGAATACACTGCTGAAAAAATTACTGAAAAGTCGGGTGCATAAGATGCTTTCGGCTTTATTTTTTGGCCGTTGATAGACCGGTTTTTACCGAAATATCAAAATAATGATAATTGTGCCAAAATAATGCGCTATTTTATTTTGTTATAACATATAATATTCGTTTTGTCCACCTAATCTGCAAAATAACAGTTGAACAAACAGTGAACAAATGGTAAAATATACAAGGAATAGTGTTGAAAATGGCGGTAATATGTCAAAATGCTCAGAAGGTTATAGATCGAGCATTATAATTCATTTGTGTTGACAGGGGATATGTTAGGCAAACATGACGAAATGAATTCAGGAGGTATTAAAATGAGATTTGGCACAAAAGCAAAGACAGCAGCGGCATTACTGCTGTCGGCAGCTGTTGTTATGCCCTCTGTTACTGGAGCAGTCCGTGTTCCGCAGTCAGAGGCTGTGGCAGCTTCAACAGCGTCTAACCCTATAATATGGTCGGATGTACCTGATGACGACGTTATCAGAGTAGGCGATACCTATTATATGGTAAGTACAACAATGTTTTTCAGCCCGGGCGCTCCCATTATGAAGTCCAAGGACCTCGTTTCGTGGGAGATATGCAACTACGTCTTTGATACATACGCAAACGGAGACGTTCAGAACCTGAAAAACGGCAAGCATGACTACTCTCACGGACAGTGGGCAACCAGTCTGCGCTACAACGAGAAGAACGGCAAGTATTATGCTTTCTTCGGAAGCTACGGTTCAAACAAGTCGTACATCTGCTCTACGGACGATATCGAAAACGGCGAGTGGTCACGTGTTGAGCTTAACGGCATGTACCATGACGCTTCGATACTCTTTGATGACGACGGCAGGAATTACCTTGTGTACGGTGCAGGCGGCACCTGCAATATCAAGGAATTCAACTCGGATATGACAGGCTGGAAGCAGGGCGGTGCCGAAAAGCAGCTGTTCAAGACTAATTTTGACAACCTCGCAGGAGAGGGCTGGCATATTCAGAAAATCAACGGATACTATTATATATTCGGTATCGCATGGCCGTCGGGTCACGGACGTCTCGAGTTCGTATACCGTTCAAAGAGCCTTCTCGGCAGCTATGAGAGCAAGACTGTACTTGATTCCGGTCTCGGCTCATACGGAAGCGGCTGCGCTCAGGGCGGCATAGTCGATACTCCCGACGGAAAGTGGTACGGACTCCTCTTTCAGGATCACGGCGCTGTAGGCCGTATACCTGTGCTCGTACCCGTAAACTGGCAGAACGACTGGCCCATGATGGGTGTTAACGGCAAAGCTCCTCTTACTCTTGATCTCGGTTCAGGTACAGGTACCGACCTTGCAGGCGATGACAGCTTCGACTACAAATCAAACGACCTTGCTCTGGAATGGCAGTGGAATCACAACCCCGATAATACCGCATGGTCTGTGACAGAGCGCGAGGGCTGGCTCAGACTTAAAAACAAGAATATAGCTTCAAATCTGCTGAATGCACGTAATACACTCACGATGCGTACAGAGGGACCTGCATGTAGCAGCTATATAAAGCTTGACGCTTCAAACATGAAGCCCGGCGACTATGCTGGACTTTCCGCATTCCAGCTCATGTACGGCTGTATCGGTGTACGTGTGGATGACAGTGGTTCAAAGAAGATATACATGTCAGTCAACGGCGGAAACGATATAGGAAACAGCTCCAACAAGATAGTTGCGGAGCAGAATATGAACGGCGACGAAGTATACCTCAAGGTAGATTTCAAGTTTGCAAACGTAGGCTCCGACGGAAGCTCATCAAACAATATCGACAAGGCTAATTTCTATTATTCATACGACGGTATGAACTGGACAAAGCTTGGTCAGGAGCTCTCAATGTCCTACGACCTCAAACTATTCACAGGCTACAGGAGCGGTATCTACAGCTATCCCACAAAGACTACGGGCGGCTACGCTGATATTGACTTCTTCGAGTACGACCGTCAGACATGGAACGGCTGCAACGGCAGCAAGGTCCTCAGCGGCACACCTGTGGTTATAGAGCCTGATGAGAACGGATATTACTTCCATAATACCTTTGAGAGCGGCACAGATTCGTGGACAGGCAGAGGTTCTGCAAAGGTTGCGGCTGACAAGACGGAGGCTTATCAGGGCAGCGGCTCCCTTGCTTGCACAGGCAGAGAGGCAAGCTGGAACGGCGCTTCAAGGAACCTTTCTTCAGGCGTTTTCAAGGCAGGACAGGAATACAGCTTCAGTACGGTAGTAAAGTACACCGAGGGTCCTGCTTCTCAGAAGTTCTATCTTACCCTGCAGTATGAGGACGGCACTGACGAGGTAAAGTACGACAAGATCGTCATAGTCGAGGACGTTCCGAAGGGAGAATGGGTGCAGCTTGCGAATTCAAGCTATAAGATACCCGATAATGCCACAAATATGCAGATGTACGTGGAGACTGACTCCGATGAATACAGCTTCTACGTTGACGAATCAATAGGCGGAGTTTCAGGCACGGCAATAGGCGGTCCAAAGCCTGTGAAGACTATACTCGGAGACATCAACGGAGACGAGAGAGTTGACAGCTTCGACGTGGCAGCAGCGAGAAAGGCTGTTGTAAGCCAGAAATTTACTGACAGCAGAGCCGAAAAAGCTGCCGATGTTGACAGAAACGGAAAGTTTGAGACTGCCGACCTTGTTCAGATACAGAAGTTCGTACTCGGAAAGATCAGCGGGTTCACAAAGTCTGAGGCTTCTCAGACAGATGATAACGGCCCGGGCAATAATAATGCGACCACATATACTATGGAAGCATACACCAAGCTTATCGAAGCAAAAGTGGCAAATAAAGAGCCTGATTCGTCACATCAGGAAAAGGCAGGGGTAAAGTACGGCACTATAAAGAGCGGCACATACTACTCCTCTACCTGTAAGCGAAACAAGCCGTACAATATCCTTCTTCCTGCCAATTACGACGAGAGCAAAAAGTATCCCGTCCTTTATGTAATGCACGGCTACTGGGAGAATCAGGACAGAATGATAATCAAGGGAAACGGAACCATGTACACCCGTCAGATAATTGGCAATGCTATAGCCGAGGGCGAGGCAGAGGACATGATCGTTGTTTTCCCCTACATATACTCCAGTGCAACACAGCCTGACTGTACGGCAATGGATGACGCAAACAATGCAGCGTATGACAATTTCATAAATGATCTTACCAAGGATCTCATGCCTTATATCGAAAAGACATACAGCGTCAGAACAGGCAGAGATAATACCGCTATTACAGGTTTTTCAATGGGCGGACGCGAATCGCTCCTCATCGGAATGCAGCGTCCCGACCTGTTCGGCTATATCGGTGCTATCTGTCCCGCTCCCGGCGTAACGGGCAACTTCAAATGGAAGAACGGCGAAGAGCCTCACCTTGTATTCCTTACAGCGGGAAGCAACGACGAGGTAGTATATTCAACGCCAAACGGCTATCATGAGAGCTTCACAAAGAACGGAGTACCTCATATATGGCATTACGTTAACGGCGGATATCACGGCGACAACTCCATTCATGCACATCTTTACAACTTCGTGCGTGCGGTTTTCAAGGCATAAGCTATACCTGTCAATCATTTGACTTCCTTTAAGAGAAACACCGCAGCCTTTTACCATAGCTGCGGTGTTTTGCGTTTATATATCGTTTACGATGTTTTTTACCCATACATTGCTTCTTACCATGAAGTAGCCGATCGCTACCTTGACCACCTCGGAGAAGGTAACGACAGCAAAAACAATACGTATGTCAAGGTCTGTGAAGTAGGCAAGCACTGCTGCAAGAGGTATCATAAGCAGCCATGTGAAGCCGAAATCAAAAAGAAATGTTATACCTGTTTTGCCGCCGCTCCTGAGAGTGAAATAGCAGGCGTTGGTGTAGCTCCACAGAGGCATTGCAAGTGACTGTATGACTATCATGTATGAGGCAAGGGAGCGTACCGAGTCTTCAGTGTTGTATATTTTCGGAAAGAAAAGTGCAGCAGGCATGGTAAGCAGACCTACTGCCGCAGCAGCTGCCACCGAGAAGAAAAGCAGCTTATTATCGAGATCGCGAGCTTCCTTAAGCTTGTTTGCTCCGAGCCTTGCACCTACGATTATGGCGATGCAGGCTCCCATTTGAACGTATACGGAGTTAAAAAGGTTGGTTATAGTGCTGGAAATGCTTCTTGCAGCCACAACATCGGTGCTCCTGACGGAGTAGCACTGCATTACTACGGACATGCCCAGTGACCACAGGAACTCATTAACAAGCATGGGGATACCCTTTTTGGTGATGTCAGCCATGAGCCTTGCAGGGATATGAAAGCCCCTGTAAGCGCCTGCGATGTACCTGTTTTTCTCAGTGTGGGTATGAGCCCATACGATGACTACAAGAGCTTCGACGGTCTTGGCGATGACCGTAGCCCAAGCGGCGCCTCTTACACCCATTGCAGGAAAGCCGAATTTCCCGAATATAAGACAGTAGTCGAGGACAATGTTGAGGCCTACCGCAGACATTGCGGCAGCCATTGGTGCTTTTGTGTATCCGCATTCGCGGACAACGCTTGAGTAAGCCTGACCGATACCGAATGGTATGAAACCGATGATGATAATTTTCAGGTAACTCAGACCGCTTTCAAGTATGGCAGATGACTGAGCGGGGGTACTGTCTTTGCTTATAAACAGCTTTATAAGCGGCGAACCGAAAACTGTGCAGATAACCGAGGCGATAACTATTATAAGTGCGCAGACCAGCAGACGGAAACGGAAGGTATATTTCTGACCCTCATGGTCGCCTTTGCCGAAAAACTGAGCGCCGAAAATACTGGGCCCCGCAACTGCACCGAAAACAGTGACGTTGAAGACAAAAACGAACTGGTTTATTATGGAAACGCCGTTCATAGGCTCCGTACCGAGCCTGCCTACCATTATATTATCTATAAGGCTGACGAAATTGGTGACAGCCATTTGCAGTATCATCGGGATTACCATTGACATTACCATTTTGTAGAAGCCTTTGTCGCCGATGAATTTTTTTCTGAATCCTGTAAACATAAGTATCCTCCTGTTGAATAGAGCTTATTATAACACAGGTCAGGAAAAAAATCAAGGTTTGCAAGCCGTGATTATGCAAAAAAGTATATAATTGCTGTTTACAGTGCGTTTTTTGGCGCTGTGAGCGGCAATATAGAATATATAATGTTATCATATACAAATGAAGTGATAACATAGCAGGGGAATTAAAATCAAATACCATGTTTCACAATAAAAAACGTGAGGCATGGTACAGAAGGAGGAATTACTTATGAGCATCAGACAAAGAGGAACAGCTATTGCCATAAGCATGGCGACGGCTCTTTCCACGCTGAGCATGGGAGGTCTCATGGGCAGCGCAAATGCCGAGGACGGGATACAGGCAGTTTTCTATGTATCTCCCGACGGCAGTGACAGTGGCAGCGGTACCTTGAGCTCGCCATTTGCCACACTTGAAAAAGCCCGTGACGAGGTAAGAAAGATAAACGGCAGCATGACAGGCGACATCGTCGTTTACCTGCGCGGAGGAGATTACCGCATCACGAAGCCCGTTGAGTTCGACACAAGGGATTCGGGCAAGGGCGATTACAGGATAAGATATGAGGCGTATGCGGGAGAAACTCCCGTTATCAACGGCGCACAGAAGGTCACAGGCTGGAAGAAGTTCAACGAGAAGCTCTGGTCAGCTCCTCTTGACCGGGATGTGAAGCTCCGCAACCTTTATGTAAACGACCGCCGTGCCAATATGGGCAGCGTGCAGGTTCAGGCAAAGGGCGGATACGGAGACTACTACATTCAGGCGGGACAAGCAGACTGGGCATGGGATTCCGGCAAAAAAAGCGACGGTATAGTCTACGACGCAGGCTCAATGCCGCGTATAACCTCAAACTTTGACGACCTTGAGGTAGTCAACGGCACCACATGGAACGAGAATATTGTCTGCTCACGTGATATAAAGTATGACGGCGGCAGTATGATACTACTCATGCAGCAGCCCTACGGCGCTATTGCTCAGACTCCCGGCTGGGGAGCAGGCTTCACTACGGGAGGAACCCATACCATTTACAATGCGTTCTCATTTGTTGACAGCGAGGGCGAATTCTTCTTCGACAAGACAGAAAAGGTGCTTTACTACTATCCGAGGAACGGCGAGGATATGACCACGGCAGACGTTGAGGCGCCTGTTGCAGACGGACTTATAAAAATAGCTGGAAAGTCCACGACTGACCGCGTTGAGAACATTTCGTTCAGCGGCATAACCTTTGCAAATACAGACTATCTGCTCACAGACGTAGCAGGCTCCCACGGCAAGACCACATGTCAGGCAGCTCAGAGTTATACGGCTTTTGCTGATTCCAACTGGCACAGCAAGAATTATGAGATGGTAGATACTCTTCCTGCGGCTGTACATATAACCAGCAGCGACAACATAAAGCTCACAGGCAACGTTGTCAAGCATACAGGAGCTGACGGTATCTCAATGACAAATGATGTTATAAATTCAGAGGTCAGCGGCAATTTCGTCACCGATATCACTTCCAGCGGTATAACCGTAGGTCATCCGCAGCACATCTACATTGGCGACGGTGACGGCAGCAACCGCGAGAAGTTCCCGAAAGGCGTTGAGGGAGTATGCAAAAACGACCTCATAACACAGAACCTCCTTTATGATATCAGCGTAGTACACGGCTTCGGCGGCTGTGCGGCTATCACAGCATACTTTGTGGATTCCGTGAAGATACTTAGCAACACCATTGAGAAGACCGCATATAACGGCATACACCTCGGCTGGGGCTGGTGCAATTTCAAGGACAGTACCACCTGCCGCGACAATCAGATATGTTACAACAGAGTTATAAACTCGCTGAACCGTCTCCATGACAGCGGCGGTATCTATACTATAGGTCAGATGCCAGGTACTGTCATCAACGAGAACTACGTTCAGGGTATACCCGCAGGCGGTCCGGGCTGGCCCACGTACGGACTTCACAACGACGAGGGAACGACCTATATTGAGGAGAACGACAACGTTCTCGAAATAAGCCCCAACGTTACCTACACCATAAACTGTGAAGAATACGGCGACAAGCACCACCTCACTATCAAGCGCACCTATGCCACAGTAAACAAAATGGGCAAGAACCCGCCGTACAGCGATATAGATACTCCTATAGTAGTGCCCGACAATGTATGGCCGTTCCAGCAGTATAAGGTCTGCTTAAATTCGGGTATCTCCGACGAGTACCGCGGACTTATGCCTGCATGGCTCAAATCTGCAGCGGATTACGTATTCCCTGCAAGCTGTGCGACTACCTGCGGCAGCAAGCTTCCCGTAAGAAAGACCGACGGTACTGTATGGATAGCTCCCGACGGAACAACCACCTTCAGGGCAGGAGCCGATATGACAAGGGCAGGCGGCAGCAAGGGCTCAATAAAGACTCCCTCAGAGGAGGGTGAGTACAGGATATACGTCCTTGACGCAAACGGTAAGGTGCTGAGCAAGTCCTCACATCTGCTGAGGCTCAGCGGCACAGGCAGCGTTGATGATGACAACGTTATACAAGCTGAAAACTGTGATTTCAAATCGGGTATCGAGACCGAGACCTGCGAAGAGGGCGGACTTGACGCAGCTTTCATCGAAAACGGTGACTACATCGGCTTCAAAGACGTTGACCTCACAGGCGCAAAGGATATCGACTTCAGACTTGCTTCAAACGGTGCGCAGGCGGCACTTGAGGTACGCCTTGGCTCTCCAGACGGAAAGCTGATAGGCAGCATTGACGTCAAGGGCACAGGCGGCTGGCAGAAGTGGTCCACTCAGACCTGCGCTATCGAGGAAACATCAGGCAGACACGATGTTTATCTGGTATTTACAGGCGAGGAGGGTTATCTCTTCAACGTTAACTGGTGGAAGCCGAACACTCCTGCGGCAGCGGTGATCCCTGGAGACATTAACGGTGACGGAGCTGTTGATATCTACGATTTTACACAGATGAGGAAAGCGGCTCTTGAGGGAGACGCAGACCGCTTCGCAGCAGCCGATATAAACGGCGACGAGAATATCGACGGCGAAGACCTTGATCTCCTCAAGAAGTTTATAATGGGCGAGATAAAGTCATTTTGATTCAGTCAGTCATAAAAAAAGTCCGAAAGCAGCAATGAAAGCTGCTTTCGGACTTTTCTCATCTGTATTCAACAACATCGCCGAAGCTTTTCCGCGGTCTTGCCTCGGGAGCTTCATTTGCGTAGCCGAGGGCAACCGCTCCTATGAGCTGACTATTCGTGCCGATATAGTTTACGAGCTCATTGTACGCAAAACAGGTATTTGCTATCCACAGACTGCCTATACCCAGCTCGGTAGCCTTGATAAGCATGTTTTCAACAGCAGCGCCTATGGAAAGGCTGTCGCATATCTCGGTGATACGGTCAAATGGCTCCACAGGGACAAAGGGTGAACCGCCGTTTGTGTTGAGCACCATTATGACTATGGGTGCGTCATGCATTATTCTCAGGGTGTTGAAGGCGTCGGAAAGCATGTATTCCGAATTGGGCATATTCCTGAGCTCTTCCTTTGTTTTAAGAAGTCCCTTTTCCATTTCAATAAGTATCTCGTCCTTGGAACAGCCGCTGTAGACGATGAATTTCCATGGCTGTCTGTTCTTGGCAGAGGGGGCGAGAACGGCGGCGCCGAGTATTTCATCAATGTGCTTCTTTTCAACATGCTGAGCCGTAAATTTTCTGATACTTCTTCGTTCTTTTATAAAATCCATATTTTTCTCCCGAACAGTAATTTTTACATTTACATTATACATGAATTCATTTTTCATGTCAATGCCTGAGGAATACGAACGTTTTATGTTGACGTCGGCCGAAAAAAGTGGTATAATCATTAGGCATGAAAAAATGGAAGGACGGTTTTATGGAGAGGATCCGTAAGTTTACAAAGGCACAGCCTGTGCTGGTAATAGCATTTCTGCTGGCTGTTGCGACGATGTTTATAGTTCCACCCGACAAAGAGTATGCTGGCTACTGCAACAGAACGGTGCTCATAGAGCTTTTCGCCCTCATGGCAGCTGTAGCAGGGCTGCGAAGCATAGGCATATTTGACAAGGCAACGCGGCTGATACTTCAGAAGGCGGGAAATGTACGGCGATTGGGAGCCGTTATGATACTCATATGCTTTTTCAGTGCTATGCTGGTCACAAACGATGTTGCCCTCATAACCTTCGTACCGCTTACGCTGCTGATATACAAAAACATCAAGGATGAGAAAAGCCTTATACTAACCGTAGTGCTTGAATCGGCGGCAGCAAATCTCGGCAGCATGATGACCCCTGTGGGCAATCCGCAGAATCTGTTCCTCTATGACAAGTACGGCCTGACGGCAATGACCTTCCTGAAGACCATGCTCCCTGTGGGCGCTTTGGGACTTGCGGCTGTACTGGGAATTACGCTGCTCCTGCCAAAGGAGAAATGCAAGGCTCCGGAGCCAACGAAAGAAAAGATCCCTCTGCTCAGGACTGCTGTATATACCGGACTTTTCCTGCTGTGTATCGCAGCTGTATTCAGACTTGTCCCTGACTGGGTATGTCTTGTCGCAGCCGTACTTGCGGCAGTTATATGTGACGTAAAGCTGCTTCTGAGAATAGACTATGTACTTCTCGGCACATTCATATGCTTTTTCGTATTTGTCGGAAATATCGCCCGTATCGAGGCTGTGAGCAGTTTTTTCTCCAACATACTTGTGGGAAGGGAACTGATAGTATCGGCGCTCCTATCACAGTTCATAAGCAATGTGCCGGCGGCAGTAATGCTTGCAGAGTTCACTGACAAGGGAACCGACCTGCTTCTGGGAGTGGATATCGGCGGTTTCGGAACGATAATAGCCTCAATGGCGAGCCTGATAGCCTTTCAGATATACCGCACATCAGAGGGGGCTGCCTCAAAGCGTTACATGACGGTATTCACGGCGGTAAATGCTGTACTTCTTGTTCTGCTGCTTGGATTTCAGCTCATTATAATGAAAATTTGAAAATACCCGGCATATATAATTGCCGGGCTTTTTGCTGTAAAAACGTATATATCAATCGCAATTCTTGAAGTAAAGGCCGCCGAAAGGCTGAACATGAGCTTTTCGAGGAACTTAACATCAGCTTTCTGACCTGTGAGGATAAAGTTCTTGGCGATACTGTTCATTCCGCTTGCAATAAAATCCACGATAAAAATTCGGTTTTCGTCGGAAACATCACTTATAAAATGTCTGCATTCCATAAGGGAGCGGTACTGTACATCGTAAAGGAAGTGTATCATGTCGTTGCGCACAAGAAGTGAGATAATGTGCTGTTTGTCAATTATGTAGCGGCTGTAGCCCACGCAGAAGCCGTGAAATACAGCCGAGCGGCATGAAGCGGAGCTTTTTTCGGGCAGAAAGCAGCAGTTCTGCCCGAGCTCATATATTATTACGTTTTCCTTGGTACCGAAAAGGGAATAGAAGGTCTGTCTCGATACCTGAGCCTCGCGGCATAGGTCACTGACACTTATTTCGCTGAACGGCTTATCTTCGAGGAGCTTCAGCAGAGCATCGGAAATGAGTTTCTGCGATAATAGAGCAGATTTGTTGCTGCCTTGATACATGGACAAAATACCTCGCTTTGTAAAAGTTTAAGAAACCTCATTGACAAATGTCAAAGACTGTGATAATATTATAGCAAGGACGCTGACATTTGTCAAGTCCTGCAAAGAGTATAACGGAGGTAAAAAAATGGCACAGGTAACAAAGGAGACAAAGATTGGAGAGCTTCTCCAGCTTGATAAGGACGTATCACCCATACTTTTCAGTATAGGAATGCACTGTCTCGGATGTCCCGCATCACAGGGCGAAACTATTGAAGAGGCAGCAATGGTTCACGGCGTAAATGCAGACGAGCTTGTAAACGCTATAAATCAGAAGCTTGCCGAATAATTCAGCTGCTAATGACAAAAACAAACCGCAGAGTCATAAAGGCTCTGCGGTTTTATGCTTTGGAATGCCGGTGGCGGGGGTCGAACCCGCACGGTGTTGCCACCAACGGATTTTGAGTCCGTCACGTCTGCCAATTCCATCACACCGGCACATCGTTTAATATTATACCATAAACAGCAATTATTTGTCAAGTATGAAAAAGCAATTCAGGCTGTCCTTTTTCAGGGACAGCCTGCTGTCATTTATTGTAGACGAAATCGTCGGTAAGACGAGCCTCAAACTCTTTTACAGGCAGGGGCTTGTCAAAATAGAAGCCCTGAGCAAGGTCGCAGCGGTTCTCTGCAAGGAGATTCACCTGTTCCCTGGTCTCGACGCCCTCAGCGATGCACTCAAGCCCCATTTCCTTAGCCATAGCAACGATATATCGGAACATGATACTCTTCTGCACAGGATCGTCCCTTTCGTAGTCCGGGAGCAGGCTCCTGTCAAGCTTGAGCACGTTCCAGGGTACCTCTTTTATGAGGTTAAGTGAGGAATAGCCTATGCCGAAGTCGTCCACTGAGGTGGCGATACCGAGCTCCTGCAGGCCTCTGATAGTACGTTTGAGGTCAGTGAACTCAACATCGGTGGTGGTTTCGGTAAGCTCTATCTCGATATATTCGTGGGGGACTTTGTGATTGTCGATGATATCGACGATGTGCTGTAAAAGGTCCATATCAGAAAGGTGGCGGCGGGAGAGGTTTACTGAAACTCTTACTGCTCTCATGCCTTTATCGAGCCATCTTCTGATATCACGGCACACCATGTCGAGCATATAGAAGTCCAGCTTGCATATATCTCTGCCCTGTTCAAGTACTGGTATGAAATCGGCAGGGGAGACCAGACGTCCATTGTGGAACCAGCGGCAAAGTGCCTCACAGCCCGCAACATTGCGTGTCTGTACATCAACTTTGGGCTGATAGTAAACGAGAAATTCCTGATTCTCGATAGCTTTCGGAAAGCATGCCGTTATTTCGTTGTTTTTCTTGCTTGTAGCCAGCAGAGCGTCGTCAAAGTACACCACGTCCTGCTTTGCGGAGTTCTTTGCAAGGTGAAAAGCCATGCTTACACGGTCCATAATATCTGTAGGGAGTACAAAGCTGTCCATATCGGGAATAATATAAACGCCTGCCGTAGCTGAGATGAAGATACGCTCCGAGCGGCTCTCATCGTAGGTTATGCCGGCGCCTCTGAGTATTTTCAGCACATTTTCCAGTTTTTCCTGCTTTATGAGAGCGATGAAATTGTCACCGCCTATGCGTGAAACGCATTCATCTGCCGAATCAAGGAGTTTTTCAATGAGACTTATATATTTTTTCATAACTCTCGTGCCGTTTTCTCTGCCTATCTGCTGGTTGACTATCGAAAAACGTCTGAGATTGAAGTAGACTGCGGTAAATCTGTCTATCTTCTCCGACTTGTAGAGCTTGGTTATGAGCATCATAAAATGACGGAGATTGTACATATTGAGATCGCTGTCGAAGAACCTGAGGCGGTGGGTAAGGCTGAAAAGCCTGAGTTTGCCGTTGAATGTACTCAGCAGCAGGATAAAAATATCTATCCTGCCGCGCTCTGTATCGTTCCACGATTCAGCATCATTGAGGAGGGTAACGCGGTAAACGGCTATCTGCTCGTCTACGGTTATTATCCTTTTGCTGATATATTCGCCGAGACATGGCTTCCCGCAGTCGTAATAGCGGAAAGTGCTTGCAAGTCCGAGGTGTTCTGCCGCTTCGTTGTGATAGGTCAGCATTTCAACCCTGCCTATCCTCAGAACGCTGCAAAGTTCGGCCATTACATTGGCGATAACATTCGGGTCGGGAGTATCTATGTCCTGCATACGCACAATGAAGTTTTCAAGAGCTCTGATGTAATCATCATTTAACACAGATATCACCTCCGAAAGAATAATAATTTTATTAATGCGTACTAACATTATAGCATAAAGCTGGGTAAGATTGATTGATATTTTATGAACGCAATATTAACGGCATGGCCCGATGCATGAAATGTTGATGTTTAATGTGAAAACTGCACGATTCTGATATGTTGATTTTCAGCGTTTTTTTGACGGTTATAGAAAATATTAACAAACAGCGGATGAAATATTCTATATTTCGGATATCTGAAATTCATCAGATAAAAGTTTTAAAGCAGAAAAGTGTTGACAGCCCCTGTACTGTATGGTATAATTTTCAATGGAGAAAAAAGCTGCAGAAATGCAGCGCTGAATATTATGCCGGAGGTCGGAGAAATGAAGAAGATAAGCGTTAAAACCAGTCACCCCTATGAGGTCGTCATAGAGCGTGGAGGACTGGCAAAAAGCGGCGAATATATATCACAGGTCACAAAGTCGAGAAAGGCAGCTGTTATCACCGATGATATCGTGGAAAAGCTCCATTTGCAGACAGTTCTTGATTCTATGAGGTCTGCGGGTTTTGAATGCACAGTTTATGCATTTCCTAACGGAGAACAGTCCAAATGCCTTGATAATCTTGGGAAAATATACGATTTTCTCTGCGACAGCAATATAACAAGGTCTGATATCATAGTAGCACTCGGCGGCGGAGTGGTCGGCGATATAACCGGCTTTGCAGCAGCTTCATACCTGAGGGGCGTGGAGTTCGTTCAGATTCCCACAACTCTCCTTGCACAGGTCGATTCTTCCGTAGGCGGCAAGACTGCCATAGATATAACAGGCGGCAAGAATCTTGTGGGTGCTTTCAAGCAGCCCGCTCTTGTTATCTGTGACAGTGATACACTGAAAACTCTGCCTGACGAGGTTCTTTCTGAAGGAATGGGCGAGTGCATAAAGTACGGTATGATACGCGATGAGAAGCTCTTCGAGCTTATGGAGTCCCACTCCCTTGAAAATGTGGACGAAATAATGGACGAAATGGTCTACAAATGTGTGGATATCAAGCGCGCAGTGGTTGAAAACGACGAGTTTGACAGAGGAGAGCGCATGGTTCTCAACTTCGGGCATACTCTCGGACACGCTCTCGAGGGCTGGCACAATTACCGGAACTATGCTCACGGCGCCGGAGTTGCCGCTGGTATGTGCATGATAACCGATAAGCTGGCACCTCAGCTCTCGGAGAGACTGAAAAAGTGCGTCAGTGCCTACAGGCTCCCGACAGGAAGCGATATACCCATGAGTGAACTGCTGCCGTTCTGCTCAAAGGACAAGAAGAACGAAGCAAAGGATATAAACTATATCATCTGCAATGAGATCGGCAGGGGAGAGATCGTAAAGGTGCCTTTCAGTGAATTCTGCCGTCTTATGGAGGACTGAAACAATGGATATATGCATAAAGCCGTCGGTACTCCGAGGAATGCTTGACGTTCCCGCTTCAAAGAGCTGCGCTCACCGTTCTATAATCTGCGCTGCACTTGCTGACGGGGTTTCACATCTGAACGGCGTTACGATGTCAAAGGATATAGAGGCTACAATAGGCGCGATGACGGCTCTCGGAGCTGAATTCACCGTTAACGGCGGAGATATAACCGTTAAAGGCGCAGGCGGCAGAAAAGCAGATAAATGCGTCATCGACTGCAACGAGAGCGGATCCACTCTCCGCTTTATAATCCCCGTTGCGGCAGCTGTTGGCTGTGAGACCGAGTTCCACGGCAGAGGAAGGCTCCCGCAGCGCCCTATCGACATTTTTATACGTGAACTGGGCAGAAACGGAGTAATATTCGACTATAACAATACTATGCCGTTTACCGTATCGGGCGGACTGAAGAGCGGCGTTTTCGAGATAGAGGGCGATATTTCATCGCAGTTCATTACGGGACTTCTCTTTGCTCTGCCTCTTCTTGAGGGGGATTCTGAGATAGTCCTTACCTCGCACCTTGAATCCCGTCCATATGTTGACATAACTATCGATACGCTGAGCCGTTTCGGCGTTTCCGTTGAGGAAACGGAGCGGGGTTTCAGGATAAAGGGCGGACAGAAATATATCTCACGTGATGAAAAAATTGAGGGAGATTACTCTCAGGCAGCCTTTTTTTGCGTTGCAAACGCCCTCGGCTCCGATGTGGAGCTGCACAATCTTAACGAAAACAGTGTTCAGGGAGACAAGAAAATCCTTGAAATTATCAGCGATATGTGTTATAATGGCAATATCGGACATTACAGAGCCGACTGCTCGGATATTCCCGACCTTGTGCCTATACTGGCCGTGCTTGGAGCTTTCGGCAGCGGTGAATCTGTTATCTATAACGCTAAACGACTTAAAATAAAGGAAAGCGATCGCCTTGAAAGCACATCCGCTATGCTCAATGCGCTTGGCGGAGACGTTACTGTTACCGACGACGGACTTATCATACGTCCCACAAACGCCATGCACGGAGGTACGGTGGACAGCTGCGGCGATCACAGGATAGTTATGGCGGCTGCCATTGCTGCTACCCGTATAGACGGCGAGGTCGTCATCAGGGGAGCTGAGGCTGCCGAGAAATCATATCCCGCTTTCTTTGACGACTACAAAACGCTCGGAGGTAAAGCCAATGTCATCAGTATGGAATAACAGGATATCCATATCCATGTTCGGAGAAGCTCACGGTCCCGCAATAGGCGTGACGGTGGATAATCTTCCCGCAGGGGAGTATATCGACCCGGAAGCTCTCGGGAGCTTCATGGCAAGGCGGTATTCCTGCGGAGGCTCTCCTGCTGTTAATTCCATGCCCCATATTATGTCGGGTATCTTCAACGACCGTACCACGGGTTCTCCTTTATGTGCATTCCTGCAGAATACAGAGACCTCTGCCCCTCAGCATGAGGAACTGGACAATCTTGTTCGCCCGGGTCATGCCGATTATACGGGAACTGTCCGCTACAAGGGCTTCAATGACGTCCGTGACGGCGGACATTTATCCGACAGGCTTACGGCTCCGCTCTGCTTTGCCGGAGCTGTCTGCGCTCAGATACTGGAAAGACGCGGTATCTACACGGGCGCTCATATACTTCAGATACACAATATCAAGGATAATCCCTTTGATCCCGTAAATATCACCCGTGACGGCGTTATAAGCGTGAGAAGCAAGAGCTTTCCGGTTATCAATGACCGCAAGGGCTGGGATATGATAGAGGATATTAACAAGGCTCATGACGGCGGGGAGTCCCTCGGCGGAGTTATCGAGTGCGCGGCTGTGAATGTTCCTGCGGGTATAGGCTCGCCTGTCTTTGACGGGCTTGAGAACAATATCGCTCAGCTGGTTTTCGGCATCCCCGGAGTCCGCGGACTGGAGTTCGGAGCAGGCTTTACATCGGCTAAAATGGTAGGAAGTCAGAACAACGATGAGTTCTACGTTAACGATCACGGTCATGTGCTTACTAAGACCAACAATCACGGTGGCATTATCGGCGGTATATCATCGGGAATGCCTATAACACTGAGAGTTGCGCTGAAGCCTTCGGAGTATACCGGCGGTCAGCAGGCGGCTGTGAATTACCGCGATATGACAAGTGAGACCGTTGAGAGCGAAAAGCATATCCCCTGTACGGTACCTGCGGCTGTTCCATGTGTGGAGGCTGCTGTTAATATAGCGCTCCTTTCACATATGCTGGATTATCCGAATTTCTGTTAAGGTGACATATCATGCAGGACGAAAACATAATGAAAATGGCTGAACGTGCCGATACTGAAATAAAGGACGTTCCTACGCTTAATATTCTGCTTTGCTATCTGCTTTACAAGATCGACCGCCCCGTGGGGCCCGATCAGTTGTACGATATCGCTATCGGTACGGGGATAATAAACTATTTTTACTATCAGGACTCTATCGGCTACCTCCTCAAAAACGGGCTTGTATCTGCTGAAAAGGACGATAAGGGCAATGAATGCTATGTACTCGGTCCAAAGGGCAGAGAGTGCGCCAAGCAGCTGAAAAACTATGCTCCGAAGTCCTACAGGGATAAGCTGGTGCTTGCGGCTCTCCGCTATTTTGCAAGGATAAAGTACGAAAAAGAGCTCAAGATAGAGTACGAGCCTGTGGGAAACGGGTATTATACCCACGTAAGATGTATAGATTCGAGCTTTGATCTGATGGATCTGAGGCTCTATGCTCCCGACCTTACGCAGGCCAAGCTTATAGGTGAGAAGATACTGCTGAATCCTGCGGGATTCTACGGAAAGGTCATTGAGGTCGCACTCTCAAATGAGGAGCCTCCTTATGACCTGAGCGACAATTGATGACATATATGTAAGATGTGCATATTTAACGGGGAAAGCTTTTTTCAAAAGTTTTTCCCTCAATATATACATACAGTTTCATTGCATGTCCTTTCACTATAGGGCTGATTCAACGCAGAAGCATTGAATATTGAAAAAACAGATTTCAACTTTGCAGGAATGGAAAAAACATATATACCCATTTGCTGATAATGCACAGGTGAAGATATGGATACACTAAAGGCTGAAAAATTTATAGAAGAAAACGCAAGACCGCTTGAAAAGGCAATTTATAATTACTATTTCGGAAACGGTACGGGACAGCAGGTCGTTTACAGAGTAATGGAATTTCAGAATGACGACTGTGGCTTCGGAAAGGCTATCGAGCCGGATAACCTTAATCCCTGCTCAACACCCATAGCTACGAATGACGCTGTAATGACTCTTTTCAGAGTCGGCGCTCTCGATGTGAAAAGCAGGATTACGGACAGGATAGTCCACTATCTCAGCTCACGGGACGGTTTCGACGTGGAGAAGAAGAGGTGGCTTTTTGCTGTGGAAAGCAATAAGGACTATCCTCATGCAATATGGTGGGAGAAGCATGGAGACGGCATAAGAGCTTTCAATCCGTCGGCGTCCCTTGCAGCGTTTATGATCTGTTTCAGCGAAGACAGGAGCAATCATGGGATAACAGCGGAGGCTTTTAATGCTCTTGCCGGGCAGGAGGATATGATAGCCGATGATCTGAAATGCTATATGCTCGCATATGAGCTTATGGAAAGACATGGTATTGCGCTTATCGGAAGCGGCTTCGACGCGAAAAAGCTAATTTGCGAAAAGCTGGAGCAGGTCATATGCAGCGATACCTCAAAATATGCAACTGAGTACGTTCCAAAGCCCTCGGACTTCTTCTGCGGTATGTTCGGGCAGTTCATAACGGACAGGATACGTCCGCTCATAAAGGCGGAAAGGGAGATACTCGGCAGTATACAGCTTGATGACGGCGGCTTCGATATATCGTGGCAGTGGTATACGGACTATGAGGAATTCGGTCAGGCGAGAGACTGGTGGAGACCGAGAGTAACACTGGATAAGCTGCTGTTTTACCGGTATAATGCCTGAGAGTTATTAGTGCATAGTATGGACTTGAATTATTACTCGCTACTTTATAATTAATATTTACTGATCACTAATTACTGACAGCTTGTTAAAAGGGAGTAAGAGATGAAATACGGACTTGTTCTTGAGGGAGGCGCTATGCGCGGGCTGTTTACTGCGGGAGTTATCGACGTCTTCCTGGAAAATAATATTATATTTGACGCAGCTGTGGGAGTTTCGGCAGGGGCAGCCTTCGGCTGCAATTACAAGTCGGGACAGATTCGCAGAGCTATACGCTACAATACAAGATTTTGCAGGGATAAGCGCTATTGCAGCGCCCTTTCCCTGATAAAAACGGGGGATATGTTCGGAGCCAGGTTCTGCTATCACGATATTCCCGAAAAGCTTGATGTATTCGATAATGAAGCCTTCAACAATTCGCCTGTGGATTTCTGGGTGGTATGCACGGACGTTACCACAGGTAAGGCAGTGTATCACAGATGCGGCGATATCGACTATAACGAGCTGGAATGGATAAGAGCCTCTGCGTCTATGCCAATTGCGGCAAGGATAGTGGAGGTTAGCGGCTATAGGCTGCTGGACGGAGGTATCTCCGATTCTATACCTCTCAGGTTCATGGAGAGCAGGGAATGCGGAAAAAACGTGGTGGTGCTTACTCAGCCACGCGATTACGTGAAAAAGCCAGCGGGCGGAATGAAGCTCATGAAGCTGAAATACCGCAAATACCCCGAGCTGCTTAAGGCTGTGGAGAACAGACATAAAATGTACAACGGTGAGCTCAGGTATATACGCAGTGCTGAGGAAAAGGGGACTGCATTTGTTATAGCTCCTCCCGAAGCGCTTCCCGTGGGGCATATCGAGCACGATCCCGACGTTATGCGGGAGGTCTACCGTATAGGCAGGCGTATCGCCAATGAAAACCTTGAAGCTCTTAAAAGCTTTCTTACAGAAGCGTAAAAGCAAGACCTGTTCGGATGAACAGGTCTTTTTGATGATATTTTATTACTGTATATGATACTGCCGTACTGCCCTATATACTTTCTTTGTATAGTCAATCTGATGTGCAGAATTCAATTTTCTTTGTTTCTGAACTGACATTCTTCGAGCTACTGCCGACTTTTACCTTTTGAAGATGAGAGCAGCCGGCAAATATATTGTTTAAATCAGCTGCGGAGGTATCTATATATCTTAGATCGAGTGTTTTAAGGCTATAGCAATTAGAAAACATATATGACATATCGGTAACATTTGACGTATCCATGCCGTTTAGATCGACACTTTCAAGATAAGTACAGCCCTCAAACATAAGTGAAATATTAGATACATCAGAAGTATCTGCTTTTTTCAAATCAACAGTTTTCAGATTGTAAAATCCTGAAAACAAGCCCTCACAGTTTTTCGGAAGCCTGGCTCCATTTTCTGCAACAACATGCTTTAATGAACCCATACTGCAAAATTTCGGAAGACTTGCTGCGTTATAATCGTATTCAAATTCTCCTGAATCCTCATAGCATGCTCTCGCGAAAGTCCTTCTTACTACGTCTCCTTGAAGATGAAGTGTACGTGTGAAAAAATTATAGTATGATTTCCCTCCCGCATTCAGATGAGACAGTTTAAAGCAGCCTGCCGCAGCGGATGAGATAAGTATAGCTTTTATAGAAATTTCCAATGCTTTTTTCATAAAAAGCTCCTTATATGTTATTTATCAAATGGCTAAAAATCAAGTTATTCAGTATAAAAAACATTATATCACAAGTCCGTTTCAAAAGTCAAATCAAAAGTTGCGACGTTTTTTTACCGAAAAAAGAATACGGACGCCTGTAGGCGTCCGTGAATGTTACAGCTTAACGTGTTTTTTCAGTCGGTAGGATACTATGAATGCAAGCACCATTTTCAGAAGATCAAAGGGTACGAAAGGATACACGCATATCTCTGCCGCTTTTTGGAAGGATATGGTGTTTTCACCCATGGAATAACCGTATACGAACCATAATGTGCCGAATGAATAACAGACGAGGAGTCCTGCTGTAAGCAGGGCTATGCGCACAAGCAGCTTTTCACCGAAAAAATTTGTGCCTGCCCAGTATATGAGCGCCATGAGTATGAAGCCGAGAATATATCCGCCGGTTGGACCGAGAAGTACTCCTGCGCCGCCTTTGAAGCCTGAAAATACGGGAAGACCGATAGCTCCGAGCAGTATGTATGCAAGGCAGGAAAATAGTCCGCTCTTGCCGCCGATGGTCAGCAGGGTGCAGAATACGGCAAAGGTCTGCATTGTAAAGGATATTGCTCCGAAGGGGATTGATATCCAGGCACATACGGCGGTGATTGCAGTAAACAGTGCTGTAAGTACGATCTCCTTTGTGGAAAAGCTTCGTTTTTCTGTTTTTTCTTCTGTCATATGTTACATCTCCTATGTTATTGTATATGTATTATAGCACAGTACAGCCACTTTGTCAACCTCTTTTTACAAATATGGTTGACGAATTTTTCATATATTTATCATTGTAATTATGAAAGAAATATGATATAATAAAATCAATATATGACGCGAGGTGTTTTTAACATAATGAAAACCAGTGAATTCCGCGATATTGTTGATTATAAGCGGATAAAAGCGGATTTTGATACAGGTCTTACCGAGGAACAGGTAAGACAGAGAGTTGACGAGGGACTGGACAATAAGCCTGTTGAAGCTCCGTCAAAAACTGTAAAAGAGATCCTTTATGACAACATTTTTACCTATTTTAACCTTATATTCGTTATTCTGTCGGTACTGCTCATAGTGGTGGGATCCTACAGAGATCTTACTTTTATGCCGGTTATCATTGCAAATGCTCTGACAGGTATAATTCAGGAGCTCCGTTCAAAATCAGTGCTGGACAAGATATCAATGCTGAATGCTCCTGTTTCCACTGTAGTCCGCGACGGTGAGGTGCAGAAGGTACCTTCAAAGGATCTCGTCCTTGACGATATAGTTATCTTTAAGGCAGGAAACCAGATATGTGCCGACGCTGTCGTAGTCGACGGCAATGTTTCGGTTAACGAATCCCTGCTTACAGGTGAGTCCGATGAGGTCAGCAAGAAGCCCGGAGATACTCTTATGTCGGGAAGCTACATCGTTTCGGGCACCTGCCGCGCAAGGCTTGAAAAGGTGGGAAGAGAATCATATATCTCAAAACTGACAATACAGGCTAAAAAGACCAAAAAGGGTGAGCAGTCGGAGATGATACGCTCTCTCAACAGGATAGTCAAGTTTGCTGGCTTTGCTATAATCCCTATCGGTATAATTCTTTTTTATCAGGCGTACTATGTGAACAATGAGACTATCAGGGCAAGCGTACAGTCAATGGTGGCAGCTGTTATCGGCATGATACCCGAAGGCCTGTTCCTTCTTGCCAGTGTCGCACTTGTTATCAGCACCATGAAGCTTGCTGTGAACAAGGTACTTGTTCACGATATGAAATGTATAGAGACACTTGCCCGTGTTGATGTGCTTTGTGTGGACAAGACAGGTACAATTACTGAGAATACTATGTCCGTTTCGGCTGTCGTCAATGCCGTGGAGGGTGATGATGATGACCGTATACAAGGGCTTCTCAGTGACTTTGCGGCGGCTCAGGATTCGGATAACGAGACTATGGCTGCAATAAAAAATCATTTTCACTGTCCTGCGGGACGGGCAGCTGTAGCGGCTACGGGATTTTCGTCCGAGTTCAAGTACAGCAGCGTTACCTTTGAAAGAGATTCCTATGTACTGGGAGCTCCCGAGTTCGTGTTCAAGGAGAATATAAGGGACCACAGGGAGCTTATTGATTCATACAATCGCAAGGGCTACCGTGTGCTTGCTTTCGGAAAGTACAGAGGTATCCCAGACGGAAAGGAACTTACCTCGGCTGTTGAGCCAGTGTGCTTTGTTATCATGTCGAATCCCATAAGAAAGAATGCTCCCGAGACTTTCAGGTATTTCGCGGAGCAGGGAGTTGAGATAAAGGTTATATCAGGCGATAATCCTGTTACGGTATCAGAGGTTGCTAAAAGAGCGGGTATCAAGAACGCAGGCGACTATGTTGACGCTGCTACCCTTACCACAGACAGCGCTATCAGGGAGGCTGTTACAAGATATACCGTCTTCGGCAGAGTTACCCCCGAGCAGAAGCGGAAGTTCGTAAGAGCCCTGAAAAAGGCGGGCAAGACCGTTGCTATGACAGGTGACGGCGTTAACGATGTTCTTGCGCTCAAGGATGCTGACTGCTCCGTAGCTATGGCTTCGGGAAGCGATGTTGCGGCTCAGGCTGCACAGCTTGTGCTCCTTGAATCCGACTTCTCAAAAATGCCCGATGTTGTTGCTGAAGGAAGAAAGGTCGTAAACAATCTGGAGCGCTCGGGAAGCCTGTTCATAGTAAAGAACATCTTCTCGCTTATAATAGCGATACTTTCAATATGCTTCGGCATGAAGTATCCGCTGCTCCCCGCGCAGATATCCCTTATCAGCGTGTTTACCATCGGACTTCCCGCATTCTTCCTGTCGTTCATGCCTAACCGTGATCTGATACGCGGAAGATTCATAATGAATATACTTCTTAAAGCCTTGCCTGCGGCACTTACAGACGTGCTTGTGGTTGGAGCTATGATATATTTCGGAAATATATTCAGTGTCGGTCAGAACGATATTGCAACTGCTTCGACCATACTTATGAGCATAGTCGGCATGATGATACTCTATCAGATATCTAAGCCTCTTGATGTGCTGAAAATGGGCATTTGGGTCGGCTGCGGACTGGGTCTGATATGCTGTATGGTATTTGTCAGCGACCTTTTTGCTATTTCTTCAATGTCAAACAGATGTATCATTCTTTGTATCAATTTCTCAATTATCGCGGAGCCCTGCCTGAGGTATCTTACACTCATAACCAAAAAGGTGCAGAGCTTCTTTATAAAAGAAGAAACGGAATAATAAAAAGCCATAAAGAAGAATTTTCTCTTCTTTATGGCTTTTTCTGTATCACTTTCTGCCGAAAAGTCCCTTTTTCTCATAGGGCTCGGTGGTTATTCCGAGAACCTTGTAGCCGTCCTTTTCAACTGCTTCTCTGAGAGCCTTTTCATCGGGCTCTTTTTCGGTTATGAGTTCGGTAACTCCTTTTTTGTGGGAGGAATTAACCTTATTTGCGGATACTGCCGCTCGTACTGCGTCATTTACGTGAGCCTCGCACATTCCGCACATCATTCCTTCTATTTTTATAACTGTTTTGAACATAGTTTTCAGCTCCTTCTGGTTAGTGCATACTGACTATTTTATTGTACAGCTTTTTTTCGGTTTTGTCAAGTGAAAAACCAGTTTCGAAAGATAAAAGAGATCGGCTTTATCTTTAATCCAGCATGGCGGATTGACATTTTTGCTAAAATGTGGTATTATATATATTGCAGGTTTGCATAAAATGCAAAGGAGTTTTTTATATGAACAGAATTATCAGGAAAGCTTCGGCTGTCCTTGTTGCTATAGCATTGGTATTCACATCTCAGGTATGGCTCCCTTTCGCAAAGGCGAATGGCGCTGTTTACGGCGTATGGCCAACAGAGCCAAGCTATAAGAATATCACTACCTACTTCAACGCTGCCAGAAATACAAACGATGTTTCGGGTTATCATAACGGTGCGGACATCGAAGCAAACGGCGGTACAAATATTTATGCGGTATATGCAGGAAAGGTAGTTGCTTCTGACTATATGGGCGGCTACGGATATATGGTCATAATCCAGCATGCTGATCTTGGCGTTTATACATTCTATGCCCACTGTTCACAGCTGCTTGCAAGTGTCGGAGCTGAGGTCAAGGCGGGCGATATCATTGCAAAAGTGGGAAGCACAGGAGATTCCTCGGGCAACCATCTCCACTTCGGTGTATGCGATACTCTGCAGGCGGGCTGGCCTGCACGTACATACTATGACCCCCTTACTTATTTCGCTTATTCGGACAATACAGGCGGCGGTACTACAGTTACACCTCCGCCTCAGACAGCATCTGAGCCCGAATGCAAATGCACTGCCGACTGCGCAGGCGTTTATACCACAAAGGGCGTTGTTACCGTTCTTAATATAAGATCGGGACATAATACTACCTCCTCGATTATCGGAGAAATACCCGCTAATGCCGAGTTTACTGTAACAAAGGGCAACGGCGAGTGGGCTCATGTTGAGTACAACGGCAAGAAGGGCTATGCCTCAATGGCTTATATGCAGCTTAAGAGCGAGCTCAAGTCCGATATGAAAATAACCGGGCAGACTGCTCCCACAGGCTCTCTTGAAAAGGGAAAGGCTTTTTCGGTGAAGGGCGTTATTACTTCAAATTTCAAGATAACCAAGGTCTACGGCGGTGTTTATTTCCGAAGCGGCGAGGCAACGAGCCAGTATGCAGAGGCTGCTCCAAATGCGCTCAAGTACGATCTTTCCTCATATTTTGACAGGAATATCGTCTTTAATGTTTTGAACGACGGTGATTATACATACAAGATAACCGCTGAGGATGTTAACGGGCAGAAGTTCGAGCTCATCAAGAGTGATTTCATCATTGGAAAGGGAAGCGGTACATCTGCCGGAACTCCCGCTGAAATAACAGTGATTGCATGTGACCTCAACGGGGACAAGAAGCTTGACGGCTCTGACCTTGTTATATTGCAGGATCATCTGCTGAACAAGTCCAATGATTTCACAAAGGCTCAGTTTGAAGCCTCTGATCTTAACAAGGACGGAAATGTGGACGTTTTCGATCTTGTGGAAATGAAAAAAGCTGTTGTTAATGTAGAAAAATAATAACAGAGCAGTATCGTACGCGGTACTACTCTTTTTTGACATTAAAGTGAGTGTTAAATATGATATCAACGGTTTGGGAATGCATATTGGGGTTATTTTTAGGAACATGCTTGTTGCTGCTGGCGTGGTGGTATTCAAAGCCTCAGCGGAGAATAGGCAATTACATCGAATGCTACGGCAGTATCAAAAGTGTTAAGGATATGGTGATCACAGTCGAATATGAGCTTGATGGAAAAAGCTACTCCTCAGATGTTGATGAAAAGCTGCGCTCAGAAGTGGACGTTATGCCTTCTGCAGGGCTTGATGTTACTGTCATGGTCTCGCCTGACGTTCCTGAAAAACCTGTTTACATAGGTTATATCAGAGAAACAGGAAAAGTCAGCAGAGGAAGCAGAAAGTATCTGAACAATTCGCGGAAGTCCAATGTTATTAAGTTAGTTGTCTGCGGTTTGCTTCTTTTGTTTTTCGGTGCTTACAGGCTTCTTGAATGTGTTGGTGTTATATAATAAGTAAAGCTCCCGAGGCAGAAGTGCTTCCGGGAGCTTTTTGACTTTATCATACTATTTATGGTATGGCTGTTTATTCAGTCTGTTCAGCCTAAAGGATAACCGCGATCCATATCGGGAGAATCGGTTACCTCTATCTCTAAATCTTCATTTAGCTCAGCATCCTTGTCGACCTCAACAAGAAAATGCCAATAGCAAATTGCCATATCGCCGCCGTTTTTAAGGCGTTCTATCTCTATCTTATCCTTTGTGACCTTTGTTACCTGATGACATTTTGTGTTGATAAAGCCTTCGCGGTAAAGTATTATTACAAGCTTGTGACTTTCAAACCATTCATCACTGTATTTTTCAACGGCTTCAGAAAATGGAACAGAGAAGTCAGAATGCCAGTTCTGCTTATCATAAAAATCATAGTTTTCCTCGTTTTCGGAAATATATTCTTCAAGCTCGGCACGGCTACCTATTATCCTTGTCTTCGGGAAATCTTCATAAGAAAATAGTTTCCGTGCGTGTGTAAAGATATACTGAGCATTGAAGGCATATGATTCCTTTTCGGCTGAAGTATTTGTAGCAGTAACAGCTGCTGTTGTAACGGCAGAGAGTGATGTAGTAGTGACAGGTGAAGTTGCTGTGAGTGTTGTTTTCTTTGTTGTGGTTTTTGAGGTTGTTACGGCTTTAGTGGCAGTAGTTTTAGCAGAAGAAGTAATAGTAGTTGTTGTAGTTGTAGTTGTTGTTGCTGCTGCGGTGGCGATAGTTGTCACCTCAGGCTCGGGCAGCTTTTCAGCGCCGAGGAGATATCTCTGTAAACATACAAGATCGGCAACATTGACCTTTCCGTCGAGATTTACATCTGCACATTCAGGCGGAGTAGCGTCGCTCACTATCATTTTCAGGATGGTCCTTCTAAGGGGAGCGAGGTCGAATACGTCAATAATCCCGTCACAGTTGATATCGCCGCGCATGGAAGGAACATTTTCGTGAACAAATCGTGCATAGGAAACTGTGCCGTCTATGCCTGCATATGCATCGTCAACATAGAAATCGCCGGTATAATCGGGAGTTTCGATGAAGAAGGAGAAATCCCTTGCGTTTTCGGGGATCTTGTATGAAGTGTTTGAAAGATCCGTCCATTGTCCTGCAGGAGCCTTGACCTCTGCGACCCTGTCATACTGATACTGTCCTTTTCCGTCGAGATACTGGCACACAAGAGAAAAAGCAGCGTAATCCGCTTCGTTCTGCATTACAACAGCGCCTATGCTGTAGGCGTCGCCTGCGAAGATGCCTGATTCCGGAATGGGGAAAACAGGTCCCTGCCATGATGAATCACGACCCGAGACGCTCATGGAGCCGCCGCCCTCGAAGTATATCTGACTTTGCCTCAGACGTTCGGTATCACGTGGCTGCCAGTCATATATAGCGTAGTCGAAATCGTATTTGTAGAAGTAGCCGTCATCGTCGATTATGGCTTTTGCTGCATTATAGTACTTGTTTGGATTGACACTGACCGGCTTGAAATCGGTACCGCTGCCGAAATGCAGGGATGTCAGCTGAGCCTTGCCGTCCGACCTGTATGCCTCGATACAGAACATTGTTTCATAAAGAGAGCCAGATAGATCGAAGCCGAGAGCTTCCCATGAGGCAAAATGCTTTGTAATGTCGATAGAATCCTTTATGTGATTGGACTGATTATTCTTTAAAGTATTTTCTTTTCTGATGCTGTAGAGAGTGGGGAAGGACATTGTGCCGTCGATACATGGCTGATTATAGCGGAAGATCTTGAAAACATCGTATTCGTGTCCGTTAACGACTGCCGAGCCCGAATAAAGATTATTTGAACTGGGACTTGGCCTCCAGTCGCCCCATCCGTCGATGATATAGAACTCGGTAGTTGGATTCTGGGTCCAGCCGTACGCGCCGACTGTGACATTTCCCTGCGGTGTAATATCAAGATCGTATGTAAATGCTATCCTGTCATAGTTTTGATAGCTCTTGTCCCTGCTATCATATTTTTTTCCCATCATAGCAAGGAAGTTTTCTATATTTGACCATTTACAACTGAATGAGCCGATGCCGGGTTCAAATTCGGTAGTACCCGCGAAATCCCTGTTCCACATTTCGTAGTGGTAGCCGTCGATACAGCCGAGTTTCTGATCGTCTGCGGCTGAAGCCGTGAAAGGTATAGATGATACAAGCATTACTGCCGATGTGACTGTACCAATCAGTTTTCTGAATATTACTGCTCCCATGATAATCACTCCTTAATATCATTCGTATGAAACAATCAGCCGTTCCTCCGTTAATATGAGGTGTACATGACGTTTTGTTTATACAAATTCATTGTAAAATGAACAAGTATTGAATTGCAAGTCGTTTTTTGTTATGATTGTGTATAGTGACTAAAAATTGCTGACAAGATGAATAAATAGTGGCTTTTGCAGACATAGTTTTCAGTGCTTTCATTAGAAAGATGATTTGCTAAAATTTCCCGATTTATAAGGAAAAATTTGAATCAAAAGGGCACCGATGTATAGATATTTTAGCTCTGATAGCAAATAATGATATGTTTAGCAATATAATGATATTAGTAGTAGAAATATTACTATAAATATCATTATTTTGGTATAATGAATGTGCAAATATACATTATAATTTAATAAAATATAAAGAAATTGTGAACTTTGACCGTTGATTGTTCACAAATCAATTGAAGGGAAATAATAGGCAAAAATCCAAAAAATAAAAATGGGGGCAGACTTATGAAAAAACTTTTATCATTTGCGACTGCTGCTGCTCTGTCATTCACAGCGCTGGCGACAGTCCCAGCAACTTCGGTCATGGCTGATAATCCCTGTATCCAGACGATTTACAGCACAGACCCTGCGCCTATGGTGTACAATGACACTGTTTATGTGTACACAGGACGCGACAAGGACAATTCAGACTTCTACTATATGCCTGACTGGCACTGCTATTCCTCGCAGGATATGCAGAACTGGACAGATCACGGCATGCTGCTTTCATGGGATTCATTCTCATGGGGCAAGGAGGACTCGGCTTGGGCTTCACAGTGTATAGAGCGTAACGGTAAGTTCTATTACTATGTGACTCTCGAGAACAAATCAGGCGGCGGAAGAGGTATAGGCGTTGCAGTTGCGGATTCTCCCACAGGCCCGTTCAAGGACGCTTTAGGTAAGCCTCTTTGCGGTCCGAACTGGGATTATATTGATCCTACTGTATTTATCGACGATGACGGTCAGGCCTGGCTCATGTTCGGCAACCCGACCTGCTATTACGTAAAGCTGAAGGAGGATATGGTCACACTTGACGGTCCTATCGGTCATTTCGATATGAATTCATCTACCTTCGGTCCCGGAGGCGGCAAGGCTTCGTCCTACGGTGAGGGACCTTGGTTCTATAAGCGCGGCGATCTGTACTATCTTGTATTCGCTGCATTCTACAACGGTGAGGGCTCCGAGAGTATCGGTTACTCAACAGCTCCTTCGCCTACAGGTCCGTGGAAGTACGGCGGACAGGTCATGAAGATGCATAACTGCTTCACCAATCACCCCGGAATTATCGACTTCAAGGGTCATTCATACCTTTTTTACCACGATGCGAGCCTCCCCGGCGGCGGAAGCTTCGACAGAAGCGTCTGCGTTGACGAGTTCCAGTACGGAGCTGACGGTTCTATACCGACCATAACGCCTACGAAGCAGGGTCCGAAGCAGATAGCTTCGCTGAATCCATACAAGCGCGTTGAGGCTGAGACTATATGTTTCTCATCGGGCGTAAAGACCGAGAAATGTGTCAATGGCGGCATGAACCTCGGTAATATCAGGAACGGCAGCTATGTAAAGGTAAGCGGCGTTGACTTCGGCAGCGGTACGGATAAATTCACTGCAAGCATTGCTTCTGAGGGCGACGGCGGTGATATAGAGATTTACCTCGACGGTCTCGACGGCAAGAAGATCGGTACCTGCAAGGTGCCCGTAACAGGCGGTTGGCAGAAGTGGGAGGAGGTCTCCTGCGATATCAGCGGCGCAAGCGGCGAGCATGACCTCTATTTCAAGTATACGGGCGGTAGCGGCTACCTCTTCAACATTGACTGGTGGAAGTTCGGCAGTGACGAGGATATACAGCCTGCTGTTACAACGACTGCAACGACCGCTCCTAAGACGAACACAACTACAACAACAGTAGGAAATGTTGAGGACAGCGGCGACTATATAGTACACTACACATTCGAGGGCAGCGACGAGAACTGGGAAGGCAGAGGCGGAGCTTCTGTTGCGGCTTCCTCAAAGGCTGCTTTCGAGGGCAGCGGTTCTCTCTACTGTTCGGACAGAACTGATTCATGGAACGGCGCTGCTGTTTCTCCTGGAAACAAGATAAGCGCAGGCAAGACATACAGTTTCAGTGCAAATGTAATGCAGAATGAGGGCAGAGACTCAGAGCTCTTCTATCTCACCATGCAGTACAGTGACGGTTCGGATACAAAATACGAAAAGATAGCAAAAGTGAGCCCGATGAAGGGCAAATGGGTGCAGCTGGAGAATACAAGCTTTACAGTACCCTCCAACGCTTCGGATATCATGATATATGTGGAGACTGATTCAGGCACAACGAGCTTCTATGTTGACGATGTGGCAATAGCTGCTGCAGGCACTAAGATAGAGGGCGCTGTAGGCGGTCAGTTCATACTCGGCGATGTTAATTCCGACGGACGTATAAACTCTATGGACGTATGCGCAGCAAGAAAGCTTATCCTCAGCAGCAAGGACGTTTCTGTGCTTAAGCTGGCAGACGTTGACAAGAGCACAGAGTTTGAGGTCAACGACCTTATTCTCCTCCAGAACTTCGTCCTACGCAAGATCACAGAATTCCCCGACAATACTCCTGAGCCGCAGGTGACTCCTTTTAATTATGAGGCTAACAAGCAGTTCAAGGAGGCTCCCGGTAATTACTTCAACAAGTGTCAGCAGCAGGGCAAGGTCATCAATGAGACATACAACGGCATAAACGGATCTAACAAGCTGAACGTTTATCTGCCCTACGGCTACGACGACAGCAAACAGTACAATATCTTCTACCTCATGCACGGAGGAGGAGAGAACGAGAATACCCTGTTCTATCAGGACGATACGATGATGCAGAACCTCTTCGACAACATGATAATGAACGGAGAGCTTGAACCCCTTATCGTTGTAACTCCTACCTTTAACAAAACAGAAGCAGGACTCTTCTACAGCGAGTTCCGTCAGAGCGTGGTTCCTTTCGTTGAAGGAAAGTATTCAACATATGCAAAGAAGGACGCCTCGCAGGCTTCGCTGGCGGCTTCGAGAATGCACAGAGCATACGGCGGTTTCTCAATGGGCTCTGTATCAACATGGGCTGTACTCGAGAACTGTCTCGATATCGTCGGCTACTTCATGCCTCTCAGCGGTGACCACTGGAACGGCAATTCTGCATACGATAAAGCTAAGTCAATAGCAAATGCCGTTGACAAGTCGGGCCTCAGGAAGAACCAGTACTTCATCTTTGCGGCAACAGGCTCGGACGATATAGCTTATCCCAATGTAAATCCTCAGATCAATGAAATGAAGAAAATGAGCCAGTTCGTATACACATCGGACTTCTCACAGGGCAACTTCTACTTCTTGGTCGCACCCGGAAAAACTCACTGGTGGGGATATGTAAGACACTACGTATATGACGCTCTGCCTTACTTCTTCCACGAAACAGGTACATGATAACATAACATAAAAATTGCGGCAAGCTCACCGTGCTTTGCACGGTGAGCATGATATGAGTAACATATTGTGCTTGATTAGTTCACAATTTAATGTTATAATGTAATTAAAGTACCATATAAGTGAGGTGACAGATATGAGCGATTATACTGAAAAGTATATTTCATCACATCTTTTTCTTAAACGTGAGGAAGGATTTGAACACGCACCCTTTGACAGAGAAATAGCTTGTTATGAGAGTATCTGTTCGGGAAATATCGAGCTTGTCAAGGTCTTTGCGACTCCGCTTTGCAGTGAGGGCTACGGTATCCTGAGCAAGGATCCTCTGAGAAATTTAAAGTATCATTTTTCCATTTCCGCTGCACTTATTGCAAGATTCTGCATAAACAGCGGAATGACCCTTGAAGAAGCTTACAATCTCAGCGATATCTATATCATGAAGGCTGACGAGTGCAGGACAGAGGACGAGGTCCATGCTGTCCATCAGGAAATGATAGAGGGCTATACCCGCCATATGAGAAGAGTCCGCAACAGCGGTATCTATTCGAAGCAGATAGTCCGCGCACTTGACTACATAAGCGATCATCTCCACGGAAAGATAATGATAGAGGACGCAGCCGACTTCCTGAAAATAAGTCCTGCTTATCTGTCGAGACTTTTCAAATCAGAGACAGGTATCGCTTTCAGCAACTATGTCAGCAAGACAAAGGCTGAGGAAGCTGCTAATCTTCTGACTTTTTCGGAGTATACCGACTCTGAGATAAGCAATCTTCTTGGCTTCAGCTCGCAAAGCTATTTTATCAAGATATTTAAAAAGTACCTCGGTGTTACGCCGAAAGAGTACAAAAAGCGTTACAAATTTCCTGATTTCGTTAAAGAGAATAAATGAAAAAGCTCTATCCCTCGCCAACGCGAGGGATAACGTTTTATGCAGATATCATAATATTGCTAATTTTGACACTAAAATAATATAATAACAGATTTGAAAATGTTATAATCTACACAATGAATAAAAAGGCTCTTGAGTGTTGAATCATGGATCTGTCATAAAACGGAATATTAAGAAAACGGAGAATTGACAATGATCATTAATAATGTTGGTTTCGACCACTGCCACGACGCTGATTTCTATATTGACCGTCCCGACGGCAGCGGCGATTATCTGCTCCTGCTTGTACGCACTCCCGCCGTTTTTGAAGTTAACGGCAAGGAAACGCTTACTCCTGCAGGTTCGGTTTTTATTTATCCCAAGGGCAGGCCTCAGCGCTACCGCTGTGTGCCACTAAATGTCTTTGAGAACGACTGGGTCCATTTTGATTTCGACGACCCAGACGAAGAGGCGGAGTTCCTGAATATGAATCTCCCCTTTGAAACGGCGGTACCTATGCCTCTTGAATTCCTCAGCTACTGCGTAAAGTCGATAGCCTATGAAAGATATTCCGATAATATGTGCAGGGCTGAGTCGTCTGAGCTGTTCATGAGACTTATGTTTATCAAAATAAAGGAAAAAACTCAGAACAGTATCTCCGGAAGGCGCAGTACACAGTTCGAGCTCATCTCAACTGTGCGCAATAAGATCTACAGCCGCCCGTATGAGCAGCGTACCGTGGACAGTACCGCTCATGAGGTGCGTATGAGCCGTTCAGCTTTTCAGCACGCTTACAAAAAGCATTTCGGCATGACCTTTATAGAGGATCTTGTTAAAAGCCGCGTGAGCTATGCAAAAATGTTGCTTTCAACGACTAACATGAACATAAACGATATCTCCTCAAGCAGCGGATACCGCAGCTATGTTCACTTTGCAAGACAATTCAAGGAGCAGACCGGTTATACGCCGTCGGAGTTCCGAAAAATATCACAAAATGTGACATAACGTGCCACAGCAGCATTGTGTGCTTACGCACGTTCTGTTTCAATGTATAATTTAATTTTAGTGACCTTTGTCACGGAATGAGAGGGCAGACTTATGAAAAAGCACACATTCAGGCGCTGTGCTGCTGTATTTGCAGCCTGTGCAATGATGTCGTTCCCCATGACTTCTATGCCGATATCAGCAAATGCTGCTGACGGTGTTACGAAGTGGGGAGACGCAAACTGCGACGGAACAGTTGATATGGGCGACGCTGTTATCGTTATGCAGTCTCTTGCAAATCCTAATAAGTACGGCGTAAACGGTACAGATTCACGCCGTATCACAGAACAGGGACTTAAAAATGCAGACGTATATGAGAACGGATCTTCGGTTACTACAAGCGATGCTCTTTCGATACAGAAGTATCTGCTCAATATAATCAGGGAGCTCCCTGAGTCATATCTTCCCAATAACGGAAATAATCCTGTTGTTACTCCCGAGACTACGACCACGACAGCTCCTGTTACAACAACAACAACTACTACAACAACTACCACAACCACAACCACAACAACTACTACCACTACAGCTCCGAAGCTCAATATCAAGGACTACGGTACTCCCATGAATACCTCGGCTACAATGGTAGAGGACTTCCGCGACGGCTCGTCCAAGTACTTCATAGCTTCAGACGGCTGGGAGAACGGCGATCCCTTTGACTGCGGATGGTACGCATCACAGACATCCCTTGACAAGGGCTGCCTTACACTTTCTATCGACAAGGACAGAACAGGTAAGTACAACTACGCAGGCGCCGAGTACAGAACAAACGACTTCTATCACTACGGCTACTATGAGACTTCAATGCAGGCTATAAAGAATGACGGTGTTGTTTCCTCATTCTTTACATATACAGGCGAGTCCGACAATAATCCGTGGGACGAGATAGATATCGAGGTTCTCGGCAAGGATACAACGAAGGTACAGTTTAACTACTATACCAACGGACAGGGCAATCATGAGAAGATGTATGATCTCGGCTTCGATGCTTCACAGGGCTTCCATACTTACGGTTTTGACTGGCAGCCCGATAAGATCACATGGTACATCGACGGTAAGGCTGTATATACGGCAAATCAGAATATCCCGAAGACAGCGGGCAAGATCATGATGAATACATGGCCCGGCAGAGGTGTTGACGGCTGGCTCAATCACTACAACGGAAATACTCCTCTTACAGCTTATTATCAGTATGTAACCTATAATAAGGACGGAGCTCCCAACGGCGGAAACAGCCAGAATCAGAATCCTAATCAGGGTCAGCAGAATCCCTGGCAGAATCCCTGGGATCAGGGCAACAACAATCAGCAGCAGGGAAATAATAACCAGCAGCAGGGAACTATTCAGGATCTGGGCACAAAGATGGATTCCTCCGCAACAATGGCAGAGGACTTCCGCGACGGCTCGTCCAAGTACTTCATAGCTTCAGACGGCTGGGAGAACGGCGATCCCTTTGACTGCGGCTGGTATGCTTCGCAGACATCACTTGACAAGGGTTATCTTACACTTTCTATCGACAAGGACAGAACAGGTAAGTACAACTACGCAGGTGCCGAGTACAGAACAAACGACTTCTATCACTACGGCTACTACGAGACCTCAATGCAGGCTATAAAGAATGACGGCGTTGTTTCATCGTTCTTTACTTACACAGGTCCTTCCGATGATAATCCGTGGGACGAGATAGACATCGAGATCCTCGGCAAGGATACGACAAAGGTACAGTTCAACTACTATACAAACGGTCAGGGCAATCATGAGTATATGTACAACCTTGGCTTCGACGCATCAGAGGCGTTCCACACCTATGGCTTCGACTGGCAGCCTGATAAGATCACATGGTATGTTGACGGCAAGCCTGTATACACAGCAAACAGCAATATCCCCAAGACCGCGGGCAAGATCATGATGAACGCATGGCCCGGCAGAGGTGTTGACGAGTGGCTCAAGCACTACAACGGAAATACTCCACTCACAGCGCGTTATCAGTGGGCTACATATAAGAAGAGCGATTCGGGCAACAACAACCAGAATCAGGGGCAGAATCAGAATCCTTGGCAGAATCCATGGGATCAGAGCAACAACAATCAGCAGCAGGGAAATAACAACCAGCAGCAGGGCGGCAAGACGGCTTCGGGTCTTACAGACTACGGTACTGCAATGAATACATCAGCTACAATGGCTGATGACTTCAGAAAAGGCTCATCACGCTACTTCATAGCTTCCGATGGCTGGGAGAACGGCGATCCTTTCGACTGCGGCTGGTACAAGTCACAGACAGCCTTCAAGGACGGAGCTCTTACTCTTACTATCGACAAGGACTACTCCGGCAAGTACAACTACGCAGGAGCTGAGTACAGAACAAACGACTTCTATGGCTTCGGCTACTATGAAACTTCGATGCAGGCTATAAAGAATGACGGAGTTGTTTCATCGTTCTTTACCTACACAGGCCCTTCCGATAACAATCCCTGGGACGAGATCGATATCGAGATCCTCGGCAAGGATACCACAAAGGTACAGTTCAACTACTATACAAACGGTCAGGGCAACCACGAGTTCATGTACAACCTGGGATTTGACGCATCACAGGGATATCACACCTACGGCTTCGACTGGCAGCGCGACCACATCACATGGTATGTTGACGGAAAGCCCGTATATACCGCAAACAGCAATCTCCCGCAGACACCCGGAAAG
>JAEEGL014804044.1_pt1 | contig 38412 bp, 29 predicted proteins | sample 9134231 | NCBI WGS metagenome assembly JAEEGL01 (sample SAMN16246548, study PRJNA631951) | gut metagenome | biome: gut microbiome; feature: rumen; material: fiber-attached | host: Bos | place: Iran: Karaj | collected 2018-10
ATCCTATCAAGGGCATACATGTGTGGTTTGAAGTCTTTATCGTAATCTTTGTGCCCATACAGGTACCAGCGCCGCTTGAACTCACGGATGAAGTACGGCTCCAGTTCAAAGGTCCGCTCTTCATCCATCCGATAACCTTGATAACGCACCTTCAGTTTCCGGTTGTCTCGGATAGCCTGAATGATTGAAGTCAGGAACTGGTGACTGGAGGGAACATTCTCGAAGAAGATTCGGTCCTTCATACCAGCGCTTTCGTTGAGGAGGGAATTCAAACTGAGGGCATCAAGCATCCAGGAACGAATACCTGTTCCATCCATGTCCTTTTCGTTTACGATCCTATAGGTGTTATCTCTACGGTCGCAAACAATCTCGATTCCAAAGATGTCAGAGATTGCTTCGATATGATTGGAGAACGTACGGGCAGGAAGATCATTCCCAAGTTCATTTACAGAACTACGCCTCCAAAGCTCCCTGATTTGAGCAAGTGTAAGCGGCCCTCGACTCTGAAGAGTTTCCAGCAGCCAGATGTAAGATTTGAAATAGTTTTTTGCCATAACTAATCACAAAGGTAGCAATATCTTCGGCAAAAAAATGGCAGAGCACAGAAAAAGTGCATTTGCCTGAAACTTGCCGAAGCCCTGTTTACCTTTGACGCTAGATAATGAATAAAAGTATGGAAATCAAGCAGCTAGAGCCAAAGGAAAAAGTGCTCACATTCTTCGGGGAAATCAAGAGCACCACAGTGGAGAATGCCATTAAGGAAATCGTCAAAATCAATATCTCCGACCAAGACTATCTGGGAAAATGCCGTCAATGGGCAATAGAGAATAACCAAGATCCATCACCGGCAAAACTGACGCCCATAAAACTTATCCTGTCGACATGTGGGGGAACCTGTTATGATGGAATGGCCCTACACGATGTCATTGAATCATCTTCAACACCCATAGAGGTTATATGTGCTGGGAAGATTATGTCGATGGGGGTCATTGTAGTACTGGGAGCCAAAATTCGAAAGGCGTATAGGAACACGACTTTCATGATTCATCAAGTCAAGGGTCTGTCCATAGGCTCTCTCCGTGAAATGGAAGATTCCCTGGCAGAGGCAACACGTATTAATGAGATGCTCTTCACCATAATCAAGAGAAAGACTAAGGTGACAGAGGAACAACTAAATGAGGTTATTCAATGTAAGAAGGATTGGTTTATTACTGCAGAAGACGCGTTGAGACTAGGTATTCTAACAGAAATAATAATGGAATGAAATATATCGATTCCTCCATCAGGTCCGGGCATTTCCTTATTAGAAACGAGAACTAATCAATGAAATCAACCAAAAGAAGAGACAGAAAGATTATGAAAGTGTTTTGTAATTGGATCGATACAGAGTCACCGATTTATATGGAATGGCTTGACTATGGATTCGATGATGTTGCATTCTTATCGGGACATGCAAAGAGAGTCGGGATTAGGAGGAAGACAGCGTGGGAATCGTCTAGAAAGTTCCTGAAGTGTCGAAATCCTAAGGTCGATGAAAGGAAATTGAGGGAGTGTTTTGAAGACTTTTATGAATTCGAGAAGACTGACCGGGAGTGGAGGCAAATCTACTCTAAGGGGAAGAAGAATGAGAAAGTGAAGATGCAATCCTTCTCATTCTCCGACCTAGAGCTGATGAAATGCATAAAAACCGAATCCAGACGCCCTTGAGACCTTATTAGAAACATTAAAATCTTATAAAGTATGAAACAAATAGCTTTAAAAGTTGAGAAAAGCGATATCGCATTGATCGCTGAAGCCGTTGTTAAATATGGTGATAACACCGTATTCTGCTTTGAAATTACCAATTCATTGACTGGTCTTGGGTACGTAATGGTTAGGAACATCTTACCATTATTTGGACCGTATTCAATCGTGGACGAAAGAGCAGTTAAGTGTCCAATGAGAGAAGATGTTATGTATGGCGTCTTTACGGATCTTCCATTTTCCGAGTATCAGAAAGAATTTGGACACTTAACCAATACATGTTGTTTTGAATGCTCTGAAACTGAAGAATAACTATGGAAAAGAAGAAGAAAAAACCAACGAAAGAAGATATCGACCGTGGGATTATGAGAGCCTTATGCAACTTTGTCAATGCAGAAACACGGGAGTATAAGATATTCCTGATGATTGGAAGCGAGAGGAATGACTATATGTACCTAGCTACGCATGCAAAAAGGGCAGGTGTTAATTTGGAAATTGCTATTCAGGAATCGACACCATTCCTGAAAAACCGATTCCTTGAGACCGATGACGAGTTTATAAGGATGGCATTTGAGCACTATTATCCCTCGGAGGAAACGGTTAGGAGCTATAGAAGGTGGTTTATAGAGAATATGAAATAGAAGATGGAAAAAGCTATTATTAGTATTGAATATAATGGTCGGAAATATGAGCTATCCATTACCGACCCTGAGATAGATAAGGAGATAGGTAGTATTCTTTTGAACAAGGACATATCGGATGTGAATTGTATTCTGTTGCTAGGAGGACTGTTTAATGAGCTTGACCCGGAATTTGCTCATGCTCTTCTCCTTAGCGTATTCAAAGATGATGAGACTATCCTGGAGATGATGTTTAAGTGCCCAATAGAGGCTGAGAAAGCCGGTCGTTTTCTCAATTACTTTAGGATGCACTGGAAACCTTAAATACCAAAGAATTATGATTGACGCAAATGATTTTATGAGCAAACTACACAATCAAACTTCCGAAATAGCCGCACCCAAGGAAAAGAAGGACACGGCAATCATGAAAGTCCTTGGAGCATGGGCAAGAAAGGAGACAGACGAATACCGGAGTTTTACGAGATATGGGGCTGGACCTATCGAATACCTGGGCGACCATTCAAAGAGAGCCGGTGTTGATAGGGGAGTGGCCTGGGATTACGTAAAGTCGAACCTGGGAAATGGACTTAGCGATGAATCCTTGAACCAGATGAAGGAACGATTTGACCAGGCCTATGATGCCCAGGAATATGAAGAATGGTGGAGAGAGAAGAAGTTTGGATTTGTGAAGTGATGAGAGACAGGGACACGAAAATGTTCCTGTCTTTTATTCGTGCACCGAAAAAAAAAAGTCACAATCGGCTTCTACGCTACGCTCGAATCCGCTTGGCGTCCCTTCGGTCCGTGCTGGAGAATATGAATTGTACTGTAATCTATTTCAAGAGAGAATACTTAATCCATCTACAACCCATGGCGAAGCCGATGGTCATGCTCGGAACGAAGTGGAGAGTATGGCCATCTATGTCTTTCTTTCATTGATAGAGAGAAATTTACAATGATGGGACCCCCAACCTCCCTTCCTTGTCCTCATTCGTCGACTACGTCTCCTTGTTCAGACAATTCCCTCCAGGTCCCATCTGACCTTCGGTGGATGTCTTGAAGAAGATTATGTCTTTTCTTCTCTATGGTTCCTACTTGATTCAATAGGATTTCAGTAGGCTTCAAGGATTCATAATTCTTTTAAGAGGACATTTTTTCTCTATAACCTCTTTTATATAGAGAATTGATGATAATTTGCCAAGAATTGTCCTCTAATCCCTTACTAGTGAATTGATTAATAACAGTACGATTAGAGTTATGATAGTACAAAAAGACATTATTCAAGTACCTCCGGGAATCAAGTATTTGTCGGAGATGAGAGATTCAAATGGAGTCTCGATTATTGATTGGCTTCTTGGACAGGGAAGGGTCATAGTGAATAAGTCTATGACTGGTTGTGGATTTACTTCAGGCTGCCTTTCGAACGGGGACAATGTTATCTTAGTATCACCAAGGAATCAGCTTTTGAGGAACAAGTGGAGACATTTTAACAAAGTGGACCCAGACAAGAATCCAAGAGGTGAAATGTTGCTGTTCTTCTTTGACCGTGGGAAGTCTTTGGATGTCTTGAAGCTGGAATTGTGGGGATATTTGCAGGATTCGGATATGGCATCAAGACCGTATAAGCTCTTGGTGACCTATGATTCTTTAGGTGTCCTCCTCGATATCCTGGAAACCGCCCCCTTTAACTTCAATATCGGGAGGGATTTCAGGATTGTGGTGGATGAGAGTCACTGCATCATCAAGGATATCAAGCTGAAGGAATATCACAATAAGAATACGATGTCCACCTTCCTTTCCCGTGTGTTCCTTTATGATTCAGTCCTCTTTGTATCAGCCACCCCCATTGTTCAGTATCTCCAAGTAGTTCCGCAGTTCAAGCAATACGAAGTGGGGTATTATGAACTGGATTGGCCGTGTAAAATGCAAGTTCAGCATCGTTTTGCGCCATGTAATAATGCCACCGATGCTTTTGAGAAGATTTACAAAGTCTATGAGAAGCAGGTGGATCCAGAGGGGAATCACTACTTCGACATCATCTACAACGCCGATGGAACATATGAATGCAGTTATCAGGCAGTCATATTCATCAACAGTGTGGCAGATATTAGTTTCGTCCTCAAGAAGTATATCAAGAGGAACCGGAAAATCAAGATAGATGATGTGTCAGTTATGTGTGCTGATACAAGTGATAATCGGGCTGACCTTAAGAAGATTGACCCGGGGCTGAAGATAACGAAGGATATTCCGGAAGAAGGAGAACCACATCCTATCTGGACATTCTGCACTAGGACCTGTTTTGCCGGAGTCGATTTTTGCAGCCCATGTGCGAGTACCTATGTCGTCGCTAACTATAATGTCGAAAGTCTCTCCCTTGATATCGCTTCTGACCTGCCACAGATTATCGGCCGGCAAAGACTCGACTGCAATCACTTCAGGAGCAGAATCACAATCTTCTATACAAACAGCAACATGGTAATAGATGATGCTGCTTTCGACAGGATGAGGGAAAAGAAGTATGAGGATAGCCAAAAACAGATTGCTCTTTATGAACTTGTCGCCAAGGATGATAATCTCAAAGATACAGCCTGGGGAAATCTGGTCGGTGCGATTGAATCTAAGCCATACGATTACTATCTAAGCACGGTCAATGGTGTCGCTGAAATAAACCCTCTCCTTATGCTGGATGAACTTTACTGCCGTGATATCTTGAAAAATCATACGAAATGGTTCATCATATCCGGACAGGGAAATACGCAAGGAGTCTATTCACTTCCTGTCCAGACGCTGAAGGATGACCTGGGGAATCTTCAGTATGCTCAGGATAAACTCAGGAAGGTGTATGAATGTGCCCTAAAGTATCCGATGGTCAAGGATGAGTTGAATCTTATGCTCTGGACTGAAGGTTACAATGACATCGCCCATTACATCAACAACCTTCCCCTCGACCGCCTCTATGCCTGCGGTTTCAATACTACGAAGATGGATCAGGAGATAAAGGCAATCCAGGAAAAGCCATCTCTGGAACCTGCAATCTATACCCGCTTCCAAGTTGGCCAGAGATATACGCGCGATGAAATAAAGACAGCCCTAGGAGAGATATATACCGCAGCTGGACTCAAGAAAACACCGAAAGCAACCGACCTGGAAGAGTATTTCAAGTGTGCCGACTGTAAGATCCATGGTCAACGCGCGTACTTTCTTCAATCCAAATAAGCTCTCCCTTCATAGTATCAGATTCGCGTTTCAGAGAGCTCATAGCCCTTATTCTTGGGGACGGAGAGACGACTCAACGGTGAGAAATCTATAAAACCGTCCTCAAGAATGAATATGAAAATTGTTCTTTTTGATGAGGTGTACAACACTAAATCACTATCTCCTCAGGGCATTGAGTTTATGGGACAAGACCGACTAGATCAATGGCTGGGAAAAGGTAAGGTCAAGTTCGAGGTAAAACAGTTAGATACCAAGGTCTATAAGTTTACGATATGGAGAACTTATGGGCACTGGTATCAAGATCCGAAAAGGTTTTCGGATTGCAACGAGCATATCGTTGATATTGACGCAATGATTATCAAAGGAGAGGGATATCAGACGGGAACAGTGGCGGATTTTTCAGAACATCCAGGCTGGTGCATATGGAATCCGGATATCAAGTCCATTTTCCTTCCAGAGATGAGGGAAATTGCCAAAAAGCATCATGGGACCAGGATTAAGTCCATAGAAGTGGACAATAACCTGGATCATATCGACCTGACCATTACCTATAGATAGTGATCTCAAAACCCAATTCAATCCCATTTCTATTCCATCCTCTGTACCCTTCAGGACCGGCCGAAAAGGGGGACCGGGAAAAACAGAGAAATAGAAAACAATAGTGCTTAATCTATTGTCTTTATGTGATTTATGATTCTTTTCCCGGTCTTTTTCCTATCGGCCGGAAATAAAAGAAAAGAGGTTGGGAAAAGAATATGGAAAAGAACAGAAAGTAGCCATTTGGGGAGGCTACTTTTTTGTTTGTTGTGTGCAATGTGGAGTGCTCGATTAAATATGCTCTACTGGGTATAAGGACAGGTCCACGTCTTTAATATATCTGTAACTGTCTCCCAGTATAATCGGCTCCTTAACCGGTTCGCCACTTTCGGAAAGAAGATCTTCCGGGGCGACATCATTCAAAACAACGACTACGGGTTCCTGTTCTTTCGCTTCAGCGAATGACCTAACCCGCTGGATGGCCTGATATGTCTTGCTGTCCGGATTTCCGAGCGGAATCCCTAAGAACGTGGCTCCTTTCAACATGAAATATACAATAATTCCTCTTTCTCCTCCAGCATAAGAATCGCGGGCATAAATGGATGCTTTCCATTGGGACCCGGTTACATACAAGGCCCCATATTGATATCGTGGAGCTCCTTGCTTCGACCAATCCGCCATCGAAACACGTGAACGTAAACCATTATATAGAGTATCTTCCCCTGCGTCTATGAATCGCTGTTTGATGGATTCCAAATAAGAGATAGGGAGTGTTCCCATAAACTCTCCATTGGGATACCGAAGTTCTTTGATTACCGTCTTATGGCATATAGGTTCCCATATTGTCCATAGATATTCAAGGGCCAAATCAACATCTGCGAGATATGACAGGCGTTCTTCTTTCGACATGGAAAGGATTCGGGCGTCGGTGCCATGATAGAGAGTAATGTACTTTTTCTTCATGAAATAAACACTAAGTATGGTAAACAAATATAACCATTATTGTTTAATCACATCGTCTCTGTCTTTTCTCTGTGAGAACGGGGCTGGAGTACTTCTCATTGAGAAGTCTCTTTATTGGGTAACGTTTTTCAGCGTTTCGGCTTATTGCGTGAAGTTGGATAAGGTTTTAATCTACTAGGATTGAACAGCCTTCATAAGGATCGATGCCGTATGCCTTGAATGCAAAGTCGGCGAGTTGAGCAAAAGGAGTGTGAAAATTCATCTTCGTGGTGGGAAGCCAGCCGTTGAGGAGAGTGTCGTCCAGCATGTTGCTGCTCAGGGAAAGATTACCGATATCGGACCGGACTGTGATTCTTACATCATTTCCGTCAAGCATCGCTTTATCCGGAAAGATGTCGACATTCTTGATTGACATAAAATCCTTGTTCAGTGCAAGACGGACCATGCGCTCAAGTGTAACCGACGGGATATTCACTGAAGTAATCAGGCGTCTTCCAGTACAGCTTTCAACGCTTTCAGCCGTAGCGTTATAAGTCATGGAAGCTGGATTGATGTTGAGATAGAAGTCGAATCCATCGCCTCCAGTAAAGATATAACTGGGCCAACGTGATATCTTGACGCGAACGCCCCCGGCGTTGTCCGCTTTGGCCCTCCTTCCGTGGGAGGGTATAGTTGTGTCTTTCCTATACATGGTCTTGCCTATATTATTGGTTGATAGTTTGTTCGTTCTTTTTTTTGGACATTTATTAAAGATTGATGAAAACTTGATAGGGAAATTCCTTCATTACCACCGGGAATCCCTGTCCAAAGTCGCGGACGCACTCCTTGAATGCGTACTCCTCCACCAGTTCCGCAACATTGTAGTATTCATGGGGGAAGAGACGCCTCATCAGACCGAAATCAGTATCCCTTTCTTCTTTGGAGACTGCAGTCTTCCGCATGGCGTTGAACTCCTTTGGGGAGATGCCAAACTGTCCCTCCCTCTTCAACTCAACACCATCCTTCTGTATGTAATAGGGGATTGTGACTTCCTTCAGCCGGACATACTCATCCGCCGCTATAACCAGATCTTCGGGCATGCTCTCCTGTAGACGGACGAAGATGTTCTCGTAATCCGTGTCTTCAGGTACAATCTGACTGACACGATTCACATAGATTTCTTCTTCAAGGATAGCCGTCAACTCTTCCAGGGCGCATAGTTCTACGCGGTGTCCACCGTTGCGGTCCATAACGGCCGCTACATTTTTGAGTTCTTTCTCGGAAAGCTTGTAATTGATAGTGTCTTGGGCGATGATCTCGTTACCGTTGATGACATTGAAAGAGAAGCTAATCGTCTTTTGCATTGCTCTAATGGTTAAGTAGTTAAACTTTTGTTATTAAGCCGTGGAGGTTTGAAGCGTTTTTTGTAACTTTGAAAATTGCACTGTTCCAGCCTCGCAGTAGATATACGCCAATGATTTAGCAAAGTTTCAGGGTGTAGTGTAGATGGACAGGATGGACAGCAATAGAGTAGGATTTTTTACCAAATTTGTAAGTTAATACCAACCCCACTATGACCGGTTCCCAGAAGCAGGTTCCTTCCGAGGAAATTGTCCTCAATGAAGATCAGCTGATCTGCATCCTGACAAACAAGATTGTAAAGGCCACCGAAAAGGAGAATAACCTCCAGTTTATGATTCAGACGATGTCTGAAGAATATGGCTTTGCCATGGAGGATATGCAGCGAGATTTCTCTTTAAAATACACCGACGAAGAGGATAAAAAACGGACCGCAAAGATAGATTTGGCTATTTTTGACCACGGGATGGCCCACGATGCCGACAATCTTATTCGTGCGATAATTGTGGCTAAGGATGCCAAAGTTAAAGCAAATGACAAAAAGGCCGGTGTTATGGCCTCTTTGGAATCCATCCTCACATACACGGATTGTGAATTCGGCTGCTGGACAAATGGCGAAGATCTGCACTTCGTTGGTAAGTTCGAAGATAAATGGGGACAGTCATCAATTGAGGAGCTCTCCGATTTTCCGGCTATCAACCAGACGATGGAGGATTTGGTTGCCTCCGGAGATAAAGCTGCACCGCGTAAACCGGCAAATGAGTCCTTGGTCCGCACATTCAAGCGCTGTCACGACTACATCTACGGCAATGAGGGTATGAAGAAAACCGCCTTCTGGGAGCTTCTGAACCTCATCTTCTGCAAGCTTTATGATGAGAAACGTCGTTTTATTGATGCCAAGAACGGTGTAAGCTATCGCCGTAAGTTCTGGGTGGGGGTCAAAGAAATGAATACCACTGAGGGCCAGGCTGCAGTAGCAGCTCGTATCAAGGGTATTTTCCAGGAGCTGAAAGATAGTGAGACTTTCAAGGATGTGTTCGATGGCAATGAAATGATCAGCCTGTCGGACCGCGGCCTTGCGTATGTGGCAAGTGAGTTGGCGAAGTACTCCTTCCTCGATGCAACCGTGGACGTAAAAGGCACTGCATATGAAACCATCGTTTCCAATACGCTCAAGCAGGAGGCCGGCCAATTCTTTACCCCGCGCAATATTATTAAATGCATGGTGGAGATGCTGGATCCGGACCAGAATACGCGAGTTCTGGATCCTGCCTGCGGCAGTGGGGGCTTCCTTGTAATGGTCCTGGATCATGTTCGCCGGAAAATGACCAAGAATATGTATCCGGATTTGGAAGGACCACTCCTGGAAGCCAAGTACAATTCTCCTGAGATTGACGACCTTGTACGTGATTATGCCTCCAATATGATTTTCGGTTTCGACTTTGACCCGGATCTCAAGAAGGCAGCTCGAATGAATATGGTGATGTCCGGTGATGGCCATTCAAATATATACAATATCAATTCGTTGGAGTATCCTGGTGGCTCCAAGCCGGATGTGCCCTGCATCGCGAAAGCTGTCAATCAAAGTATATCCATTAGCAAGGATAAGAGTTTCCCGTTTGGTACCGCAGATGATAACGCTCAGGGCAAGTTTGATATGATTTTCACCAATCCACCATTTGGCGCTAAGGTCGAAGTAGATCAAGAAATATCACGTCATTATCAACTGAATTCTACTGCACCCGAAGTGTTATTCATTGAAGCTTGCTATAGGTTCTTAAAGCCTGGTGGAAAGATGGCGATTGTTCTTCCCGATGGAATACTTGGTAATCCAAATATGGATTCAGTTCGTCTTTGGATTCTTCGTCACTTCAAGTTGTTAGCTTCCGTTGATCTTCCTGTGGAAACCTTCCTTCCTCAAGTAGGTGTTCAGGCCTCGTTACTTTTTATGCAAAAGAAATCAGATGCCGAGCAGTTAGTTCCACTTGAAGACGAAAACTACGATGTTTTTATGGCAATTGTAGAGAAAGTCGGAAAAGACAGACGCGGGGTCCCCATTTATAAGAAAGATGAAGATGGCGCGGAGTTACTATTTGAGAATACTAAACAGTGGCTTTCTATTGATGAGCAGGGACGCTCCATTATCAAAGAACGTTTGGAAAGGATAAAGCATCTCGATGATGATTTACCCATGGTCAGTGACGCATATAAGCACTTCATAAAGAATTAAGTCCTATGCGTTCAGCTTCCGTATCCAGCAAGTTTATTTGCTCACAAATGAGGCTTGATGGTAAATTCCATCTAAGCGAAGGCTTATCTGTAAGAAAGGATATTGAACAATCGCCATACGGCGTTGTTAGTATTGCTGATGTGACCTCAGATGTGTATTGTCCTGGCATTTTCAGGAGAAATTATGTTAGTTCAGGAATTCCATTTTTAGGAGGTGGTGATATTCAAAACCAAATACTTGATAGTGGGAAGTATTTAAGAAAGAATACTACTCCAAATTATGAGATATTGCAAGTAAAGTATGGGTGGACATTAGTAACATGTGGTGGTACGATAGGTGATGTCGTGTTTTCATCAAACCTTCATGCTCAGTGTTGGGTCTCTCAGCATGTTATGAGAGTTATACCCAATTCTTCCATTAAGGAAGGGATGCTCTTTGCTTATCTTGCATCCAAATATGGTAAGCTTCTTCTAACTACTGATACATATGGGTCTGTTATTCCGACATTGAATGCTGCTAGCATAAAGAGTATTCCAATTCCAAAGTTTCCCGAGGTTTTTCAGAATAGAATCAATGACATTATTCAAGAGTCAGCTAGTCTGAAAGAGGAATCGGTATTGGCTTTGAATGAGGCTCACAAAATACTTGAAAAGCACTTCCATCAAGAAAACAGTAGTAAAAAGACTGGCTATGTTTCTTCAGCAACGATAGTTGGATCTCAACTTCATCGTTTTGAAGCCACATATCATTTAGCTTCCGGGAAACAGTATGACGAGTTCATTAAAAATAATTTTACATGGAAATCATTGGGGGAGGTATCGCGCTCCATTTTCCGTCCGGGAATCGCTAAAAGAATGTATGTGAAAGATGGTATCACATTCCTTGGAGGTACAGAACTTTTCCTCGCAGTCCCTGATAGTGATAAAAAACTGTCGCGTAAGGCCCCAAATCTAGACGAGTATCTTATTCATGAGGGCTGGATTTTATTACCTCGTTCTGGCACCATTGGTGATGTCGTTTACACTAACGAACAGCATGCTAATAAACTCGTTTCTGAGCATGTAATTCGCATTATTCCGAATTGTTCTCTAAAAGGAGGATATGTGTTTGCTTTTCTATCAAGTAAAGTTGGCAAGGCATTGATTCAGAGACCTATTTTTGGCTCGGTCATTCAAACCGTTGAGCCGCCGCTTTTGTCAGTAATTCCAATTCCAGTATTAGAGGATTCCGAAATGAATCAGATCGCCTCTCTTGCGGAAACTCATAGATTGTGTTGGGGAAAAGCCGCGAAGAAAGAAATAGAAGCTATTTCTTTAGTTGAACAGGAAATAGAAAAATGGCATTCCTAACCGAATAATAACACAAACCATATGGCAAAAATCATCAAGACACATCTCGGAGACGATCCGGTGAACGCAGGAGAGAAGCGTTTGCTGGATTATCTGTTTGTGAAGTTGCCGGACAATTACCTAGTAATCCCCAACGGGGAATATCCCAGCAAGACGCCCCAGGGCGCTGTCAAATACTGGGAGTACGACGCTATCGTGATTGCTCCGCATGGGATTTACCACATCGAGAACAAGGACTGGAACGGCAGTCTGTTCGGTGATGACTTCACCTGGGTTGTTAATGGCGTAGAACGGAAGAACCCGCACAAGACGGCTACGCTAAAAACCAAGATTCTGGCTGCTAAGCTTCAGAACCAGAATCCTGGTTGGCGTTTCGGCCTCATCCAGACGGTGGTCACGCTCAGTTATCCTGGTCAGTCGAAGTTCGGTTTGGACCCTCATTCCGACTGCTATGAACAAACCTTCCTCCTCAATAACGAACTCATAGACTACCTGACGGATAATGAGCGTCTCAGGAAAGAACCGGACTTCATGAAGGATATTCAGCAGGAAATTGCGGATTACCTTTCAGGAGAGTCTTCGCATCAGAGATTCTCCAAGAAGAAAGAGATCCTGGACTTCACCATCCTGGATACGCTACAATCCACAGAAGAGTACACTGAGTACCTTTGCCAGCCCAAGATTTTCGCCACCAAAAAATACAAGGTGCGTGAGTATCCGCTTAGCATAGCCGGCAAGAGCCAGCCGGAATTGGAACGCCTGACTCTAAGCGCCCAAAATGCGAAGTTCGCTCTGCAGCAGATTGAGACCTGCCCCAACATCATCAAGAGCAGCTTCCAGTTCAATGACGACCATACTTATTTCTACGAGTATAGCGAATACCTCGAAGGAGCGTCATTGGAAGCAAAACTCAAAAGCAAGACCTTTACTCAGCGCGAGAAACTTGGGATTATTCTTGATATTGCCAAGGCCTTGAAGGTGGCCCACAGCCACGATATTACGCATCGCGATGTCAGCCCCGAGAACATCTACCTTCTCAACGATGGAACAGCAGCTCTGGCCAATTTCGGTCTGTCCTATTTTCAGGGACACGAAGATCTCGGCTTCACCGTCATGACCTCTGTTTCCGGTGATGATTCGCCATATGTCGCTCCGGAAATGCTGGATGGAGATTTCTGCTATGGCAGTGACCTCTTCTCTCTGGGTGTAGTCTTCTACCGCTTGATGACAGGTAAGATTCCGTTCAACAGCACGCTTCTTTTCAAGCTTCAGAAAGGTGAACTTGAAGATGATCAGCTGCCTTCCAAAGTTGTGAATGACCTCCCGGAGTGGATGGATGAGATAGTCAAGCATACCATCACGGCAAATCTCCAGAAGCGCTGGGGAGAAGCGGATGAGATGATTGACTTCATCAATATGTATCTTACAGAGTCTGAGAAGAAGGGAGACAAACCGGAAACAGTTGAGGCTCAGTTGAATCTCAAAGATATGAAGCCGGGTATGAAGGTGTCCCAGTCACTGGTGTTGTATGACCAGCTTGGCAAGGGCGGCTTCGGCAAGGTCTTCAAGGCCAAGCACCTGATTCAGAATAAATTCTATGCCATCAAGATATTTGACCGCGATGTTTCCGTAGATAGCACCTTCAATGAATTTGATGCTTTAAAGGATGTCCACCACAATAACATCGTCCAGTTTGTTTATAACGATAAGACTTCCCAGGGCCTGTTCTACACCTTGATGGAACTCCTCAACGGTGAGAACCTTGGAGATTACACCAGCGGAGTCCTGCGCCTTCCTTCAAGCGAAATCTATAAGATGGCCACGCAGATCCTTTCTGCTCTGGTGTACCTGCAGGATAAGGTTCCGCCGCTGTTCCACCGTGACATCAAGCCCAACAATATTGTCTGGGATAATCGTGAACGTTACGTTCTCATAGACTTCAACATCTCCACCTCGACGGATGACAAGTCCTTTGCCGGCACCTTGCCATACATGGCACCGGACTTAATCCGCACCAATAAGACTATTGACTGGGGGCCGTCTGCCGATACCTTCTCCTTGGGCATCACGCTATATCAGTTGGTAGCTCACGCTTACCCGTGGCCGGGAAGCAGCATGCATCCTAAACTGTATGAGGCGCCTACCGATATCCGTAAATACAATGACAAGATCTCGGATGCCTTCGCAGATTTCATCATGAAGTCTATCATAACCGACAGGACCAAGCGTTTTGCCTCCGCCAAGGAAATGGCAGAAGCACTGAAAGCAATCGGTCCTGACGGCATTGAGAAGAAGGTTGATGATTCTCAGAAGCAGGCTCTGGCGGACGATATTGTCGACTATGTGAACTCTCTTTACAGCCAGAGTGTCCATGGTAATGGTGGCACACGCGCCGGCGCCTACCAAAGTGATCTGGATAAGAAGACATATACCAGAACGAAACTGGACAACAAGCTGCTGAAGGATATCGAGGCCCTGAAGTATAAATTGGTCATCATCACCGGTAATGCGGGTGATGGTAAGACGGCGTTCCTGAAGCGGGTGGAGGCGCTGGGCACTAACCGGGTAGGTTTCAAAACCAAGAATGGCTCGGAGTTCCTTCTGAATGGAGTCAAGTTCCAGAGCAATTATGATGGTTCCCAGGATGAGTCCGAAAAGGCTAATGATGAGGTTCTGCGCGACTTCTTCGCTCCTTTCATTGGATCTTCTGACTATACCCAATCTTCCGAAGGCCGCATCATCGCTATCAATGAAGGCCGCCTGGTTGACTTCCTTGAAACTGAGCCAGGCCTGAAGCCGCTCCAGAAGAGCATTGAAGACTATTTCTACAACGAAGGCCATTCAGAGCTTTTGCCTGGCTTGATGATTATCAACCTCAACCTTCGTTCCGTGACGGCCCGTGAGGGCAATGCTCCCAGCTTGCTTTCTCAGCAGATTAAGGCCATCACTAATCCTGATCTGTGGGGTAAGTGCAAGGGGTGCCCGTTGGCAGACAAGTGCTTCATCAAGTACAATGTAGATACTTTCAACGACAGTAGCGCCGGTGATGAGATTATTAACCGTCTGGAATGGCTGCTTCGTGCTGTTGTGTACAAGAGAGAGCTGCATATTACCATGCGTGATCTGCGCTCCTTCATATCTTTCCTGCTTACGAGGGACTACTCCTGCGAGGAGGTGAAGCAGCTCGTGGAATTTGTCAAGGCAGAGAATAAGCCTGAACTCTACTGGAACTTCTACTACTTTGACATCACAGCCCCGGCGTTGCATTATAAAGGCTATTTCCCGTTACGGACTACTGAATCCAACGACCGTCTTGTCAAGATCCTTCGTGAGACAGATATCGCTAAGGTCGCTCTCCCGGCCAATGACCGTGACCTTTATTTCAAGGAGAAGAGGGCAAACGGCTATCTTATCTTCAACGACCGGAAACAGTCCTTGCTTGATGATTTCAACACTGTCAACGAGGTCCTTCCTATTTGGAAAGTTACTGGCGAAGATGTCCGTTTCTTGATTTCGCTGCGTCATCAGACCTTCATTCGTCATCAGTACTTTGAGGGCAAAATAGACTACATGAAACGCCTTCCATATCGCTATATAGGCGAGTTCGCAGACAAGCTGAAGACCTCCGATGAGGAATCCTTGAAGAAGACAATGATTGACCTCTCCAGGGCAATATCTATCAGCGAAGGTTGCGATGCGACTGCGCTAACAGATGGATATCTCCTTCTTTCCAATTCTCAGGTAGGAGACCCGCTCTCAAAGAGTTACCGCCGGTTCTCAATCAATGAATTTGAATTGTTTGTGAACAAGACAGATCACCTGACGGAGTATATTGAGTATGAGAGCGATAGCTTGACATTCCGGCACAAGACGGACAAGTTTATCCAGCTTACCGTTTCGCTGGATCTGTACGAGATGCTCCAGTACATCAGTGCCGGATTCAACCCTTCAGTAAACGACCTGCAGGGCAGATTCATTGAGCTGCAGATCTTCAAGAACCTGCTGCAGAGCAAAACATACAAGGAAATCTTGGTCACCAAGAATAATCGGAAATTCACCGTGGTGCGTTTGGAAGGTAACAAGCACATCACCATTGAACCGCTCAAATAGGAGGACGCCTTATGATAATCAAGATACCTAAGGGAACAGCTATAGCGTTCAGGAATCCTCAGATTCTTTGCGTTGACACCAAACGAGTCACGTTGGAGCGTGCCTTGACGAATCTGTATATGAAGATCTTCGCCCAGGGAGCACCGCTAACGTTGGCATACAAGAAAGAACACGACATTGAATCTCTGGAGGGGTTTGTAAAGAACCTGGAGGAAGATGGCCTTTTGACGGGAGCGTCCGAGAACATGGATGCCGTTGAGGACTGGCTACGCAGCAGTCTTCTTGACCTAATCTTCCGTGGAAACATGGTAAAAGAAAAGGTGGCCACGCTTCGTCCGATGCATCTTTTGAGTTTCCGTGTTCAGAACAAGAAATACTGCCGCGACTATAACACGTCGGATCAGCTCTACGTGATGCTGCGTCACAACAAAGAAGTCCTGGAAGGCCTGAGTAAGTATCTATCCAAGGGATGGGACAAGGATTCTAATTCCATCGTATCTTCCGTGGACCTTGACGTAGATACAGCCGGCATCCTGCTCCTTACCAAAGAATTGAAGGAGCGCAAGGGCGTTGTCACATCCATTGACAAAACTGAGCCTTTTCTGGTTAAGCAGACGGAATTGTTCAATGACGATATCCGTCGGCTCCTGATGTATCAGGACAACCTTCCTCGCTCGGTCTTTATCGACTACCTCAAGATCCTGTGCGGTTTCCATCTGGCACTCTACTTTATGAAATTGATATATCTCTTGCCTAAGATGGTTGAGGCCGGAACAAAGGACGTGGAAGATGACTGGAGTATGGTAGTTGATGTTACGGACAATCTGGACAGCTTAGTCTCGAAGTATGCCTGCAAGGATGTTGAGATTATGTCCAACAGCTTCCGTGATTACGTCCGTTCTACGTACAAAATCAATATAATGCAGAAGAGCCTGCAGGATGACCATAAGGATTCCTCCATCGAAAACGCCCTGAATTATATCCACAATCACATTGATGAGTACAACTTGGAATACAAGATTATCCTCAACAACCTGATTAGGGATAACGAGTTGGATAAAGAAACGGATGATGAGACCAGCCTGGATGAGATGCTACAGTACTTTGATGAAACGGACTACTTCAACAAGTACGTTTACATCATGGAGAAATCCAATCTGGGTTCATCTCAGTACAAATTCATCCGTGCATTCATTGATGCCGTAAGTATGAAGAATTCTGCCTCAAAACTGATGGCGGATGGTCGCTCTCGTTTACATCCTCGTCGCGGAGCTCTTGGCTCCAAACTATTGGAAACGCTGGTCCAGATTCTGGTCCTCAATGATAATGGTCGCGGAAGTTATTACTCCGAGTCCCTTTCCATCAGTGAACTGGCCGCCCGCATTCGTGAACGCTACGGTCTCATTATTGATGGCATTCGCGAACCTCGCTTTGCCAATGCTGATGTGGAGACCAACGAGGCTTTTAAGGAAAATATGGATGCATTCAAGGACAAGCTTCGTCAGATTGGATTCTACAGCGACCTAAGCGATGCCTACATCCTGCAAAAGATTCGTCCACGCTATAATTTTGATGAGAAATGATTGACCTGAAAGCTTTATACTACGAAAGGTTCCTCCCATTCCTGGTCGAATCTTATTCCAAGACCATTAAGGCCGCGAAACCCGGGCATTGTATGAAGGTGACCGGTCTGGCTCTCTCTGAGCTTAAGACCTTAATCACAATGCTGCGCCCGGTCAATCCGAATATCTCCATCTTTATCCTATCTGAAGATGAAACCGGCCCCGACTATATTCGCGCATCAAAGTTGATTGAAATGCGTAATGACCCGGAGGCAACCATTCTGGTGCTTATTCCGGCCAATAGTCGCACTTCAGCAGAAGATTCTTACGGTGATGCAACCTTCCAGAACCTTTCTGCAGCATCGTTGAAAATCCCTTTCCTGGACTATCTGATTTATGAGATACCCGAGGACAAGAAGTCCGTATGGGAATCAGTTTGGCAGGTCCTGCAGCAGTACGTGGCGCCAAGCATGCAGCTGGTGAATTACGTCCTGTTTGTAGAATCCGAGCATTATTCCGATGAAGCCTGGGGCAATGGTCTCTTCCTTTTAGGAATGCTGCCTGACAAGAAACTGGTGCACCCCGAGGTTAATTTGCGAAGGAATTTGGCGCTTAATAAGGAAAAGTGCGCGGATGTAATCTGCGACTATTCCATTGCCCCTGCCGACCGCGTTGCCCAGCTTCCCATCAAGGCAATGACCATCCAGAAAGAGATTCTGGCGTTGCTTACATCTCCGGATATCATCAATGAACGTTTCGCTCTCTGTGAGGATATCTATTCAAATCATCCCGAGCTTAATTTCGCGGAATGGCCGCTTCTGGACAAGTTCAAGGGCGATATCAAGGAAGTAGTTGTGCAGGCTGAGATTGTGCCCGGAAAGGATCCTAAGAAGGAATTGGTGACGGACGATCAGGGTAATTATATCCTGTCCCTCCATGCCGGCAAGAAGAGTAAGGTCTCCTTCCGCGTTACCGTCACGCCTTCTCCCAAAGAGAATCTTGATATTGCATATTTCGAAGTATATCTGGTCGCGCTGGATGGCTTCTCAGATGTCGGTGTTCTCAAGAAAGTTAAGTTGACCAACCGGAATGCTTCCAGGAAGTTGTCCGTCAACTTTGAGAAGGACAAATTCGAGGATGGAGAGTATTTCATCCGTGTCCATGCCTACGATGCAGACGGAATCATTCTGGATACAGACAATCCTTTTAAGGAACAGGCTGTCCAGGACCAGTGGATAAGGACAAGCAAAGAAAACCCGAATCTCACGAAAGAACAATTCCGCCTGGACAACATGGTTTTGTTCTGCAACGAAACTATGCCATTCACCATTGATAACAGTGGAGAGGATGTCGATGTGTTCGAGACTGCAGATAAACGAGCCAAGACGGACAACTATCTTCAGGCGCTGCTTCAGTACCGCATCTCCAAGCTGATTAACGGAGAGGAAATAGATGCAGAGGAGCTTGAGGAAACTGACCGCAACCAGTGGATAGAAGGTTCTCTCAATAACATTTATCAATTTGACTTCGGCCCCAGCTTTGCATTCCAGATTCAGTTGCCGAAGAAACTGATTGCACTTGAGAGATGCTTCTTGAGTCACATGGATGCATTGGGCTCAGTAGAAGCCGCAGTCAGCGGGAACCCTACCGATACCTCGCTCCAGCACTTGTCTTTCCTTCCTGTAACGGTTTCCGTTCCTGAGCATATTCTGGCATCCAGGAAGGAGATATTCAGCGCTATTAAGGATTCGGTCTCTGGCGGTGAAGGCCTCTCTAACTGCTTCGATATCACAAAGTATGTAGCTCAGATCAAAAACTACGTTTCTGATTACACGGAGTGGATTCGTTCCCAAACCGAGGAAGGTACACCGGAAGCAATAGCTGTTGAGCTGCAGAACATCGACACTGTCCTTCTGGACGTTGAAATGCCGGATGGAAAGAATACCCCCGTTCGTCTCATATCTCCTCTCCATCCTCTGCGTCTGGCCTGGTTGGTCAATCTATATGAATTGTATTTGGATTGGGAAGCCAAGACCATGGAGACGCCGAAGGTCTACAAGGGCTCATGGCATGGAAAACTGGAGAAACTGTTCAAGGGAGGTCTTCCTTTGGACACCGCTCCGCTTGTTCTTTCGGCCGGCAGCCTGAAGGAACCATTCCAGTATATCGGCGAACTCACATTCGGATGGGGCGCATATGCCCAGCGTACCGAGGCAGGAGAGGGTGCATTGGCATCTGAATTCCGTCAGTTGAAATCCTATACTTCTATCGTGCTGAACATCTCTAACGAGAAGAGAATTGACAGCGATGTCAACCTTCCTCTGGTGGTCCGTCATATCTTCAATTATGGCAAAGCACATCCTTACACAGAAAAGATAGTCATTAATATCTTCAACGCTGGTGATGCAGCTGTATTTGCCTCCGCATTGATCATGATGGAGAAAATCGGCATGAAGAATGACTATGAGATTCGCCTGTTCTCGGATGACACCCTCATCCAGCCTGGTGATTCGCTGAAGGAGCTTCTGAATCCTGAGACCACGATGGCTGAAGAAGCGGAAGTCTTCTCCCAGGCATCCGCAAACCGCCTATTTCCGAAGCTTCGCTTCTCCAGGAACAACATCAGGGATTTCATCAATGAGCACGAGAAGTATCAGGCTCATATCTCATTCCTGGTTAATCCGTTCCCGGTGCATACCGAGCTCATCCGTCAGACCGACGATAGCCGTTCCTTCTTCCTGAACGCCGTCATTGACAAGAGCGTTGTGGCAGCCGACAAGACAGGTGCATCATACGTATGGAAGAGATACTATTCCGAGAAGACGATTCCGGAGCCTATAACAGAGTTTGCTAACGACACAATTAGCCTGTTCACCAGCCTGCAGAAACTGACAGGAAGCATTATGTCCTCCACAATTGAGGAATCCGTTCCTGCCACCACGCTTACGCTGAGGGACAGTGATGCGATGCTGCTCTCCTTCATCCATGACGTGTCTGACTGGGTGGTCACCTTCGATAAGAATATGGGGCCGGAATTCTTCGACCTTCCTTGCCTCAACGTTGGTGAAACACCGTATTTGCTGGATTACATCCCTGGTCGTGAGTTGATGGGCGTTTCCTCCTTCCTTACCACACGTCCTACGAGTGAGGTTGAGGGTCTGATGCAGCCGCATTTCAAAGAATTCGGCATTGATCTGTCCGACAGGAAGTTGTTCGACACTCTGCTGGAGGACGTTCGTTCTGTTAGTAGCTCGCTGCTGATGCAGATGAATGCAACTCAGAATAAAGCCTTTGAGGTTCTTGGTATCACCCTTACCAAGCGCTTCCTCAACAAAAAGGGTTTGTTGGATGAGGCCTTCATCATTCCGATAGACCTCCACAAAGAGCTCTTTGAGGAGCCAGAACTGGCAGATAAGGAGCGCGCTGACAATGTGATTGTCAACATAGATGCTGAAAGACGGGAATTAGTCTTTACTATTGTGGAGATTAAGTGTCGCAAGTCCCTCAATGATAATGAGCGTGAGGCTTTGCACGCTAAAATTCAGAACCAGATTGCCAATACTGTTGCAGCCCTGAAGTTCCACTTTGAGATGGCCCAGGATGGTTACGACCGACTGGATCGCGAACTGAAGGTGCTTGAGCTCAAGAATCTGCTTGAATTCTACATCAAGCGTGCGCTCCGTTATGAGCAGCTTGACAAAAATGTTGGCGAGGGTATGCTGGCATACCTGAAAAGACTTGGCGAGGGCTATACCATTCGTTTCAAGGAATTGGGTATCATCTTCGACTTCTCCCAGGACAAGCGTCAGCGCAAGGACTTCTACGGGGATACGGTCATCTACACGATGGGAAAGTCCGTACTTGATGAAATCCTGAGCGACCACGAGACTCTCAGCACGCAGAAACTTGAGCTGGAAGATCAAGGCTTTATTGAATTCTTTGAGCCTAACCGGGCAGAAACATCCCGCAGGCCGCACGACTCCTTTAAAGCGAAGCCGGAGCCTGCAGATGAGCCGGAAGATCCTTCCGTGGTGATGCCGGTGGAACCTGAACCTCAACCTGAGCCGGAACCTGTTGTGGAACCTGAACCTCGACCTGAGCCGGAACCGGAACCTGAACCCGAGCATGTTGAGCCCGAGCCGGAACCTATAGTTGAGGTTCCCAATCCTAAAAAGGTAGTGGATGGTTACGATCATCCCGTGGAGGAAAAACCGTCCGAGCTGCATCAGCCGCAAGGCCTTGCATACGGTTACACTCAGCCGAAGTACGATGTCCTCATTGGAAAGAATGAGGATGCTGTCCAGTATGGTATTCTGGGCAAGGCTGTGTCCAACAAGCGCACTATAGGTATTGCACTCGATGGCTGCGATACCATCAGCCTATTTGGCGTCCAGGGCGCTGGTAAGAGCTATACCATCGGTTCCATTGCAGAAATGGTCGTGAAGCAGTTCAGTCATGTCAACAAGCTGCCATATCCGATGGCCGGCGTCATCTTCCACTACAGCGATAGCCCGGATTATGCACCCGAATTTACGTCGATGGTGTATCCGAATGATGCTGCTGGCCAGTTGGCAAAATTGAAGGCAGAATATGGCGCCGATGCAAATTCAGTTAAGGATGTGCTCCTGCTTGCCCCTGAGGCCCAGGTAGAGACCCGTAAGGCAGAATATCCGGATATCCAGGTGGCTCAGATTGGCTTCGATTCATCCGAATTGAGCGTCAAGGATTGGATGTTCCTGCTGGGTGCAACCGGCAACGATGCCGCTTACGTCAAGGAATTGAAGAAGATAATGAAGGCTTGCCGCAACGATATGTCTTTCGCCAACATCAGGGCTGGCGTCGATGAAAGCACCTTCCTCTCCAATTCCCAGAAGAACCTGGCATACCAGAAACTCTCCTTTGCAGAAGAGTACATCACGGATGGCTGTAAGTTGCAGCAGTATTTGCATCCCGGCCGACTGATCATTGTGGACCTGCGGGATGAATTCATCGATAAGGATGAAGCTCTTGGCCTGTTTGTGGTGATGATGAATATTTTCTCCGGCAAATCAGAACATAACGGAGTCGGGTTCAATAAATTCATTGTCTTCGATGAGGCCCATAAATATATGGATAACCGGGAGTTGGTGGGTTCCATCACAACGGCAATTCGTGAGATGCGCCATAAAGGCGTATCCATTATGATTGCCAGTCAGGATCCTATGAGTCTGCCAACTGAAATCATTGAACTGAGTTCCATTGTGATTATGCATCGTTTCAGCTCTCCCGGCTGGGTGAAACACGTGCAGAAAGCAATTACAGCTCTCCAAAACCTGACACCTGGAGAAATGGCCAATTTGGGCTCCGGCGAGGCTTACCTGTGGGCGGTCAAATCCACAGATAAGTCCATCACGCTGCGGCCTACAAAGATTTCCATCCGTCCTAGGGTGACCAAGCACGGTGGAGACACAATTAGTGCAGTTAAAGGATGACAATATTTGAATATAGCGGTGTCGGAGGCCGGAAAGTAAATCAAGACTTTCTGGCCCACGCCACCATGGATGAGAAACACGCAGTCTTTATAGTTGCAGATGGTATGGGAGGCTACTCGCACGGCGAGGTGGCCGCACAAGTTGCTGCTACGGCTGTGAAAGACTTTGTGGAGGAGAATTTTAATAAGTTAGAACCGGAAGAATTACTTAGAGAAGCAGTTTCCTTTGCCAACGAATCCATCTCCATCAAGAGGATCGCTATGCACGTCAGGCAGATGGGGGCCGTAATCGTGGTGGCCTATGTCTGTGAAAATATTTGCTGGATTGCCTGGGTGGGCGACAGCAGAGTGTATGTAATGCGTGACGGGAGACCCGTCTTCCAGACGGAGGACCACTCGCTCATTAATGAGCTCCGTCAGGTCAACACTCTCAAGGCCGCAGACTTAGAACGCTATTCTGCAATCGTAACCAGAAGCCTGATGGGAGAGAATGTCAATTGTGACCCGGAGATTCAGTCCGTCCCTGTACAGGAAGGGGATGTTATTTGGCTTTGCTCAGATGGCGTCCACAAAGAAGTCCCTATCTACTGGCTCCCGGATGACGAAATCGAGCTCAAAACCTTCCTGGATGGCCAGAATGCCCATCTGGCCGATAACTACACTTTGATAAAGGTAACGTTATGAAACTGAGCAATAAGACCATTGAGGAGATCAAGGAGAAGACCGGGATGAAGTACGACCGGGCTAAGGACTTCTCTGTACTGGCCGAAGACATCTTTAAGAAGACCGGTCGCACCATTGGCATCACCACATTGAAGCGTCTCTTTGGCACCATAGAAGACCAGCGCGATGCTATTGGTTACACGATGAACACCATCGCTATCTATCTCGGCTACAACTCTTGGAAAGACTATATGGGTCACGATTCTTTCGACTCCGACTGGGGCTTTGACGATGAAACCTTTTACATCAAAGACCTGGAACTCGGCGACCGCCTGAAAGTTCAATACCTTAACCGCAATGTTACTTTCTCTGTAGTGGATCATGAAGGTACCCGTGTTTTGAAGGTTGAGGAATCCACCAATAGCAGTCTCCAGGTTGGCGACCTTGTCTTCATCAACAGCCTCCGCGTTGGAAATACTATCGAGGCTGAAAAAGTTGTCCGCGGAACCGTTATCGGTAACTACCGCACCAAGGGTGAGGTGGTTTCTGTGGAGTATTCGGCTTCAGATGACTAATCAATGGTGGGATAAGCACATACCTCAAGAATCATCATTTTTCCCCTGTTGTAATGATGTCAATAGTGGCATTGCTCGGGACAATAATCCATATCGCAGCATAAAATGGACATAAGGAAAAGGAAATTTAGCGTCATAGGTGAAAAGCTTAGTGGTAATAGAACTGTCTGGTGCGTTATCGGTCCCGAAAACGAAGTAATGCATCTAGACTATCATCCGGCCTTTCCAAAACTCTATCCTCGTGGGTCAAAGTTTCCCTGTTATATTGACAAAGGGAAGATTAATCCTAAGTATTTGATTGACTGGGAGTCTGTCTATTCTAACATTTATGAGGAAGATTGTGAATACCCTTTTAAGGCTATTGAAGTAATCGAAGATAGTAGGACATTCGCTAAGAAAGTCAAACTCCAGGATGAATACGGATTCGAGTATATACTTAACCGCCCCAAAAAAGGTGATTTAAAGCATATAGGTTCAACTATCACCTGCCGTGTCGTTTCTATTTCGATGGCCGGTGTTGATCTAGACTCCACGTCAGAAGGAGAAGAGCTGGGAAAGGTCGCTAAAGTTGTGAATGAATCTCTTTTTGATAAGTTACACGATTCAAGAGCAGCTACATTCCGTGAACTTAACAAAAGGGCTATGCGAGGGGTTTGGAAAAGTGTGATTGATAAATACCCTGATACTGCCCATTTCATATATGAATTACTTCAAAATGCTGATGATGCCAAAGCAACCGATGTGACGATTCTCCTAGGGGAGGATGCATTGGTTTTTAAACATAATGGCACAGTGCCGTTTTCGGTGTCTGATGAAGATGACAGCGACGTTCCGTTAGGCCATATCAATTCGATAACTGGCATAGGCTTTTCTACAAAGGAAGACAATACCACTAACAAAATTGGAAAATTCGGGATAGGTTTTAAGTCAGTTTTTCAATATACCGAAGCTCCGGAAATATTTGACGATTTCTATCGGTTCAGAATCAGGGACTATATTGTCCCTGAGCGGATTGAGTATGATCACGATAGTCGTGAGGACGGTGAGACGCTCTTCTATATTCCGTTTAAGAGCCCCCAAGCAGCTTTCAAAGAAATCAGTTCTAAACTGAAAGTCTTGGCGAATGTTACATTGTTCCTACATAATCTGACTCATATTAGGTGGCGTATTCTGACTACAGGCGAGAGCCGAACTTATAGCAAAAGAATCACAGAAACCTTTACTTCCAATCGTAATATCCTTCTTGAGAAAATCACCCTGGCGGATTACAATGGGGAGAGAAACCTATTAGTGTTCTCAAGAAATGTGGATCTTAAAGAAGATGGGAAGCACAAAATCTACGTTGGCTATTATTTGCAACACGATGGTACTATAAACACTAAAAAGCGTCCGAAAGTCCATTGTTTCTTCCCGACTTCGGAGACATTTGACACGTGTATGATAATGCATGCGCCTTTCTTGCTCGTGGACAATCGTCAACAGATCAAGCCTCAGGAAAAAACCAATGAGAAATTGGTTGGGGAACTGGGCAAACTTGCCGCCGATACACTATGTGAATTACGTGATCTTGGACAACGGGAAGCGAAGTTTTATTTGAACGAAAACATTGCGGATATCACACAATGGGATGATTACAACCCCTACGCATATTCTTGGCGTCATGTTGACGAAACGCTGATTAGACCATCAGCTATTATCAATCCCTGCGTAGAAAAGATAAAGAATGCTGAGCTTCTTCTATCTGCAGACAATAAGTATTACAGGGCTACTAATATATACAGTGTTTTTCCCGACAGCCTTGCTCAGTTGTTAAATGCCAATCAACTCAAGGCATTGTTGAAGACAGACAAGGAAATTGGAATCCTTTGCCCGGCTTTGAACGATTTGTGGGACTATAATAAAGGGGAGGATGTTGGTATTAAACAGTATACAACCCTGTCTTTTGCCTCGGATATTACTCCTGAGTTTATGGCTTCACAGCCTCTGGCCTGGGTCAATAGATTGTTTGCTTTCTTAAACAACGAAGTCAGAAAGACATGGTTGCCCGAAGAAAAGAACCCGTATTTCCTAGATGCTCCCATAATTCAAACGACTAAGGGGGAGTGGGTTACACCGTTCCTTGACGGCCACATTAATGTTTTTATGGATGGAGATCCGGAAGAGTATTATGTGGTTTCAAGTAATATGAGGGCCAGTCGACAGGCGGAAAAGTTTCTGAAGGACATCGGCTGTAAAGCTCCTGATCAACTCGATTATATTACTACCCATGTTCTTGAGGGGTATGGTGATGACAAGTCCGAGTATACTTATGAGCAACTGACATCTGACATGTCTATGGTTCTGAAGTACTATTACTCTGCCCCACTCGACTCAAGAGAGAAGATGATGGAGAAGGCTCGGAGAAAGCTTATGGTCGCCAGTGATTGTGGAAATAAGGACGCATATGTCAGTTATCCCAGACACATATATCAGGATACTGCTGAATTAAGACGATTCTTTAAAGGAAATAGGGAGGTTTTCTTCTTTAATAGCCACTATTACAAAGACATTATTCGTGACTTCGGCAAAGATAAAGTGTATAGTTTCCTAATTGATCTTGGAATCCGTACGCTCCCGGTTGTCTACGAACCAGAGAATCTGTATAGTTGGCTCCTTACGGATCATCAAAAAGAACAACTTGGTATTGCGACACTCAAGGTTACCTCTTCAAGCGTTCATGACAAACAAGTTGAGGGTCTTGCTCAGGCAGTTGTAAAACCTGATGAGTCATTGTCACACATCATCTGGCAGTTGGTATCCCAAATTGATTTGAACGAGTTTTCCCGAGGTGTCTTCAAGTATTATTATCGAACTCATTATCAGAAGAGTTTTGATTCACTGGCGATAGAGACTTTAAGAAACAATGCATGGGTTTTTGCAAACGGGAAAAGATGTGTGCCTTCCAAGGTCTCTCTCGAACAATTCATCCAGGAGGGTTATGAGGTCAACTACGAGTTATGTACTCTACTCGGCATCACGAAGAGTGAATTGGATTTAGCAGAAGCTGGTGCAAGCAAGGATCAGATTCGCCAATATGAACTGGGACGAGAATTGGAGAGAGAAGGAATTACAAAAGACGATATAGAGGAATTCAAGGAATTCAAACGGAAAAAAGAAGCCGCAAAACAACAAAAGGAGAAGAAGGAGGCGCAGAAAGATTTCCTCACTCAAGACAGGCCCGAGTTGCACGTTGCTGATATCGATGATTGTGGCGGCGATAAGGTTATGCCAACATCTAAAACAAGTGCTGATGAAAGAGCGGAGAAGTGGCTAGAGCACCTACAGGAACAAAAAGATAAAGCACTTAATGACATTCAACGCAGTGAAGAGTTTGAGGCTTTGCGAGAACAGGTCAAGGATCTGCCCAGATATTCGAAAGAGTGGTTTGAAACCCTATTAAAGCTGGAGTATAAGAACGATACTCCGCGTGAGTCAAAGGCCAACTCTAAGGCCATTTGTATATCATTCGGGAAGGTCCTTCGAGACAGGAATAGTGAGCGAATTCTTATCCTCCGGAATCCATCCCAGCCGATTCCACTCGCAATTGAGACAATCGACCGCCTTGAAATCCGATTCGAGTTCCTGAATCAAGAAGAGACCACGATAACCTTTGAGGTGGCCAGCGTCCGAGATTTTACTCTGCGAGTAAAAGCTAAGGCGGCAGATATGAAGACCATCAATAAGATAGAATGGGATAAATGCACCCGTGCGGTGGTCAACGCTTACAACCCCACAGAGTTGATGGGCAAACTTATTGCCGCGTTTAAGGACCTAAATGTGGAGGATGGGTTCAATTTTAAGGATAACCTGCAGAATAATATCAGCTTTGTATTTGGCCCTCCTGGAACCGGAAAAACTACGTATGTCTCGAATCAGATATGCGGTATTATGCAGAAAGAGGATCACTGCAAGATACTTGTTCTGGCACCCACAAATAAGGCCTGTGACGTTATAACAGAGAGGATTGCACTCATGGCCGAGAATCCTCGTTGGCTAGGTCGATTCGTGGCAACTGGTTCAGAAAAAATTGAACAAAACGGGCTTCTTATCAACAGGGACTCTGAGTTGTATGAGGACGATCAGTGCTGTGTCGTGTCTACGATTGCCCGGCTCCCTTATGATGGCTTTGTCGTTCAGGGAGGCGCCCCGCGTCTGCGTGAGCTTGATTGGGATTATGTAGTTATCGATGAGGCGTCGATGATTCCGCTTGCGCAGATCGTATATGCAATCTACCGGTTCTCGCCATATTCCCGGATTATTGTTGCAGGTGACCCGCTGCAGATTCCGCCAATTGTTGCAGAAGTTGAGTGGCAGGATGAGAACATCTACACGATGGTGAATTTGCGGAGGTTCGATAATCCTCAAACTGAGCCAATACATTTCGAGGTGACCAATTTGTCAACACAGTATAGGTCTATCCCTGCCATTGGAGAAGTGTTCAGCCGGTACTCGTATTCAGGACTGTTGAAGCATTATCGCCCGCAATCCGAACAGGCGCCCATCAAGATAGATGGACTCCCGATGAAAAGCATTAACTTCATCCAGTTCAAAGTCGAGAAATACGACAACATCTTTGGGCCGAAGAAGCTGGCAAATTCTCCGGTCCAGATTTACTCAGTCTTGCTGGTGACTGAACTCTTCCAGTTTATTGCAAAGAAGTATAAGGGGGACCGAGAAATCAACGTGGGTATCATATGTCCTTATGTCGCCGAATCCCAAATGATAGAACGCCTGCTTGAACAGTACAAAGATTTGCCAGACAATATTCATTACAACGTAGGAACAATCCACGGCTTCCAGGGAGATGAGTGTGATATTGTATTTGTCGTGTTCAATCCTCCTAAGGCGATGGGAACTCAGCCGGATAATATCATGCTTAATCGGAAGTACATCATCAACGTTGCAATCAGCCGTGCAAAAGACTATCTGTTCGTACTGATCCCGCATCCCAGTACTGATGGGTTCAAGAATCTGTACGAAATCCGCAATTTGGGTAGATTGACCACTGATGTCGTTGGTGAGCATGTCAAGACATACACATGTGACGATATTGAACAGATCCTGTTCGGCAAGAAGTTCTATTTGGAAAACAACACATTTGTCACTAGTCACCAGATGGCCAATGTTTATACGGAACCGGGTATGAAATACGAAGTCCGCATTGATGAGAATTCCGTAGATGTTCAAATATCGGATTGATATTTTGTCTCAATAGGTAGAAATACAGCGTCTTTATGACGCCTAGGCCCGTCTGCCGACGGCCGTCTCGAGAGGGGCGGCCGTTTTTTATTCTTGTTGGTGTGTTCAAGATTTAGTATTTTTGTGAACACACCTAACCACAAATGAGAACCTACAACGATATATCCCGGCCCGATAATACCCCGGAACGAATATCCGAACTTAAGGCCGATGAAATCTTTGTCTTCGGAAGCAATTTAGAAGGTATGCATGGGGGAGGAGCGGCCTATTTTGCGTTCCGGAAGTTTGGGGCCGTAATGGGTTGTGGGGTTGGCCTTCGTGGTCAGTCCTATGCGATTCCGACCATGCAAGGAGGAGTCGAAACAATCAAGCCATATGTCGACGAATTCATATCCTTCGCCAAATCCCACCCTGAGCTCTTTTTCTATGTTACGAGGATTGGATGTGGGATTGCGGGGTTCAGGGACAAGGAGATAGCACCATTATTCAAAGAGGCGGCAGGGGTTGAGAATATTTGCCTGCCGAAGAGTTTTGTGGTGAAGTAATGTAATAGGGGGAAGAATGGCATACGATTTAATAGAGATACGGAAAGAGCATATTGATGGCCTTAAACAGGTTATCAAGGATGCTCCATACGGCTTCCTACTGAATGTCTGCAAATCTGTGGGTGTCAGCGTTAGTATGGACGATATTATGGGCCATATCAATAAAGGCCTAGAATATGGTATCATCAGCAAGGAAGATCCGGAGTATGTGTGGAAATCATTTCTCGTCGCCCGTATGGCGATTGAGGAGCATCTGAGGGGTTATGATGATTTCTTGAAGGAAGTGAAGGCTACTTTGGATAATGGCCTTGCGGAAAGGATTCTTGAGCCCAATGAGCCCGATTATCTGCTAAAGACATTTGCTATAACGATACTTGCCCACAAAAAGAAATCTGAGGACTTCACGGCTGACGAAGCGAGGGCATACTATCAAGAATTACTGGAAGAGGATCCATTTGAGGAGAACTCTTTGTTTGCATTATATAGTTTGCTGATGTATCCTTTAAAGGTCGCCATCTGCTATATAATGAAGAACTTCCCAATTGGGTTATCTATGCTCTTAAAGAAGCAGAATCCCGATACTCTCGAGAATCGGACTAGATATCTAAGGGTGCCGTTTCAAGAAGCTTTCCGGTTTATCAATGGAATGACAACGTTCGGCCTTCGACGGTTACTCCAGGATATCTGTCCATCATACTGCGAAGATGAGCTTGTTGAGGCTATTCAAAAGGGGGATTATGAGGAGTTCAAGAGTATCTGCCGGACTGAGAAGTTGACATTATCAACAGATCTTTCCGAGAGTGTCGGCTTTATCCAATATAACTTCTTCATCCCTCTGGATAGGATGTTCAATGATGAAATTGAGTTCTCTGTTGGAGAGGACGGTGACCCGTATCTTAACCAAATACTATATAGTGCGGGGATTCCAACCGACCAGCCGGAGAAAGTGGTCTCAACAATTGCATCTTGTGAAGACGAGTTGAAAGAGTTTGTTCCGTGGGCTCAGACAGACGAGCAGAGGCAAGAGTGTGCTCAAGCTATTGCGTTCTTCGCTGGGATGTATACCTATTTCGACCTGTTCGAGATAGATGAAGCTGAGATTGTCAATAAGATCTTTGACAATCCTAGGTTTAAAGGCGTTATCCAAATGGCTCAGGAGGCTTATTTTGGCAAATATGAACAGTGGCCTCCGAAGTCGATAGTTCTGTTTTCTCCTGAACAGCGGGCCAAAGTGGAAAGGGTGGTTCTCAAAAAGGATGATCCGAGACCGATTCAAGTTTCCGAAATGAGTGGGGAAGTAATGGACAAGGATGGGAAGAACTTGGCCTCTCGGTGGATGACAGAGCCATATCAAAGAATGTCGGATGATGTTCTTGTTGAGGTGATCTCAAAGAATATCTGGCCTCGCCTTATTGATCAGGTCGATGAGTTAAAATGGGAGCCCAAAAAGAGGGAATTGCCAACCTTCCAGAAAACCAAGAATCAATTGGCGGCATGTATTTTATTCCACGCTCTTGAGTTGGCTAAAATCGCAAAGCTTCCCAAGCAAGAAGACCAGGGCTCTTCCTATGATGGCCTATACGGAGAAGAGGATAGGGCTTTGACCGGAGTATATTCAACGAGTAAAATGCGTGCAGGAGTGGCTAGTACAAAGAAAAAGTATAATGACACTCTCCCTCTTGGGTATATGGAAGTACTCGGCCTTTTCATAAAGGAATCGGAAATGCCTGGTCGGACTACTTCTAGGACTTATCTAAAACTGCTTAATAAATGGGTCAAGAAGGATTTGGAGGGGCTATATGATAGTGTTGATTCCAAGGTTAAAGCGCAGTTGTTCATAGCGGAGGCTAAGGAAGATCTTGGGCCCCAGCTTTATCTTCTTACTGATAACAAGGGAGCGCTTCGGACGCTTCTAAAGGGCTGGAAGGAAATGCTACCTCCTTTGTTCAATATACCGATCTAAATACCTACACTGCTAAAGGGCATCGATGATTGATTCATCGGTGCCTTTTTTTGTGCCAATACAATCCTGTCAGATTCCCTTTTTCTGACAGGATTGGAATTGTCATGACAATCGAAAAACTTTTTTCACTTTTTTGCGTGCTGATAATCAATGATTTACAAATAATCTTACAAAAATGTCAAGAAAAATTAATCGAAAAAGCTGTCAGATTTTTTCTGGATTCCTTAGGGCGAAAGTTCTCAAGAACAAAACGAGAACAACGAACCCAAAAGAGTTCTTTGACAAGTCTGAAAAACGAAAGATAAGAGAAGCAAACACTAAGCTAGCTGTGAAGCTGGCGATGGCTCCGGCGGGGTGAAACCGGCCGAAGTCGCCAAACCAATTCAATTAAGAATATGGAAAACACAAACAACAACCTGTCCGCGCCGAAGACAGTAAGCGCCGACACCAAGATCGCCATGCAGGTGGTCAACAACAACAAAACTCTTGCTCTTCCCTTCGAGCCCAAGAACCTGGAAGATCTTCGCTTTCATCTTGGAGTGATCACGGACTTGAGCCCCAGCGAGCTCTTTGAATGTCTTGTAGAAGACAAAGACATTTGTTCAAAGGAGATGCTCAAGGAAATGTTCAAGCTCGATGAGAGGAAGTACAAAAAAGTGTTTCTCGAAGGGCGTCTCAAGCACCAGCGGGATTTCAGCTGTTCTCGACGGGCCTGGGTTATTCTCGACTCTGAATACGAGTTTGATGAGAATTACAGACCGATTCAGGTTGACTTGAGTCCGGCTCAGAAAAAGCTCCGCGAGTTGCTGGCAAGGCGCAGCAAGTGGGGACGCTTTGGGTACATCCTTGATGAGATCGAAGAAGATTTCGAATCGGACATTCTCTGCGAGATCGAGTTGGATGTCTACGAGGAGTGCTCCATCTCCGAGGAAGAACTGCTGGATGCCCTTCAGACCTACCAGGCTGAACATCGGGCATAAACGAACTCTTGACCCCGGCGGGAAATACCGGCCGGGGTCGTTAAACAACAGAACAATCATTTACAAACATTTTAAACAAATCCTATTATGAAAAAGTATTTTTCCACCAAGTTCCTTAAGGCCATCAACACCGAGGCCAAGAACATCGACATCATCGAAGTTCTCACTGACATGAACAAAAGTACCAAGAGGGACGTTCTCCGTCTCACAGGTCTCCGACTCAAGGATTACAATGTTCTTGTGGAAGAGGTAACCGACCGTAATTTCAGAGGCTTCCTGTGTGACTGGAAAGGGACGAACGTTCTTTCAAGACATGTCAAACGTGAAGACCTGAATCCTGTCCAGAACGCTGTTTCAAGTTTCCTTTGGAAGTGGCAGAATGAAGGCTCAATACTTTATATCTCTGAGATGTACCACCTCGTCACAGGCCGTTTTCTTGAGGATGACTTCTGGGATGAAGAGGTCTTCGCTGAAGAGACATATAAAATTACCGAAGAGGAACTCGAGGAAGTTGCTCGGATTGTCCTTGAATACGTCAAGGAGATTGATTCCAACCAAAACGCCTAAAACAGACGGCCCCGGCTATTAAAACCGGGGCCGTTAACAAAAATGATAAACCAAAACCCAAACAAATAATAGTTTTAAAGTTATGTCTAACAAAATGCAAAACGAGGCGATGCTCAAGGAGCAGGACCTCACCACCGCTCAGCAGAGCGAGAGCACCAGTTCCGTTTCTGAAACTCCTGCGCTTGATATTCTTAGCGAGATGTTAGGTAAGGATGTGAAAGAGAATCCGAATCTTGCATTCATGGCCGTCATCCTTGGGAAAGAAATACTCCCATGGAAAGATGCTATAGATGCGACAGGTCTGTCAGAACGAAAGTTCAAGCAGATCTTCGACAGTCAGTATCATCCTCTTGTTCGAAGGATGAGAACTGATGAGAGAGCGAACAAGGCTCTTTCTAAGCATCTGGAGCGTGAGGATCTTCTCCCACATCAGAGATTCATTTGTGAACTCCTCTGGAGACGAATGTGCTATCAATCGATGGGTGATATTATGGAACGAATCGAGATCCTGACCGGTCGATGGATGGAGTATGATTACCCTCGGGACGAAGCGTTCTGTGAAAGCACCTATGATATTACCGTAGATGATTTTGAGTACGCAATGGAGGGGCTGATGGTTCATATCATCGACTCCTGCGATCAAAAAGCAGAAAACTAGTTCAACTGGGTTTATTGCACAGGGCGGTTTTTACCGCCCTGTGATTTTTAAAGGAACCTTTAATGCTAAAACAATATGAAAAAGAAAAAACTCAACAAGGCTCAGCGGCAGGCTGGGCACCGTCTCTGCAACAACATCAAGAACACCCGGAACCAAAATCGTCCCAACGTCGGTTTCAAGAAAACGGCGCCAGTGGTTATCGGCCATATTTCTCAAGAGTACATCACCCACGCATCAGGGGAGTACTCCCTGGACCAGTACATCGATATCAGTAAACTGGTTGAACTTAAGGAAAGGATGACAAAGGATACTTCCATAGAGGAACCTCTGGTAACCGCCAAACCTCAGGTGAATAATAGCCGGGGGAGAGGTATATCGGGAGCCTTCGGCCGCCTCATCAAGTTTTTCCGGAAGAAATCAGCGTAGTGTAACAAACTATTAATAAACCAGGAGTGAGGCCGATATTCACGGCCTCACTCCATTAAAACCATCTACAATTATGAACGAACTGATACAAAACGCTTTGAATTCGATTGAGGCATATTATGATTCCTTAAAGGAAGCCGCCTCTCCTGATATTACAATGGATTCTGAAATAAGGTCTTTCCTTTCTATGGAGGGAGGTTTATACCACAATGGTGATGATGAAATGAGGACGTACTATTTCTATTTCGAGATCTTTGCCCCGCTTGTAAGAACCCTAGCGCTGATGGCCTGGAATGCAATAATCATCAGAGGAGAATGCGCCCATAAAGACTCTTTTACCGAGATGAAAAATGTCGCAAAAGAGATGGTTATAGGTTTCTGGAGTGAAAGGGAAAAATACTCCACAACAGAGATTCAGATTATCGAGGGCATCATCAAATCAGATATCTTCCAGGGTTTTATGGAGGATTGTGTTGATGAATACATTCGGTCTCAATAGTTACTCTTTTAGCCCTTCTTTTCTCAGTTTCTGGACATCGTCAAGTAATTCCTTGAATTCCCCATCCGAAAGCGAGACTAATTCCTTGATAAGCTTCTCCTTATCGGGCTTATTATCGAACATGCGCTGAAGAACAGTATTAGTTTCACTATCATTCAACTCTCCAAGGTAGGTCTCGGTAGTCTTGAGGCTGGAGTGGGCGAGTGCTTTCATGATTGCCATTGATCCAACCTCCTTGGTGGTCGCCTGGTATGCAAAAGAGTGTCGGCTGACATGGAAGGAGATATGCTTTTGAAGACCAGCTTCCTCTTCCATTTGCTTCAAATACTTATTGAGGAGGGTGTTGACCGATCCGATCTTGGCATACATCTTCTCTTTGATTGCTACTGGCATCACCCTTCTTTGTTCGTGAGTTACATATTTGAACCAGGGTGCGGTCTTGTCCAGGAATGGAAAGATATAGTCTTTCGATTTATGATCACCATCGTATAGAGCAAGGATCTCTTTAGCTTGCCGAACCAACATCATTTCTCTAATCTTACCGTTTTTATCCATGACGTAAGATAATCTACCATCTGAGAAGATGTTGTTCCATCTTAGCTGAATAAGGTCTCCAGCCCTGATTCCCGCACAATAGAAGGAGAACATGAAAGCATTCCTAGTATGCCACGCCATGGTCCCTGGAGTAAGATCCAGGGCATTAATGGCATCGAGTTCCTCTTTGGAAAGTTTATCCTTTACCGGCTTGTCTCCCTGGTGTATTTTGTAGCCGTCAAAGGGGTTAAGAGTAATAATCTTACTGATGTTCTTAGCCCTATTTAGAATTGCTCGGAATGTTTTGAGCTGGACTTGGACAGCACTAACGGAAAGCATTCTGTCCGGATGTCTTTGATTCGGGAGAGTAAGAAGGTGGTTTTCAAACTTGTGGATAAACTCTGTATCGATATCTTCGAAGGTAATGTGTGGCTTATATGCCTTCATTTTATTAGTAAAGTCCTGATACTTTTTGGCACTCCGAATGTCGCCTTTGGCTTTTAATTCATCGGTGACACCCTGAGCATACTCCACAAAGGATGGACTAATGTCAGCTGTTTTGTACACACGTGCGACTTTTTGGATAGAAACTTTCCCTTTCTTCCTTTGTTCGCTATACTGCTTCGTGATTTCGTCCATAGCATCTTTGAGACGAGCATTCTTGACCGCAAAATCAGGGTCTGATGTACGAACCCAGTTCTCACGGTTTGCTTTCGGATTCCAGTCGGAACGTTTTCGAAGAGTCACATCTGTCTTGACTTTCTTACGTCTCCGATCTTGGGTAATCCGAATATAGACGGCTACTAGTCCGTCTTTCCTATCTCTTGGATCCAGTTCAAAGCGAAATGACGTCGCCATAATGGTCTATTTTTGGGTTTTTATTGAGCCTTTTTGGCTCAATTTCTGTAAAAACAGTGCAAATATACAATTTTTACAGGAACATTTTCATTTTGTGTTCCTTTTTGTATCTTTGTAAGTATACTGTTAACAGATAGTTAAGTGTAAAATCTTGTGCGTATTTTTACAGGAACATTTACAGGAACATTTTGGTTATATTAGGTGATAAAGCTTCCCAACAAGATTTGTAGATATGCCCTGCAGTGCGTTGAAATGCGGATTTGTTAGGAAGTATTGGGAACTGTTAGGAACCATTCGATTCCGAGCGGGGGTACAAAGTAAAATCCTAATTCGCTATTTATCAGCGGGTTAGGATTTTTCCCGTTTGTTATTGGCGTGATATTGGCGTGATAGCCAAAAATAAAGGAAAAACCGTCCCGGGGTGCTGGTGTTTCCCGGGGCGGTTTGTGTGTGTTAAGACACCTTTCGGTACAGCAAAGATAAGAATAATATTTCTATCTACAATAGGTTACAGGCGTTGAGGCTGGCCGTTGCCTGGCGTGTCGGCTCCCGGCCAGCGGTCGGCCGCTCCGTCCTGGATGGGGATGGGGGACCGGACACGGGAGATCGACGGCGGCGCGGGGTGTCGGCCCATGCGGTTGGCATGGCTTCGTCCTTGCTGGCTGTTGGTGTCCCTGGCCGTCGGCTGGCTGGCCCCATCGGTTTCCAGGATCCCGGGCGGTCGGCCCCCGTCGGCCCCGTCTGCAGCCGACACTATTGCGGCCCGGTCAGCGGCTCCGTCCTGGCGGGTTTTCAGGGGTTGAGGCTGGCACGGTGGTTGTCGGCTGGCTGTCGCGCGCGGGTGCGCATTATGCGGGGCTGGATTCTCAAATTACGCCCAATTTTGCACGCGGGTTTTTGGGGTTGTTTCGGTGGTCTTGCGGATTTTCCCCGTAGAGATTGAAGCCCCATCCCGGGGGCTGGCCCCATCGGTGTCCAGGATCCCGGCACGGTCGGCCTCCGTCGGCCTTGTCTGCAGCCGACACTATTGCGGTCCGGCCAGCGGTCAGCGGCTCCGTCCTGGATGGGGATGGATGGAGCCTCAACGGCGGGAGAGAGGACCGTACAGGGCGGATTCGTGTGGCGGTGCGTCGGCCCATCCGGCTGGCGTGGCTTCATCCTGGCGTGTTTTCAGGGTTGAGGCTGGCCCGTTGGCCGTCGGCTGGCTGGCTCCATCGGTGTCCAGGATCCTGGCGCGGTCGGCTCCCGTCGGCCCCAAAACTGTACACCCCCAACAGCCTATAAAAACACCTCGCGTGTGAAAAAGGTGGGCTGTGAGGTTTGGGGCATACACCCCCCGATTAAAAAACACCCCGGGGGGCATTCTGCAAGAGATTTCCCCCTCCCGGTGCGTGAGTTCGTGCGTGTTTTGAATGTGTCCAGGGTGGGCGTTTTCGCGTTTTCGTGGCGTGTTTCAGGATAACCCCTAATAGGATAACCCCTATAACGGTGGGCTTGTCTGCAGCCGACACTATTGCGGTCCGGCCAGCGGTCGGCGGCTCCGTCCTGGATGGGGATGGATGGAGCCTCAACGGCGGGGGAGAGGACCGTACAGGGCAGATTCGGGCGGCGGTGGACCGTCGGCCCATCCGGCTGGCGTGGCTTCATCCTGGCGGGGTTGAGGGGTTGAGGCTGGCCCGTGGGCTGTCGGCTGGCTGGCTCCGTCGGTTTCCAGGATCCCGGCACGGTCGGCCTCCGTCGGTCCTGTCTGCAGCCGACACTATTGCGG